>ERZ791624.934-NODE-934-length-16321-cov-1.849625_pt1 | contig 16321 bp, 11 predicted proteins | sample MGYA00510058_ERZ791624 | MGnify/ENA primary metagenome ERZ791624 (study PRJEB30046, sample SAMN00715158) | human gut metagenome | study: EMG produced TPA metagenomics assembly of the A metagenome-wide association study of gut microbiota in type 2... | reverse complement strand
GGGCAAAGAAAAACACGCCACAGCTTCTTCCCCCACAGCTTACCCCGATGAGCAGTCTTCTCAAAGAAATGCAGCTCGTCGCGGAAACTCCACTCCCGGAAGCAGCCCCGCCACTGTATGTTCTGACCAATACGTACCGGACCAACGGTGCAACCGTTCTCCTCTACGATGACATCTTAAAAGAACTGTCCGATTTGTTTGAAAAGGATCTGATCATTCTGCCAAGCAGTATTCACGAAGTACTGATTCTTGCCGCCGATGAAAACGACAGGCAGAATCTCGACCATTACACCGCAATGGTAAAAGAAGTGAATGCCTCACAGCTTCAGGATGAAGAAATTCTGTCCGACCATGCCTACTATTACTGCCGGCACAGCCATCTGCTGACCATGCCGCAGCCGGTCTGCACTTCATAGATTATATTTCCAGACACAAAATCCCCGCAGAAAAAATTCTGCGGGGAACATCTATTACATTTCTACCAGTTTATCATATAGCTTCTCATATGCATGTGCCGAAGCATTCCAGGAAAAATTGCGATCCATCGCACGATAGATCAGTTCTTTCCATGCGGCCTTTTGTTCATGCTCCACACGATACGCATACCGGACAATATCTGCCATTTCCTGTGCATTAAAATTCGCAAATGAAAAACCACATCCTGTATTTTCATATTCATTGTATGGTTCTACCGTATCCCGGAGTCCTCCGGTTTCACGTACGATCGGAAGCGTTCCGTAACGCATGGCAATCATCTGTGCCAGCCCGCATGGTTCAAACATGGAAGGCATCAGCAGCACATCACTTGCCGCGTATATATGGTGCGAACGCTCCTCGGTAAATCCGATATGTACGCTTACCTTGTCCGGATACTTACTCTGATAATGGTGGAACATATTTTCATACTGGCTCTCTCCGGAACCAAGAACCACCAGCTGTATATCCATTTCGGTTAAAAGTTCATCCAATACGCAGCCGATCAGGTCAAATCCTTTCTGGCTGGTCATACGCGATACGATTCCGATCAGGAAAGCATCCTCCCTGACTGGAAGCCCAAGTTCTTTCTGTAATGCAGCTTTGTTTTCTTTTTTCCCACTCACTGCATCTTTTTTCGAATAATTTACCGGAATATAAGGATCTGTCTGTGGATTATATTCTTCATAATCAATTCCGTTTAAAATACCATAAAGGCGATCCTTTCGGGCAGTCATCAGGCCACTTAAGCCCTCTCCACCTTCTACGGTCGTAATCTCATTTGCATACGTCGGGCTGACGGTAGTAATATAATCTGCATATACCACGCCACCCTTTAAGTAATTTGCCTCCCCATAAGATTCCAGTTCATATGCATTGAAAATGTGTGCCGGAAGTCCTGTAATATCCATTATCTCCTGAATTCGCCAGCGTCCCTGAAACTGCAGGTTATGAATCGTAAACACGGTTTTGATTCCCGCATAAAAATTATCATCTCCAAATACCGTATGCAGAAACACCGGAATAAGTCCTGTCTGCCAGTCATTGCAATGGATAATGTCCGGGGCAAAATCAATATACGGCAGACTAGCAAGTACTGCCTTGGAAAAATATGCAAACTTTTCCACATCTTCATAGATATTGTTGTATGGAGATTCTCCTGCGAAATAAAATTCATTGTCCACAAAATAAAAGTGAACACCATGATATTCTGACTCGAAAATTCCAACATACTGCCTGCGCCAGTTCAGATTTACATAAAAATGGCACAAAAATTTTAAATTTGGAAGAAATGAGCGATCCATGCAGGCGTATTTCGGAATAACTACCCGCACATCATACTCTTTTTTGTCAAAATATTTCGGAAGTGATCCGACAACATCGGCAAGACCCCCGGTTTTCACATATGGCACTGCCTCTGATGAAACAAACAGAATCTTCTTCATACACAACACTCCTTTACTTACCCTTCATCTGTAATCGTATTTTGTCCGTAATAAGAGCGATAAATTCCGAGTTGGTCGGTTTTCCTTTTCCATTACTGATGGTATATCCGAACAGATCATCCAACGTATCCATCTTGCCACGGCTCCATGCTACTTCAATTGCATGACGGATGGCACGCTCGACACGGCTTGGTGTCGTATCAAATTTCTTTGCGATCCCCGGATATAAAATTTTCGTAATAGAATTTAACATGTCCATATTCGTCACAGACATGATGATTGCCTCCCGCAAATACTGGTATCCCTTGATATGTGCCGGAACCCCAACCTCATGAATTATCTCTGTGACATCCTCTTCCAGTGTCTGTAACGAGTACTTTTCCGATTTCTTTTCCATCTCAACCGGTCTGCCAATTTCTTTTCGTACTTTGTTTTTTCGACGGTTGAGTGTCTTGATCCGGTCCAAAACAATATTCCGGTCAAACGGCTTCATAATATAATAATCTGCTCCCCGCTCAAACGCATCTTCGGTAATTTTTTCATTGCTGATTCCGCTGATCATCAGAAATGTCGGCCGGTTTTTTAGCGTGTGATCTGCCCTGATCCTGTCAAGGACTGCCAGACCGTCCAATTTCGGCATAATAATATCCAATAATACAACATCCGGTTCTTTTTCCCTGATCAGATGACAGGCTTCTTCTCCATCCTTCGCCATCCCGATCAGGTGCAGTTCATCATCACTGGTTACCATTTCTTCCAATAAGTCACGCATAACCTCGTTATCATCTGCAATTGCGACATTTAGTTTTCCCATGTAGGCCTCCTAGAATGTCAAATTCAGTCAAAAATAAGCATACCAGAAAGCACTGTCCGATTTTGTCAAAATTTGTCGATAAATACAGTTAAACTATAGCACAACTGCCAATTTATTTCAATGTCTTATGCATTCTCTTCGAACTGGGAATTATACAGATCTGCATAAAATCCCTTTTGTGCCAGAAGCTGTTCGTGTGTCCCCTGCTCTATGATATCGCCATCTTTCATCACCAGAATCAGATCCGCATTTCTTATCGTAGAGAGTCGATGCGCAATGATAAAGCTGGTCCGTCCACGCATCAGATTATCCAATGCCTTCTGAATCCGCACTTCGGTACGGGTATCTACCGAAGAGGTTGCCTCATCCAGAATCAGAATCGGGTTATCCGCAAGAATGGCACGTGCAATTGTAAGAAGCTGTTTCTGTCCCTGGGAAACATTACTTGCATCCTCGTTTAACTCCATCTGGTAGCCACCCGGAAGTGTCTGGATAAAATGGTGGGCATGTGCGGCTTTTGCCGCCTCAATCACTTCCTCATCTGTGGCATCTAAACGGCCATACCGGATGTTTTCCATGATAGATCCCTTAAACAGCCAGGTATCCTGCAATACCATACCAAATGCATCCCGAAGTTCCTGACGGTTAAAGTCGCGGATATCATGCCCATCCACCTGAATGGCTCCGCCTGTCACATCATAGAAACGCATAAGCAGTTTGACCATTGTGGTTTTTCCTGCTCCCGTTGGTCCGACAATTGCAATTTTCTGTCCAGGTGTTACATGAGCGGAAAAATCCCTGATAATGATCTGGCCCGGATTGTATCCGAAACTTACATGGGAAAAATCCACGTAACCATCCACATGGTCGAGATGCACAGCATGTTCAACCGTCAGTTCTTCTTCCTCTTCGTCCAGAAATTCAAATACGCGCTCGGAGGCTGCAGACATCGACTGCAGCATATTTGCCACCTGCGCAATCTGCTGGATCGGCTGAGTAAAATTCCGGACATACTGAATAAATGCCTGAATTTCACCAACCCCGATGGTTCCGCGGATTGCCAGAAGTCCTCCGGAAATTGCCACTCCGACATAACCGAGGTTTCCGACAAACTGCATGATCGGCTGCATCAGTCCGGATAAAAACTGGGACTTCCATGCCGATTGAAACAGAATCTGATTGGTATCTTCAAATTTTTTGATGGTGCTCTCCTGCTTATTATATGCCTGCACCACCAGATGTCCGCCATAGACCTCTTCCACCTGTCCGTTGATATGTCCCAGATATTCCTGCTGCTGGCGGAAATATTTCTGCGAATGTTTGATAATAAACGAAATCAGGATGGCAGATACCGGAAGAATCACAAGTGAAATCAATGTCATAATTCCGGAAATTGAAATCATCATCACAAGTGTTCCGACCAGTGTCGCCACACTCGTAATGATCTGCGTCACACTCTGATTTAAACTCTGTCCAAGTGTATCCACATCATTTGTGATGCGGGATAGCACCTCTCCGTACGTGCGGCTCTCGAAATATTTCATTGGCATGCGGTTGATTTTCTCTGAAATTTCCTTACGCATGCGGTAACAGGTTTTCTGCGTGATTCCTGTCATGATCATTCCCTGTATAAAACTGAATACTGCAGAACAGATATACAGGCCAAGTGTAAACAATAACACTTTGGCAATATAGGTAAAATCAATAGATCCGGTTCCCGCGATCTTTTTTCCGAGACCTTCCACCAATGCATTCGTTGCACGTGCCATAACCTTTGGTCCGGCAACGGAAAAGACGGTAGACACCGCCGCAAAAATCATAACGGCAACGATTGCATACCAGTATCTTCCGAGATAACGAACCAGTTTTTCGATAGAGTTTTTGAAATCTTTTGGCTTTTCTCCCGGCATCATTCCTCTGCCCGGGCCGCCCATCGGACCGTGAGGTCTTCTTGTACGTTGTTCTGCCATCTTATTTCACCTCCTCAGAAAGTCCCAGTTCTTTGGCAGACAGCTGGCTCCTGGCAATCTGCTCGTAAACTTCGCAATTGTGCAGTAATTCCTCATGCGTGCCTTTTCCGACAATCTTTCCATCGTCGAGTACCAGTATCTGGTCCGCATGCAGAATTGTACTGATTCGCTGTGCGACAATGATCACGGTCGTATGTTCCGTCTTTGTCTCAAGTGCTCTGCGGAGTGCCGCATCGGTCTTCATATCCAGAGCGGAAAAACTGTCATCAAACACATAAATCTTTGGATTTTTTGCAATTGCTCTGGCAATGGCAAGCCGCTGCTTCTGTCCGCCGGAAACATTGCTTCCGCCCTGTGCAATCGCACTCTCATACCCATCCTGTTTGCTGTCAATAAACTCTGTTGCCTGCGCAATCTCCGCTGCTTCCTGGATCTGCTCATCTGACGCATCCTCTGCCCCGAAGCGCAGATTGCTTGCAATTGTACCAGAGAAAAGAATTCCCTTCTGTGGTACAAATCCGATATGTTCCCGCAGATCCTGCAATGTATACTTGCGGATATCCGTTCCGTCAAGCGTGATCTCTCCGCCTGTCACATCATAAAAACGCGGAAGCAGGTTGACCAGCGTAGATTTACCACATCCGGTACTTCCGATAATTGCAGTGGTCTTTCCCGGCTCTGCAACAAAATCAATATCCGAAAGCACATCTTCCGTGGCTCCCGGATACCGGAAATTTACATGATGAAAGGCAATCACACCCTCACACTGTTCCATGGCAACCGGCTCTTTCGGATCTGTAATCGTACTTTTTGTGCGTACAACCTCATCTATACGCTCTGCAGCTACACCGGCTCTCGGCATCATGATAGACATCATAGTCAGCATCAGAAATGCCATAACGATCATCATTGTGTAAGTAATAAATGCCGTCATGGAACCAACCTGCATATATCCGCCATCGATCCTCTTTGCGGCAATCCACACAATCAGAAGCGTAATGCAGTACATGATCATCATCATTCCCGGCATCATAAATGTCATAACACGGTTGGTAAACAACTGCGTCTTTGTCAGATTGCGGTTGGCCTCATCAAACCGCTCTTCTTCCCGTTTTTCCCGTCCAAATGCACGAATGACATTTAATCCTGTCAGAATCTCTCTCGAAACCAGATTCAGCCGGTCCACGAGATTCTGCATAATCTTAAACTTCGGCATGGCAAGGGAGGTAAGAAGCATTACAAATCCAAGAATAACAAGCACCGCAAGCGCGATCACCCATTCCATTCCTGCATGGGTCTGTGCAACCTTAATCACACCACCGATTCCAATGATCGGAGCATAAAGAATCATTCGCAGAAATACTGCAGTCACCATCTGAATCTGCTGTACATCATTGGTACTTCTCGTAATCAGGGATGCCGTTGAAAAATGATCCATCTCTGCATTGGAGTACTGTACGACATTGCGGAATGTCTTATCACGCAGATCCCGTCCGATGGATGCTCCCACACGGGAAGACAATATCCGACAACCACTGCCGCCATAACCATCAGCAGCGCAAAACCAAGCATCTTGGCTCCGGTGGTCCATAAGTAATGTTTCTGAATGGCATCTACATCCACACCTGCATTTTTATCACAGGAGATCGCATAGGTCACACCCATGGATTTCAATGTAGAAGATCCGATCGCATCAATCTGTCCAGACACCTGCTTTCGCATCTCAAGAATCTGCTGATCCGGTACCTGGCCGGCTGCCAGTGCCTGCATCAGCTGCTTCATATCTACCTGCGTCCCATCCGTTCCCATTTTCGCCGTGATAGCCTTCTCGTCAATATCGGACTCCTTCATCTGGGACATCTGATATACCATGACGATCGGCTCCAACAGAGACTCATCCATATCGTCAAGCGTATCCTCTTCACAATTTCTCACATAGTTTCCGTCTTTTTTTTGCTCCTTATAACAGGCAGCAAATGTTTTCTTTTCCCTGCTGGTCATAAAAAGCTGTGCTGACACAAAATCTTCCTGTGTCATTTCTTCCGGAAGAATATGCTCCACTCCGCTGCTCATGATTCCGACATCGATAATATCCGATGTATACTGTGGCAGGGACAGATCACAAAATGCCTGCATCACAAGAAAAGCCACAATAACCAGAATCCATTTCCAGTATGGGAGCATGTTTTTAAATATTTTTCCCATGATTTAACTCCTTTTCATATGCATAGCTTTTATACTATCACGAACTGATTTCCAGAACAATTCCTATTATATAAAACTTTTCTTAAATTAAAATGAAATGTGTGGTGCAACCATGGGCACCACACATTTCATTTTCTGATTTTATACTGCTGGAATTATATAACCGGCCTTCTTCATTTCTTTTGTAAAATCATCGACAGACATTCCTGCTTTTTCTGCACCAATTTCCACTGTAATGATTCCATCCTGCACCAGGGATGCATATGCACGAATCTGTCCTTCGCGCTGACCTTCTCGCTGGCCTTCAATTCTGCCCTCTCGCTGCCCTTCCATACGTTCCTCATTCAATTCATCTGCCATCAAAACGCGTAATGCCTCACACATGATCCTTTCACTTCCTTTCCATTCCCGTACTTTCTCCATGTTACTGTTTACAATGACCTGCAGCACGATATCTGCAAGATTCTTCTCCCTTCCCTCAAAGGTACTCACCTGCAATAAATACTGACGCATCAACGATTCCTCCAGATGATTCGTCAATGCTTTTAGCTGTACATGCATATCCGTGTCCAGTTCCGATGATGCAATGATCTGCACCGGGAACATCACACCACTGACATAATAGATTCCGGCTGTTTCTTTCCTGCATTCATACCCATCACTACTTAATTTCTGAAGAAGCTTCGCTGGCTTGCGGTCTCGAATCAGTGTAATGGTAATCTCCTCTGCCTGAATCTCATCCACATGATTTGGCAATACTTTATACAGGCACGCATACGCAACCGCCTTGTAAAAAGTATCAATGTTCAGCTCATCCATCGGGGATTTATATTCAAAAATATTGTGTTTCCGGAAGATCTTCCCGATTTCATTTTTTATTTTGCAGTCCCTCTTTACTTTTACAACCGTACAGTCAATCTGCAAAGGTTTTTCCGTAAGCTGGAACTCATCGGTAAATTCCAAATTTTCTGCATCCTCCAATAGTTCCAGGCGCAAGGCTGAACAGAATGCCGGATGCCACTGCAGCTTTTGGGACTTTTTCTGATTCTCCTGTTGATTCTTCTCCTGTTGATTTTTCGTTTGTTCTTTTTCCAAATGTTCTCCTTATATTATATGTGGTTTTTGCTTTTATTTCAACGCACAAAAATTGCAGACTGTTAAACCCTGACCGTCAATCTCCGACCGTCAAAACCTGACTGTTAAAACCTGACCGTCAAAGGCACATTAAAGTTCACATCTTTCACTTATACAACAAAACAAATGGGATTTCTGGCAGAAACTGCCACTGAAAAAAGATATGTTTACCATAGCATATCCCCACCTTCCTAGCAAGGAAAACTTTACGTATACTGCATATATGTAATTGCAAAATGTATTCTACCTGTGACCATCATAAAAAAGACACACAATGCGATACTCTCTCACATTGTGTGTCTTTTCTTAAATCCCCATACTAATCAAGCAGGAACAAATTCTGGGATTCCATTTTCACAGTAGTTTTTCCCACTCTTGGTGTTCCATCCGGATTTTTGGACTTATTGTTATAAATTTCAAAAACAATATCCCCTTCCTTCTTTTTGTTTTCCCCTGTCGTATCATAAATAAAGTAATACTCACTCATATTTTTCAGGTTTTCAAACACATATTTTTTAGGATTCTCTTTCGTTGCTTTTCCCTCAATCACCATTCCGTCTTTTTTGTAAATTTTATCTACGTAAGTTCCATCTTTGTATTGGATCGAACAGGTCAGCTTCGTTCTGACGGTATTCAGTTCGACCGGGCTGAAGCGGATTTTTTCCTTAGTGCCGTCAAGGTTATTTCCATATTCTTTCATCCAGTTCATCTTGTACGCAAGATTCGGATCACTTCCATTTCCGGACTCCTCTTTTAAAAGCTCCGCCTCTTCATTCAGAATCTCAACCATTGGTGGCTCATATGTGGTACGGTATGCGGCAATCATCGTATTAATGAAAAGTTTTGCCTCCATATCTCCATCTACCGTAGAATGACCTACTCCGGAATAAAAAACATTTCCCTTACTGTAAATATAGTAATTATTGGCGGCATCATTCGGGGAAGCCCCATAGGTGGCACCGGTTCCATCTCCGTTTGAAGCCGTACCCGCCCATGCACACGGATCTCCGTTCTCATTATCCGAAAGACAGTACCAGACCGTAACTTCCGGATCTTCCATGTCCAGCTGATACCACTGCCCATGCGTTGATGCAATTTTGAGTGTTTCGTCAATTTTAAACGGATATTCCGTAATCTGTCCCGTATTCGTCTTCGTTGCACGCGTTGTCAGGTCATTATTATTGTTAAATCCTGTCAATTTCACATTATCGTTACTCACGCCACAGATATATTCATCATTTTTATAACTTCTGATCATATACCGGTATGGGATGATCTGATCCGTATTTTTCTTTTCCCATCCCAGACGTTTCATGGCATAGTAAGTAAATCCCTGGGTATTACCAAGTGCCGTTGTAGAAAGTGTACCGTTGCTGCCAACGGTTGTCTGGGTCATTGTATCATACTTATGTTTCGCCTGATAAGCCAGCAGTTCCTTTCGTTCGCTCTCGGTCAGTTTCCCACTCACAGCCTTATACCGGTTCATTCCCATGACATCACGCAGATATGTATTGGCAGAATATCCGAAATCCCCACTGTGCACATTATGCATAGAAGTAAAATCATGCGTAAACAAAACACTTTTTCCAGAGGCGATAAAATATTTCAGGAAATCAATCGCACCTTTTTCATTCGACATATTCACCTTATGGAACGTATCACCAAATCCCAGAATAAACATATTGTATGTATGATACAGTTCCTTTTGTTTTGTCGACATTTTAACTGGATTTTCGTTTCCCTTTTGGGCTGAAATATCCCTGGAATAATCATACACAAATTTCTCCCCAAAATAATTCTCCTGAAACTTAGAAACCGTAGTCGTTACCACGGTAATATTATAATCATTCAATGCATTATAATATTTCGTAAACAGCGTATTTTCGTGCAAATTCAGATACCCCTTATTATTAGTATCCGTATCCGGCATAATCTGAAGCACCTTAATCTCCCGTTTCTGTCCGGTCTGGTTTTTTGCAACCGAGCAGCCGGTACGTGTAAAATGAATGTCCGGATTATCCTTGCGGTATACAACAATCTTCCACTGGATCAGCCCAAAGTACAGTTTGGAAAGTTTTACCGGTGTAATGTTCTGTTCCCCGTCTCCTGCCGTAAAAACATCTCCCTCATAATAAACTTCCCCTGTATCATCCGAATCATCCGCATCCCCGGAGCCATCTACATCTGCCAGCCCCTCTTCAAATTTACCATCCTGATTCTGGTCAATATAAACTTTACACTGATACTGTGCGGATGGCACATCCGTCACCTGAAAACCAAAATCAAGTTTTGATCTGCCAAAACCGTCCACATCCAGATAATTTGCCTGACTGTCATCTACGGAAACAGACGTATCATTTTTCCCCCCAGACGAAGTCGTTCCCTGATATTCATTTGGCAGTTTTGTAAACGTAATTTTCGGACAGACCTCTTTTACCTTTGCAATCAGCCCATTGCTATCTGACGTCTGGTAAATGGTTTTCTTTTCCTTCTTACTCTCCCTTACCAGATCCGCAAGGTTTGAACCGGCATCTATTTTATCGGACAGGCGATAGAGGTCATCAACCGCAACAACCGGATAACCGGCATGTAAAAAGTTCTCCAGTTCCGCTTTCTTAATCTTTGTAATGTCATTTCCCGGGAAACGGAGTGTCGTATCCTCTATAACATTATTTCCGCTTCCAGCCCACAGGAACTTGACCGAACGGCTTATGCCGTCTGACCTGCTATACTCTGCACTGGTCATTTTATCTCCGGTATGGAAATAAATTTTTCCGTTCATCGTGGTATCATTCCACACAGTCTGCATCTCATCAATCCATTTCACGTTGCCATCTGCATCTTTGTAGGCTACACGTTTTTTCTCCAGATTGTAAGCACCCTGATCCAGCCCAAGATAAATCATGTTGTACTTGCTGTTTAGATCCTCCGTGGAACCAATAAACTCTGCCGTAGTCATATGGGTAATCTTAATATCCCCGATAAAATTCGGAATCATAAGCTGGATATAACTCTTTTTCAGCGAGTACCCGTTCTTTCGGTCATAGCATGGCTCAATATCCAATATCCGCAGTTCTCCATCCACATGATCCTTTGATGTTTTATATCCGAGAATATAACGGACTGCATCTGCCGGTGTCGCCTTGGGATCATTTCCCGTAAACTCCTTAAAATCCGTAAACTTAGACTTCGGATCCGATGCCGGAACTGTTCCCATGCCAAAATCCTGTGTGGAAGTTTTATCCCCCTTAAACACAAACAGTCTGCCATTTAAATATCCCTGATTTTCATCGGATGTAATTTCTCCTGCTGTTTTATATGTTTCCCATTTGTCCAGCTTCGTCCAGTAATGGTACCAGTTTTCACCAATCACACGTCCATCCACATCGGACGGAAGGAACGTAAACTTCGACCAGTATGCCCGTGCATCCCCTGTCTGTGCAGTAAACACCCCCGTCTCAACCCCGTCAATTTTCTCCGTCTGAATCAGCGCATCCTCTCCGCCATCCAGATACAGGCGTTCAAACAGTTCTGAATCCATGGAAAACAGCATCACTGCCAGTTTATACATATTATTGTTATAGCCGGTATCCTTATATGTATAAATGGTAGGGTTCATATTCCAGTCCAGAATATGAAACGTAACCGATTTTCCCTCACCTAAACATCCCTGTGAAGGTATATACACTCCGGAATCCATAAAGATCGGAGCATAGTTCTCCTCCTGATTAATCTTCTGGTACATTTTCACGGCAACATCCCAGCTGATATCTTTCGATCCATTAAATCCATTCGTATACGAAGAAACAGACGAATGCTTTCCGTACCTGTTGTGTTTTTTCCAGATCTCTCTGATATTATCACCCCCGGAATGTACCTTTGGGGAAACCACATACAGATCCGCATAATCTGCCCATTTCGGCTGTGCATTCAGCTCTTCCGGTGTAATCGTTTTAATAATCACCGAATAATTGTCTGCTTCCTCCTGTGTTTTACAGCCGATACTGTCCTTTAAAAAATAATCATTGTTTTTATATAGATAGTAATTCTCTGTTACATTGATATTATCCTTTGATTTATCACCGGTACTTTTTCTTTTTGTATAAATCCGGTCGCCCTCATTGGTAAGTTCACGATCCGTCCTTTCATCAAATGTCTGATCTTTATCATCCGATTTTTCGAAATCATTTACTGTATGCCAGATAATATTTCCATGATCCTGTCTGACAAACGATAAGCTTTCATTTCCGTCTTCCCCTTTTACAATTTTTTGGACAAACGTTCCTTCCCCATCTTTGACGCGCTCATAGTATCCGGTATATTCTGCATCTTTCATGCCATCCTCACAGACACGCATATTTCCAGAATATTTTGAAATGTCCCCTTCTGGCTCATCCGGGAAAAAATAAGCCGTTTTCATTTCACATTTTGCACCGGTTATTGTTTTAACCGTATTAATATCAGCATCCCCATAACGCATCTCTTCCACATTTACCGGTTCACATCCACTGATCTGGTATCCAAACTCTGCGTATTCCTCATAAGGCACAATTTCAAGAATCAGAAACGGGTTTTCCCTAGTTCCAAGCTTTGCCGCTGCGGCATTCGCATCGTAAATGTTGCGCTTCGACTCCGGAATCTGCTCTATCTGGTCAACGACTCCTCTTGTCATCACCGGAAGTTTCTCATCCGCCTTTAATTTATTCCGGTACCCGACAACCCCAAGACAGACAACAAGCACCCCCAGCATACAGACTGCGGATGCAATTCTCTTTTTCCTGTTTCCGTTATTTTTTTTCTGCCGATGCCATCTTACCATCTTCAATACGAACGCCCCTTCCTTACCTGAGTACATTTCTCAGCTTGAATTCATTTTGTATCGTATACTTCTGTTCCAGATATTGCATATCAAAAGAAACCGCAACGGATGCCTTTTCCGTGGAAGCATTTACTGTGCCGGTAAATGCCGTAACATATTCGCCGATCAGATTTTCCTGCACCTCATCCGTAGCTGCAGAAATCACCGTTGTATCGGTTTTTGGATCTGCCACAGCCATTTTCTTTGTATATAATTTCTTTCCACCTGCAGAGATCCAGATCACCCGCTTGCTTGCAGCCTCCGGGGCTGCGGCACCTGCCGGATTGGTTACCGATGGGGTGTTCGGAATCGTATAAATGGCGATCCCACGGACACCGGACACGGATGGGTCAAGTTCCTCCACCCGGTTTCCTTCCATCACCCACATGCCGATCTGCTCCATCAGAATCTGTGACTCCGACTGCAGATCAATCTGCGCAGACGCGTGGTTATAATTTTTGTGCGCCATTCCAAGGAAAAGCGTTGCAGCGCCTAAAATAACCGTTGAAATTGCAATCGCGATAATCAGTTCCACAAGCGTAATTCCCCTATGATCGTTCGGCACACTGCCACCCCCTTTAAAAAGTTACTGCTCCGTAAAATGCCTGCCGGTATCTTTCACCAGCCGGATTGTGTATGCCGGGACACCATCAATATAAATGGCATTCACATTTGTACAATCATCATAAAATGCCGTTTTCTTATAGGCAATCTTAATAAATGTCCCACCGGCACCCGGTTCTGTCAGCTCCTCCCCGGTGCTGCTGTCCTTACGGATTTTAATTGTATTGTTACACAGCTTCGTCCCGTCAGATGTCAGCTTTGTATCGTCAAAACTGCCCAGATTATCGGACAGGACACGCGTATAATATCCATTGTCCAGCTTGTAAATATACAGATAAGAACTGCCGGCTTTGCTCATCGTCCTGACCTGAAGCGCATCCAGCGAAGCATCCAGCGTCCTTACCACTTTCTGCGTATTGGCATAGTGCAGATGCCCGATCATCATGACAGACGTGCTTGCAAGAATGCCAATAATCGCAATAACGATAATGATTTCAACGAGCGTAATTCCATTCTGCCCCAAAAGTTTTCGTTTCTTCATTGGCACACCCCTTACCCGTTCTTCTTCCAATTATCATAGTTCAAATAAGAATCCAGATCAAGGTTTCCGGAAATATTTGATGCCGCAAGGGAAGAACAGCCTTTGAAAAACTGGGAAAACAGCGGAGTATCCCGTTTCTGGTCCTCGGTAAACAGCTGGGAAACCAAAAGCTTGTTTCCCCGTACCGAAGCATTGGAATCAAAAGAGATCACCCCACCGGAAATAATCATTCCCTCAAACTGACCGGACACCCTGACATCCCCGGTTGCAATGACAATTCCCTTTGTAACCGTAGCTGGAAGTGCATAAGTTCCGGCATTTTCAATCAGGTATACATCCGCAGCCGGGGAATACACCGTTTCCGAAGCCGTTGGGGATGCCTTGTGTTTCTCCACCTCTGTGGTAAATGCACTCCGGTCAATCAGATAGTCAAACAGCGGATTTACCGTTTTGTCAATCACTTCATGCCCACTGGCATCCGTAGATGTCAGACGGACATTGTCTTCGGTCACTCCCTGCCCCTGATCCGTCAGTCCCAGTTCCAGCGACTTATAGCGCACGGCAAGCTTTGAACAGTACTTCCAGTATAAACCACTGCTGTCTTTCCAGTTGTCCGGTGCAATCGTATACGTTCCAACTTCCAGCATATCTGCAGAAGCCGCCCGTTTTAAAATGTCCCCGGAAAACGTCATAATCGTATTGGAATCCACAATCAATGCATCCTCATCCAGATAGATATTGGCATACTGTGCCGTTTTCCCCTGATTGTTCGCATAATACTCGGAAAAAAAGTCATTCGCAGACTTCTCCGAATTAAAATTCAGGTAATAATAGACCCCACCCGGAAAATAATAGGGAACCACCTGCCGGCTGCTGTTTAAATATCCTTTCAGCGTACTTTCACTGATTCCGGTATATGCCGCATACTTCTTTTGATCCAGACTTTTGCCATCTCCTGACACATATTCCAGTGGAACATAATATGCCAGCTGGTTCGTCCGCGCGGAGATGGACTCGCCCATCAGAATATCCTCGTTACTGGCATCAAGCTTTCGCGAAATAAACGTCCGCCCTGCCAAAAGCAGGTAATTCAACCCTTTGATATCCAGATGGCTGCTTTTTCCATTGACCATCATGGCACTGCTAAACTCCGCCTTTTTTGCAGAATCCGGATCCTGTGCGCCATATTTTTCTGGAAATTATAGCCGTAATAATTGCCCTGCAAAGTCACGGAACTCCCCCTGCCAGCCAGTTCCAGATCATCCGCCACATACATATTTCCGTTCATATGGATAGAGGAAGCACCGTTGGTTCCGGCAGACGATGTCTTTATATTTTCTGCCCAGATCGAGGAACCACCGTCCCCGACCGTCAGGTCTGATCCGCTCTCCGTCACGATATCCCCGCGTGTAAGAACCGTCTTCCCCTTGATCGTACCGTTTCCTCCCGTGGACGCATAAATTCCGTCTGCCCCGGCATACACACTGCCATCCACTGTCACATTCTGTGCCCCGATGTTGATCTGTCTGTCGGCTATCAGCGCATAACGCATAAACTCCTGCACCTGCCCCCTGCCGGAGAAATTCATCTTCGGGGTGGAAAACACAAGGTCGGTTTTGATCGTTGTCTCATAATCCTGTGCATCTTTATACCGGATCTGCACACCCTTTAACGTAAACGTCCCTGCGCCGTAATCCACCTCATATTTTGGATCTGCGGCAGGGATATAACATCCCTGGTCTGCGGCTTCTTTGATGCAGCTTTTTACCGTATCCGTATCATAGCCGGAAACCCGGTATGCCACATTGCCGGAAGCGTCCATGGTATCCGACGCACCAACTGCCGGATCTGTGTGGTTTTCTGCAAACTGCTTCTGCAGCCCGTCCATATATCTGGTGGCAAATACTTTCTCACGTCCCCTCCGGAAGCAGAATACGTCAGGTAATTTTCAAGGACATCCGCATACGCTTTCTCCAGTGACTGCTCTGCAAGTTCCCTTGCACCGGCACGCAGATTATCCATCAATTCATCCGCACTGTAGAAATTTTTTTTCGTGCCGCGTTCCACTTCCTTCATCTCAATATTGACAATCGTAATCTTCGTGATCACCACGGCAATCAGGCTTACCACAACCATCAGAACCAGTACGGCAAGCAGGGAGGCACCACGGTTATCCTGTTTGAACCGGTTTCCTTTCATCGCTACTCTCCTTTCGACGTGCTGACCGTAATATAACGGTACTTTTCCTTATCCGGATTGTTTCCGCCCTTGCCTTTCTTATATACACAGACCGTCAGATCGACCTTTCGCACTCCC
>ERZ791624.933-NODE-933-length-16363-cov-3.885762_pt1 | contig 16363 bp, 18 predicted proteins | sample MGYA00510058_ERZ791624 | MGnify/ENA primary metagenome ERZ791624 (study PRJEB30046, sample SAMN00715158) | human gut metagenome | study: EMG produced TPA metagenomics assembly of the A metagenome-wide association study of gut microbiota in type 2... | reverse complement strand
TTGTCAAAACAGTTTTCAAGGAGCGTGTCGGTGTTCAACCGATGAATAAAGTATAGCATATCTGCGTGAGTTAATCGTGGAAAAAAAGTTGCGCGTTGCCTTTTTACATTGGCGGAAGAGAAACTGTTTAAAGTTATTCGTAGAAATAAAAACAGCGTTGATTTTTTTGGTAGACAATAGATATCAGGAGAAGGGCTCTGTGATATTGAAAAATAGTAGGCATTGCCTTATAATGTATTATAGAATAGATGATAAGGAGATGATTCTTGTGAGCATACGTGAGCTTAGAGAATGCACTGGACTGAGTCAGAATAAATTTGCAGCAATGTTTGGTATTCCTGCTGCAACAGTAAAGGATTGGGAGTATGGCAGACGCAATCCTCCGAGTTATGTGGTGGATATGATAAAAACGATTTTAGAATATAAGGGAATTATCATTGACAGTAATTATGTTGATGAGTATGAAAAAAGAAGAAAAAGTGTTGAACGTGCATTGGCAATAGTTCTTACTGCTACAGAAGGGCCTAATGAAGAGTTTATGAATGCGCTTGAGTTATATATTAATGGTAAGCTGACTCTTAGCGAAATCGAAAACAAGGTTAATCGTCTTGAGTACATAGGAGCGTAAGGTATATGGATAATGGAAAATATTGCTATCCTAATAGTGATGTCTTAATCAATAATTACAATATACATGATAAAGCTTTACTTGAAGAGCTAGAAATACAAAAGGTTACTGTCAAGCTTTTAGGTTTGGATATCAGACCGGAGCGAATAGAGGCAACGTTTGATATTCAGCATCTGATTGCTATACACAGGTATTTATTTTTAGATTTATATAATTGGGCAGGACTTTTTCGTGATGAAAATTTGTATAAGAGCGAAAGGGTTTTAGCAGGTGGTTCAGCAGAATATGCTGATTACAAAGATATAGAGGCAAAGCTTAAAGCCTTTTTTGACAAATATGGTGAGATTGACTGGAATAAAGAAGATAAAGCTTTGCCTTCGATAGTAGTAGATTTTCTTGTAGAATTGTGGAGTATTCACCCATTTCGAGAAGGAAATACAAGAACCTGCGTGACATTTTTATGGCACTATTTGCAAGCTCACAATATAGAGTTTCATATTGAGTTAATCAGAAATAACCCAATGTACGTCAGAGATTCTTTAGTGATGGCGAATTATGAGCAAAAGGAGTACCTTACTCGTATTATAACTGACGCTATATTGGGAATTAAGAATGCTCATGAATCTGTAAAAAGTAATTCTGAGAATAAAGAGAGCTATAGAATTGCAAAGTCGGATTATGATGCATTCAAAGCAAAGTATTCTGTTGAAAAGTAGGCAATGTATTGTGCCACGTGCGCAGAAGCTTTTGCCTATATATTATAGTTCCTAGTGAAAATTGTATAAGTATGGACAAAATCAACAAAGGCTGACGCTTCGCATTTACGCAAGGCGTCAGCCTTTTTGCTGTCGTTGAGGGTTAGTGGTTGAGCATGAAGGCCAAAGCTGAATTTTGCTTTAGGATTGCTTTGGCTGGCGGTTACGCTTGAGCTTTCTGAGTTTAAGATAGCCGTTGTAGGGATCATGCTCGAGCTTGGGATTGTGCCTGATGCGGATTTTTTTGAGCAGCGATTTGACGATTTTAAGGTCAACTCGAGGACTTTTTCCTCTTTCGATAGCAGTAGTTATCCTGATAGAGCAATGCTCTTTAGCGGCGCTTTGATGTTCAACGTTGGTATAAGGATAAGGAATATAGCCTTCCGCATCTAGAAGGTACTTAGCGAGCCAATAGATTTCTTCTTCTATCCTGCTGCTGAGGGTGAATAGAAATGTGTCGTAGTAGAGCTCTAAAAAGTCATTGAGGGATATTGCAGAGTGCTGCGCAAGGCAGGCGTTCAGCTCCTTGTCATTATGGATGATGCGTAAGTCTAGGTCAGGGACACTTGCTATAAGACCATAGGGGGTTCGTTTTATAATAACATTATAGGTTAGGTTCATGGGATGCTCCTTGAAAAAATTTATTATCTATGTAAAGAGAAAGCTGAGGCCTCTAAGGATTTCGCGTGTTGTTTGCTTAAAAATGCTATGAATGCAGCATATAATGATAGGTGTACATGTGATTTGTTGAAAGGGTGAGAAAAATGCAGAAAAAGTATGCTTTTGAAGTAATTCCGAGGGCATTGGTTAAAACGGTGAGGTTTCCTGAGGGACAGGCTTATGAAAATGTGCAGGATGCTGTGTTTGGTACAGCGTATGCACTCGCCATGAGGCTTAAAGAGAGACGCCTTGAATGCTACAGCGTAGATTTGCTGGTGAACTACCATGATGTGTTTAGCGATGGCAAACAAAGCTATTATGACGCAATTGAGCTGTTCGTGGGCGTGAATAATGCGATGGAAATTGTTAAGCTGGTTATGGTAATGTATGAGAATCATATCAGCAGGGAGACTTTAATTGATGGTATTTCAATCGCACTGAGAGAATTGAAGAGGAAGGCGAGAAGTGACTCCTAGAACGGAAAAATGTTGGCAAAGCGAATAACTTTTTGTTAACCTTTTGGGTGCTATAATATCCTCAATGAGTAAAAATTGAGTAGAAGTTGAGTAGAATTTAAGTAGAAATTGAGTAGTTTTAACACATTTGGAGGTTTAATATGACTAAAACGATTTCTTTTAATATCCAAAAGGGCGGCGTTGCCAAGACTACATCTGCGGTTATTACTGCAGAAATTTTGCAGCAGCGTGGTTATGATGTACTGCTGGTTGATTTTGATCCGCAGCGCAACCTGACGCATGGGCTTGCAGTAGATAAGCCTAAGCGCCCTGTTGCCGATGTGCTTACCGGCAAAACTAATATTAAGGATGCCATCTTGAGAACTGAAGCTGGTTTGGGACTGTTGCCTGCTGACAGATCCCTGTTTGCGCTGCAGGCTGCTTTGGAAAGCAATGCGCTGGCAAAGGTGCTGGCGCCGGTCAGCGGGTATTTTGATTATGTGATTATTGATACGGCACCGGCATTGTCGTCGCTGTCTGTTAATGCGCTGGTAGCTAGTGACTTGGTTGTTATTCCGGCGGTTCTGGGCGATTTTTGTGATTTGGCTATCAGGGATGTCCTTAATACCATTGATACTGTTAGACAGCAAAATAAAAAATTGGCAGTCGCCGGTATCTTGATTACTATGAGCAAGAAAAGATATGTGCTGGACAGACTGGTTGCAGAACAGTATCAAAGGCTTGCAGATAGTAAGCATATCAGGCTGTTTACATCTAAAATCAGGCAGTGCCAAAAGGTGAAGGAGGCGCAGATGCTGAAGACGAGTTTGCTGGAATATGCACCGAGGTGTAACGCTGCTCTTGACTATCTTAATTTTGTGAATGAATTATTAGAGCTTTAGTAATAGCAGGTCAGCAGCTGATAGCGTGTTGGAGGAGATTTTATGGGGGACTTTGCAAGCAGTTTAAAAAAGGCAGAGAAGAAAACCTCGGCTAAAGACAAGGTTACAGGCTTCTTCCTGAACAGAAAGGATGAATGCTTACAAAAGGAAAGTAGCAGAAGAATTACAGTTTCTGCTCCGGATGCTTTGTTTAAAAGAATCGAGGCAGCCGCCAAAGAAAGAGGACTTTCGAAGAATGCTTTTATCCTGAGCTTGGTGCATAAGGAACTGGATGAGTAGCTTTTACTTAGAAAATGAGTAAAAGCTACTCATTTTTTTTGCAATTGCTGGTTCATTTATTCTAATTTAAGCTCTTCATAAATCCTTCTACGGCAAAAGCTGCCAGCCGTTGAGCAGCAGGCAGCTTTTTGGCGTATTATTTCTTCTTTGAAAAAGTTTAGGAGTTATTTAGGTTTTATGCTCTATAATATGAGGGAATTGGCTGATGCTTTTACAAAGACAGTACTTTAACCTCTTGTTCAGGCTGTATGAAATTATATGCTAGTTCTAATTGCACGCATAAGAAGTAGAGTATGGGTGCTGGAGAGCGACGTGGAACAAAGGCTGCTTATATTAACGTACAGTACTTGGTTTAGCTTTTAATTATTTCATAATAAAATATAGGTAGATAGGTGTTATTGCTAAGTAAAGCAGTATGTCATAGTTGCAAAATAAAAGGATGAGCTTTAAGCCTTGGCTGTTCCAATTAGTAACAGGAACCAGGGCTGATAAGCTCATCTTTTTTAGGTGAACAAAGCTGTCGACGGAGGAGAGAAGCAGTTTTCTAGCTTGGTAACTGTCAAATATAATAGCTAATATATTAGCTGAAACTTGCAAAAATAATGCTTTTAAGATAAAATATTAGCTATGGATATGTTTGGTTTTTTGGAAGCTACCCCAGATGAGATTAACAAAGGAATTGCAGCTCGCGTTCGTACTGTACGTAAACGGCGCAAAATTTCACAGGTTAAATTAAGTGAGAAATCAGGAGTAAGCTTAGGATCTGTGAAGCGCTTTGAGAGTACAGGTGAAATTTCCTTATTATCTCTGACTAAAATTGCTATCGCATTGAATGTTGAACAAGAGCTGAAGCAGCTTTTCAGCAACGTGCCTTATATGTCACTTGAGGAGATAGAAAATGAAAGAAATCAACAAGGTTAAGGTATCTTATAATGGTAAGCTGGTAGGCTATATAATTAGGTATCAGCGTTATCTGACCGCTTTTGCTTATGATCCGGAATGGTTGAGTAATGGATTTTCTGTAAGTCCTTTTTCGCTGCCTTTAAGAGAAGAGCCTTTTATTGCTAAGCAAGAGCCTTTTGATGGTTTGTTTGGCGTTTTTGCAGACAGCTTGCCTGATGGATGGGGCAGACTGCTGCTGGATCGTTTATTACTGAAAAACAAAATAAATCCCCATAGTGTAGGTAATCTTGAACGTTTGGCGATTGTCGGCGCATCCGGTATGGGCGCTTTGTCTTATGAGCCTGAGTATAATATTTCTGAGAAAAGCGGTTTTGCTGATTTGGATAAGCTGGCTGAAGAGTGCAGTTTGATACTGTCTTCTGAGTATAATGATAATATTGATGAACTCTTTTCTTTAGGTGGCTCTTCAGGTGGTGCAAGACCTAAAATACTTACAGAGGTTGATGGAGAAGATTGGATTATAAAGTTTCCTGCTTCTATGGATAAACCGGATATAGGCTTGCAGGAGTACAAGTATTCTCTTTGTGCCAGAAAATGTGGGATAAGTATGTCAGAAACGCATTTGTTTCCTTCGGCGCGTTGTGAGGGTTACTTCGGTACAAAAAGATTTGATCGCGTGAAAACTTCTGAAGGTGAAAAAAGAATTCATATGGTTTCGGTAAGTGCTCTTCTGGAAACGTCACATAGGATTCCTAATCTTGATTATATTATCTTGGGAAAATTAACTTTGACGTTGACAAAGGACTATCAGGAGCTTGAAAAACTGTTTAGGTTAATGTGCTTTAATGTTTTTGCGCATAACCGCGACGATCATTCTAAAAACTTTTCGTTTATATATTCGGATGATGAGAAAAAATGGCTTTTATCGCCTGCCTATGACTTGACGTATAGTTATTCTTCTATAGGAGGAGAGCATGCTACAACGGTTGCTGGTAATGGCAAAAATCCGGGCATGAAGGATATATTGGAAGTTGCGAAGAATCTTGGTATGAATCTCAAGCGGGCTGAAGATATAGCGCAGCAGGTTCAGGCTTGTGTCGAAGATGATTTAGGAGAAATTCTTTCTAAAAGATTTTAAGGTTTAATATTTAAATTTCAAGAAACAAAATTTACGTTGTAAACGTGGCGATTTTGAATTGCAAATATATTATACGAGATGGTTCATTATATCATGAACGCATAAAAATAAAGGATGAGCTTTAAGCCGTGGCTATTCCCCTTACTAACAGGAACCAGGGCTGGGATTTTTTGTAAACAGTGCTATTGTTATTTGTTTGTGCTTAAGCTACAATATTAGTAGTAAGGAGGACGTTAGCATGTTAAATGAGGTTGTTTTTTTTGAAACACGTATCTTTAGAATGTTTTGCGAAAAATTACAAGTTTCACCTGTTGATGCCAATAAATTATTCGAGAAGTACGGAATATGGAAATATATTGAAGATACCTATGATATGTTGCATTTGAGTAGTGACGAATATGCTTTAAAAAATATTTTAGAGATATTAAGGGTAAATGGTGTGAACTATGAAGCTTAAAGATGGAATGATCTTGTATCATGGAAGCTACACTCCTGTACAAAATATCGATTTAACAAAGTGTGCAGCTGGTAAGGATTTTGGTAAGGGGTTTTATGTTACGGCTAATGAACTCCAGGCTAAGGATTTCATAAGGACATCATTGTTGAAGGCTAAAGGCTTAAAGCAAATAGACGATAAACAAAATTATGGATATGTAACCTGCTATAAATATCATGCTCCTACTGAATTTATGCCTATATATGAATTTAGTGATGCGGATAAAGAGTGGTTGTGGTTTATTTCATTAAACAGAAGACAGAGGCTTGCTAAAGCATTATCACCTCTGCTGCCAAAAACTCTGTTTGCAAGTGAAATTATTATTGGAAAAATTGCAAATGATACCACTAACCCGGTTATTACCGCATATCTGAATGAATTATATGGTTCATTTGAAGATGAAAGTGCCGCAAAGATGGCAATATCTTTGCTTTTACCAAACAGATTAAAGGATCAATATTGCTTTTTAAGTCAACGGGCTGTTAATTGTTTAGAAGTCGTGGAGGTGAAAAAATATGGGGATTGAGAAAAAAACGTTTTGTGCAGATTTAATCTTGGCCGATGCCATTATTGATATGGCTGATGAAGATGGAATTACTTGGCAAGAGGCTAGAAGCAAAATTATAAATTCTGCAGCTTATACAGCCTTATATGATTTCGAAAATGGATTGTGGGAAAACGGGCCAGATTACTTCAGAGATTATTACAAAAAAATAGCGTGAGCTAAAAAAGTCGCTTCGGTGGCTTTGGGCATTTTGACCAATTTATAAGTCATTAAACTGTCGCGTTAATTACTAAAGGGGCTTGCAGAGAGTGCGACTAATCCGGTCTGGGATATAGCTGTGCTTGCTTCTGACGGTAGTGCTATAGCAGAACTTTACACAAAATTGGCGTTAATATATCTAGTGAATCAAGAACTGTAGATGGATGGCTAGAAGCTAAGTAAGGACAGTATTTGATTATTGTAAAAAATAAAGGATGAGCTTTAAGCCATGGCTATTCCCGTTACGAACAGGAAGCAGGGCTGGCAGGCTCATCCTTTTTTGAAGGGAATCCATAACACGGCAGGCGCTTAAAATGATGTCGACTCCGAGAGTGTTCATCTTAAATCTGACACCTTGATAGAATTCCGCTAGCAAGTAGCACTTGCTTTGTGCTATAATAGTTGTAAGCAAATGATATTTAAACGGCTTTAAAATGTTTCGATTTGGCATGAACCGAGTCCGCGGCACCAACATAAATTATGTTGGAACAATATATAGAATGAAAATGCTGATTGAACTTGTAGAAGTCAATCAGTTTTTTTGTGTTTAAATTTAAAATAATGATATAGCAAACTTTCATGTTTATGCTATAATTAAAGTAACATAAGCATGAAAGGAGCGTGCACCGGATGAGCAGAAAATTACCGTTACCGGTTGGGACGACAAATTATAAAAAGATTTGCGAAGACAGCTATTATGTGGATAAAACCTTGCTGATCAAGGAAATCTTAGATGAAAAAGTAAATGTTGCTTTATTTACACGTCCAAGACGCTTTGGCAAGACGCTTAACATGGACATGCTACGCACTTTTTTCGAGAAGACTGCAGAGGACACCGGCAGATATTTCCAAGATAAAAAAATTTGGCAGCAGGGAGAAAAATATACGAGCCATCAGGGACAATATCCTGTGATTTTTCTCTCCTTGAAGGATATTAAGGCGAGAAAATGGCAATACGCTTTTGATGCATTGAAGTATATTATCAGCGTCGAGTATATGCGGCATTCTGAATTGAAAAGAAGCAGCGAGATTGAGGAAGCGGATATAGAGTTATATAATCGTATTGTCAAAAATCAGGCTGGCTATATGGAATATGTCTTCAGCCTGCAGGCACTTAGCAGAATGCTGCATCAGCATCACAAGCAAGCTCCTGTTATTATTATTGATGAATACGATACGCCGATTCAGGAGGGTTTTGTAAATGGCTATTATGATGATGCTGTAGAGTTTATCAGGAGCTTTTTCTCGGCTGCTTTGAAGGATAATCCGCACGCCAGACAGATTGTAATGACTGGTATTTTGCGTATTGCTAAGGAAAGTATTTTTAGCGGACTCAATAATATTCGAGTTTTTTCTGTGCTGGATAAAAAGTTCAGTGAGTTCTTTGGCTTTACGACAAGCGAGGTACAGCAGATGGCTGCTTATTATGAGCAGACGGATAAACTGCCTGAGCTTAAGGCCTGGTATGACGGCTATAAATTTGGCGACACGGAGATTTTTAATCCCTGGTCGGTAATCAATTACTTTAGTAATAATTGCCAGGCTATGCCGTATTGGGTGCAGACTTCGGCCAATACGATAATCCAGGAGATTTTGAAAACCTATAATGATGATACATACAGAAATCTGCACGCTTTACTGGGGAAGACGGAGGTGCAGTCGATTGTTAGAACTAATATCATTTATCCGAAGCTGAAGGAGCCGCAAACTAATATTTTGGGCTTTCTTTTAATGACTGGTTATTTGAAGTCGACCAGTACCGAGCTGGATGCAAGAGGCGATTATATTTGCAGGCTCAGCATACCCAACAAGGAAATTAAAACGATTTATTATAATGAGATCTTATCGCTGCTGACGGAGGACATTGGCGAAAACACTGTGATGAATTTAGCTAATGCTTTGTATGATAAGGATGCTGCAAAGATAAAGGAAGCACTCAATAAGTTCATGCTGAAAACAATCAGTTATTATGATAACTTGAAGGAAAACTACTATCATGGGCTTATGCTTGGACTTCTTGCTATAGGCGAAAGCAATTATGATATTCGTTCCAATAGGGAAAGCGGTTTAGGCAGATACGACATTCAGCTTATTCCTAAAAAATCTGCATTGCCGGGGATTATTATCGAGGTTAAAGCTGCTGATAAGGATGCCGGCGTTGAGCTGTCAAAGCTTGCGCAGACTGCACTAAAGCAGATAGATGAGAAAAAATACGATACCGAGCTGTGCGCGCAGGGCGTAAATGATATTATCAAATATGGCGTGGCGTTTAAGGGTAAGACGGTCGAGATTGTTACAAATTGATTCGAATGAAAAGCAGGAGCTGGTGTACGAGGGTACGGCAGCTCCTGATTTGTGGTTTAATATGCTATTTTTGAATCATCTTGTTAATAGTGCTTGTAGAAATTAAGGGATAAAACGCAAATCCCCTTTTAAAGTAAAATAGTTTTCAAGAACTTTCGATAAAAAGTTATGCAAAACTATTGACAACAAAGCGGGGGATGCTTATAATATAAATGAAAGTTGTGACCAACTTTTTGCAAACGCTATGGAGGTGTTTTAATTGTTAAATAACGAATTTAGTAAACAAGCAGAAAATCTGTCTAAGAAAATTGAAGAAGGCTTAAGAATTTTGCTGCCCGGTTATACTGCCTTGGATAAGGCTGCCATTACTTTGGTATTGTTTGCAGCAAGCAGTCTGCAAGCAGGCATCGTCACCTATAAAGAAGCTATTGCATCTTTACCTGAAAATATAAAAGCTGATATTTATCATTGCACGAAGGTAGACGTAGTTTGGGACGATGTAAAACAGCTTTTGGAAATGTATGAAACGGAAGACTTTTTACAAGTCTTGTTAAGCGTTTCCGATAATGACGCAAGAACAAATTCATATAACTTGCCGGCAAGCTTAAATCAACTTGCTGAAAGGTTCTTGCGTATCAAATCCGAACCCGGCAAAGGATTGCAGTTGTATTCCGGTTCCGGTGATACATTAACCAGCCTTGTTTGCCGGCATAATAACCTTGCTGTTACAGGCTTGGAATTAAGTCGTGACGGAGTACTTATTTCTAAACTTAAGGTATTTGCGCTTGGCGTTCAGATAGAAGTAATCAGACGCAGTCCTATTGAGTACTGTCTTGCAGACCGTGGAAAAGCTGATTATGATTTCGTTATCAGTACTCACCCTTTTGGCTTAAGGGTTAGAACGCTTAGCAATAAATTTCCTGAACTCAGTGATATTTATCCGTTCTTGCGAAGCGGTACAGCAGCGGATTGGGTTTGTGGCTTGCTGGCTCTGGACAATATTGCACCGGACGGTAAAGTTGTGGCGTTTTTTTCTGAAGGCTGCATGTTTACCAATCAGGATCGTGAGGTTAGAAAGTATTTAGTACATAATGGTTTGGTAGAGGCTGTAATAGCTCTTCCAGCCAAAATGTATTCCTATATGAGCATAAAACCTGTAATGGTAGTGCTGAGCAGGGGCAATAAAGAAGTAAAGATGGTCGATGCTTCTGATATGTTTACCCCCGGAAGACGTCAAAATGAGTTTTCTGAAGAAAACATAGAGGCGATTATTGACGCTTATAATCATCCCGGTGAAAAAAGCGTATGCGTTACCATAGATGATCTCAGCAAAAGCGACTATACTTTGCTGCCTACACGTTTTCTGGCTGTACCGGAAGCTGCAATTAAAAACGGAAGACCTTTGGAAGAACTTGTACGATTCGGAAGAAGTGTTGCAATCACCGCTTCTGCATTAGATAAGTTATCTGTAGATGAAAACGATGCTTCAACGAATTACTATTTGCGCCTTTCGGAAGTGCATGATGGCATGGTAGACAATCGTTTACCTAAAATCAGTTGCATTGATAAAAAATACGAGAAATATCTGTTGGAGGACAACGATATTATTTTGTCGCGTAATGGTTCGCCGTTTAAAGTGGCATTGTTTAACGAACAAGCCGGGACTAAGGTTTTACCTGTCGGTAACTTGCTTATTCTTCGTGCCGATACGAGTAAAATTAACCCGATTTATCTTAAAGCGTACCTTGAAAGTGAACAAGGCATAGCCGGTTTGAGCGCATTGCTTACCGGAGTTGCAATGCAAGTTATCAGCTTGGAACGTCTGAAAAAGATGCTTGTACCTGTTCCTGATATGGAAGAACAAAATGAAATAGCAGAAAAATATCTTAGCGTTGTTGATGAATTGAAAATTTTGAATTTAAAAATCCTGAATGCTAAGGACAGACTGCGTCATGTAATTGACAACGGAAAGGCTGGTGAGTGAACGTGTTAAATGAAATGCAGATGTACGAACTCTCTGAAGTTTTAATGAAGGAGTTTGCCGATGGGGCTTTAGAAAAAGCAATTTCTTCTCTTAACAGAGCCGGAAAACTTGCCGATTGGTTGGAAATGATGGGGTTGAGCCAACTCTTAGGAGGAGATATTTTTTATAATCCTAAAATCTATGGTAAAATATTAGTATTGGGAGATTCCCGTACTAATAAGCGCCATCTTACCGGAGTTGCGAAAAGCATGGGTTTTGCCGGTGACCGGTTTGAGTTTTTCCTTGACTATGATGGCAGCCAAAAATATAACTATTCTAAATTGCGCTATTCAGATAAATATGCTGCTGTTATCGTGGGACCTATTCCGCACAGTACCGTTGGGAAAGGTAATTATAGTAGTGCTATAGTTGCAATGGAAACTGAACAAGGTTATCCACCGGTATTTCGTGTTGATAAGATAACTAACAACAGTTTCAGATCAGTAATGGACAAGCTGCAGCAAAAGAATATTGTTGCTGCTTGAGTATATTGTTTGAGATAAAAACAATATACTGCCTTCTCAGGCTTAGAGAAAGTAAAAGAATAATTTCAGGAGGTTTTATTGTGACTGATATTAAGAAGATTGATGTGCTTTGGGATGATAATCCCGTTGATATAAGCGCAGAGGCGAATTTCATCTGGAGTATTGCCAATAAGCTGCGTGGTACATATATGCCGGACAAGTATGGTGATGTTATTATTCCTATGACGATTATCCGTCGTTTTGAGTGCGCTTTGGCAAAGACTAAGGCTGCTGTTGTAGCAAAATACGACGAGAACCCTAATTACCCTGCTAAGGCTATGTACAGGCTTTCCGGCTACCAGTTTTATAATGTCAGCGAATTTACATTGCAGGAGCTGTGCAACGATGCCGACCACATTGCGGAAAACTTTAATGCGTACATTCAGGGCTTTTCCGATAACATTAAGGATATTTTGAATAACCTCGACATGGAAACCCATATCAAGAAGATGGATGAAGGCGGTTGCCTGTTCAACACGGTCAAAGCCTTTTCCGAACTGGATTTGTCTGTTGAGAGCTTTGACAGCATTAAGATGGGTTATATCTTCGAGAATCTTATCGGCAGATTCTTCCAGAATGTAGATGCCGGTCAGTTTTACACCGGTCGTGATATTGTTAAGCTGGGCGTATCTTTGCTTGTTTCAGAAGGCTGCGACGATATTTTTGATGACCACAAGCTGATTACCATCTGTGACCAGGCAGCGGGAACCGGCGGTATGCTGAGCACGGCGTACAGCTATTTTAAGGATTATAATCCTACTGCTGATGTTAAGCTGTTCGGCGTGGAGTTTATGGGTGTTTCCTGGGCTGTTGGCATGGCGGAGATGCTGATTAAAGGTCAGGATGCAACGAACTTTGTGCATGCGGATTCCTTTAAAGAGGATCCTTCCGCTGATACCAAGATGCGCTTCGTGCTGATGAACCCTCCCTTTGGTACTCCTTGGAGCGGTAAAGACGCAAAGGCAGGACAGGAAGAAGCTGTAAACAAGGAATACGCCAAGGAAAATAGCCGTTGGGGTGCGGGTCTGCCAGGTGGTGGTGATTCGCAGATGCTGTTTTTACAGTCGGCCATTGCTAAGCTTGATGAAAAGGTTGGCCGTGCTGCGATTATCGAAAACGGTTCGCCGCTTTTTACCGGTGGTACAGCGTCCGGCGAAAGCCAGATTCGCCGCTGGCTGCTGGAGAACGATTTGCTGGAAGCGATTATTGCTATGCCGACGGATTTGTTTTACAACACCGGCATTGCCAGCTACTGGTGGATTATATCCAAAAACAAGCGTCCGGAGCGCAAGGGTTATGTGCAGCTCATAGATGCGACTAATATTTATCACAAGCTGCGTAAGCCTGTGGGCAACAAGAAAAACGAGTTCTCTCCCGAGGACAGAGCACAGATTGCCAAGCTGTATACCGATTTTGACAAGGCTGACAGTGAGTATAGCAAGATTTTCGAGAACGAAGATTTTATGTACCGTGAGTATGCTGTTATGCAGCCTTTGCAGCGCAGCTATTCTATTACCGAGGCAAGCATTGAGCGTATGCTGCAGAAGGGTGCGCTTAAAGGCTTGTGGGATGAAGCTAAGGTTGCAGAATACGAGGAACAGGGCAATGCTTTGAGCGGTAAGGATGAAAACAAGCTGAAGGCTTTTTATGCTACGAAGCCTGCTTATGACGCAATTTTGGCAAAGCTGCAGGCGCATATTGCTGATGAAAAATGGCTGTCGCCTAAAGCATTTACACCGGTGCTCCAAGCTGTTCTTGGCGATTTGGCTGATAAAAAACTCTTTGAGAAAATTATGGACGGACTTTCCGTTATGGATAAGACTGCGGAAATCCAGCGCGATAAAAAGGGCAACATTATCTACGACAAGGAAACCAAGGATACAGAGCTTGTGAAGTACACTGAGGATATTGAAACCTACATGGCGCGTGAGGTGCTGCCGCATATTCCTGATGCCAAGTGGTTCTGGGAAGAGGATTTGACGAAGAAGAAGCCTGTAATCAAAACCGGTGCGGAAATTCCTTTTACCCGTTACTTCTATAAATATCAGGCACCCAGACCGAGTGCAGAGCTGCTGGCGGAGTTTTTGGCAATCGACAAGGCTGTGAATGAGCGTATTGCTCGCCTTATGAAATGAGGTGACGGGAATGCGTGAAATGAAGGATAGCGGGATTGAGTGGATTGGGCAGATTCCTAATAGTTGGACTGTTAGAAGAGGAAAAACTCTTTTTGTAAACACGAAATATATTCCTGGTAAGTTATCGAGCAATTATGATAGATTATCATTGACTCTTAAAGGAGTTTTGCCTAGAAAAAAAGATGATTCTGATGGGCTTCAACCAAAAGATTTTGATACATATCAGCTTCTTAGAGAAAATGAACTTGTTTTTAAGTTGATTGATTTACAGAATGTGTCGACTAGCCGTGTAGGATTGGCACATGCTACGGGATTAGTGTCTCCTGCATATATAGTGTTACATGCAAACGAAGAAATTCTTCCTGCTTTTGCCGAAAAGTTTTATCTAATGATGTGGTATAGAGAAATATTTAATTCATTAGGTGATAATGGAGTACGAAGTAGTCTTAATGTAAGCGATTTATTAAATATCCCTGTTTGTTATCCGAAAATAGAAGAACAAATATTTCTTACCAACTACCTCGACACCAAATGCTCCGAAATCGACGCGACAGCTGAAGATATCCAAAAGGAAATTGATCTTTTGGAGGAGTATAAGAAATCCGTTATCACCGAAGCGGTTACCAAAGGTCTGAATCCTGATGCGGAGATGAAGGATAGCGGTGTTGAGTGGATTGGGGAGATTCCGAAGCATTGGGAGATTATCAGAATAGGATATATTTTGGGCGAAATTGATAGAAGGTCGATAACTGGCATGGAAGAATCTCTTTCGGTTAGCCAAGTGTTAGGCGTTGTACCTTCATCTCAAATAGCGGTTCCTTCAACAGCTTCTACGATGGTTGGACAAAAAATAGTTGAACCAGGTGAATTGGTTTTGAACAAGCTGAAAGCTCATTTAGGAGTATGTTTTGTTTCAAATTATAAAGGTTTGGTAAGTCCTGATTATGCTGTGTATAAAGCAAATGAAAAAGTTAAATCCAAACTTTTGGAATATGTTTTTCATACAGCTAGTTGTATTTGGGAATTCAAGAAATATATAACTGGTGTTGGTCAAGGATTGAGCAGATTGTATACAAAAGATTTATTTCGTATAAACGTTGCTTTGCCTGATATGCTAGAACAACAGCAAATCGTTTCTTACCTCGACTCCAAATGCTCCGAAATAGATTCCCTCATCGCTGACAAAAAGCGTCAGCTCGATATCCTTGCCGACTACAAAAAGTCTCTCATCTACGAGTATGTTACCGGCAAGAAGGAGGTTCCTGTAAATGATTTTTGACACTAATTCTTTCCTGTGCTAAACTTTGAGTAAGAAAGAAAGCACAGAGCATAGTTAGTCAATCGAGGTGTTTGCTTATGACTAGTACGTTAAATACTGCTTTTTTAAGCAATAAGGGCGAATATACTTTTTTTAAGTTTCGTGATAGGGTAATAACCTTTTTAACCGGAAAACGACTAGAAAAGTATACAGAAGTATTAGAATGGGATAATGGCTATATAGTTGTCCTCTGCAAGAATAAAAATGAGGATAAATTAGAAGAGGATTACATAGATTTATTGCCGATTTTGGATAATCTGTATATTGAACCTGAGGAGTTTCTTGCGCCAATAAAGAAGGTTGAGGTTAGTTATGACTGAAGCAAAAAATGGCGATAGCAGATGCCGCTGAAAGGATTGTGGGCGTATCTGCGTTAGGACTGTGAGAATGGATTCTTTGACGAAAAGAAGTAACCATAACTGACAAGAAGGAGGCCTTCATGGATGAATAACATACTAACGGAAAAAGAATATCAGCGTTATATCATCGACCAGCTTGTAAAGCCGGAATGCGGTTACGTGGAAGCTACGGCAACGGAGTTCGACCGCCTTTTTGCTGTAAACCGCAAGGCGTTATTTGCTTTCCTTGAAGCAACTCAGCCGGAAAAGCTGCAGGCTTTGCGCAAAATCTATAAGGAAAAAACCGAAGATACCCTTGTTGCCTTCATCAATCAGCAGGAAACGAGGGCGAACGGCAGTCGTCTTGATGTGCTTAAGCATGGCGTAGAGCTGGCCAACATTCATCTGGATTTGATGTATACGAAGCCTGCAACGACCTTCAACAAGGAACTCAACGCTTTGTACCATAAGAACATCTTCACCGTTTCCGAAGAAGTTTGGGCGAGCGATGATGAACGCATTGACCTGGTAATCTTCCTCAATGGCCTTGCAATCATCACCTTTGAGCTGAAATGCAATGCCGCAGGACAGTCCTATCAGGACGCAATCTATCAGTATCGCATGCAGCGTAATCCTAAAGACCGCCTCTTTTTGTGGAAGGCCGGTTCTTTGGTAAACTTCGCTATGGATTTGGAACAGGTTTATATGTGTACCAAGCTCAGCGGCAGCAGCACCTTCTTCC
>ERZ791624.932-NODE-932-length-16401-cov-1.809066_pt1 | contig 16401 bp, 16 predicted proteins | sample MGYA00510058_ERZ791624 | MGnify/ENA primary metagenome ERZ791624 (study PRJEB30046, sample SAMN00715158) | human gut metagenome | study: EMG produced TPA metagenomics assembly of the A metagenome-wide association study of gut microbiota in type 2... | reverse complement strand
TGATTGTGATTATGTTGTATCCATACCAATGAGTGGAGATATCGATTCATTAAATGCTTCGGTTGCGGCCGGAGTATTGGGATATGAGGTTGTCCGTCAGAGGATGGGTGTGAAATAGGGGAGTACCAGCGTTGTGGGTGTGTATGAAACAAATACCGATGAAGAAAATATCCGGTTGATCCGGGAAGAAAATGATAATGCCGCTTTTGAATATCTGATCAAAAAGTATATGGAAATCGTAAAGAAAGAGAGCCGTGCCCTGTATATTATCGTGCAGAAAATGAGGACATCATTCAGGAAGGAATGATAGGGCTCATTAAAGCTATCCGAAGCTTTGACGGAAGCAAAGGGGCATCTTTTTCTACATTTGCAAATCTGTGTATCAAGCGGCAGTTGATCACTGCGGTGAAGCTGTCGAATAGGAAGAAGCATTCTCCGCTTAATTATTATGTATCATTTTATACGGAAAATGACGATGATGTTGCGCTTGTGGATGAGCTGCAGGCAGACCAAGCATTTGAACCGGAGAATCAGATGCTTGGGCAGTTGAAATCCCAGAAGCTTGCGGAAGCGATTGATAAAAAACTCAGCAAATTTGAAAGACAGGTGTTAGAAGGATATCTTGCCGGAAAAAGCTATGATGAGCTAGCGGAAGCATTTGGCAAGCCGTATAAATCTATCGATAATGCGATCCAGCGAATACGAAAGAAATTACGGGATATAGAACAGGATTAAATATATATTTAATAAACAGGGTCAGGTCTGGAAATTGCAAAGAATAATTCGATAGTGACAAATGACCTATGAAAAAACTGAGCAAAAGATATAATTCTGGGGGAGCAGCTTATGATAAATTCTATAAATAAAAAAAATGGCCTGAGGAAAGTGATGATCATTGTCGGCATGTGCTTTGTCCTTGGGCTTTTTTCAGGATGTCTGGATTTATCGGATGAAACGAACGAAAATCAGACAGGAAATACAACAGAGAATATAACAGAGAATATAACAGAATCGATTGACAGTACGGAAGCTACGTCAGATGAGCAGATAACCTCGGAAGCGAATACCGGGGGCACAACAGACGATCTTGCCGGACTTACAGTTATTTCTTAGATGTCGGTCAGGGAATGCGGTGTTATTTTCCTGTGATGACCATTACATGATGATGGATGGAGGTCCGTCGTCAGCGTCTTCATTTGTCGTGGCATACCTGAAAAAACAGAATATAGAGTCACTTGATTATGTGATCGCGAGCCATTATGATTCTGATCATATAAATGGTCTGGTGGGTGTGTTGAATGTATTTGACACAGAGACTTTTATCGGCCCGGATTATGTTGCAGATACAAAGATCTATGATTCGTTGATGGATAACTTGCGGCGCAGAACCTGACTGTTACATTCCCAAAGGCAGGGGATTCTTATACCTTTGGTGATGCGGTATTTACGATAGTAGCACCAATCACTTATAGTGATGATAATGAAAATGATAATTCTGTTGGAATTCGTATGACATATGGGGATACTTCATTCCTGATCTATGGGGATGGAGAAGAAGCCGGTGAGCAGGCAATGATCGCATCTGGAGAGGAGCTTTCCAGTGACGTTCTGATGGTCAGTCATCACGGCAGCAGAAATGCCACAACAAAAGAGATGTTAGAGGCTGTTAAGCCCGGTTATGCGGTAATCAGCGTTGGGGCAGATAATTCATATGGACATCCGACCGAAGAAGTGCTTGATCGTTTGGCAAATGTAGGATGCACGGTGTATCGTACGGATCTGAATGGTACGATTCAGGCGTACAGTGATGGAAAAACAATTACTTTTATACCGGAACGGCAATCAGATATGTCAGGGGTGGGAGAAAATCAGAATCTGTCGGATGATACAACGAAAACTGATAATGTAACAAGAGAGAGTACGACAGAGAAAGTTCAGACGGAAATAGAAGCAGGATTAGAAAAGGCAGCAGAGCATACTTATATTATTAATACAAATACAGGAAAGTTTCATGAGCCGTCCTGCCGTTCAGTAAAGCGCATGAATGACAGCAATAAGAAAGAATATATCGGAAGCCGGGATGATCTGATCACGCAGGGGTATGAGCCATGTAAGATCTGTAATCCATAGGGTATGTTAAGAATGGGAGGATAAACGGATATGAAAAACAATTACAAATTTTTTCAGAATCGGGATTGTGAATTTTTCCCATGCCATAAAATAGAAAATGAAGATTCCTTTAATTGTCTGTTTTGTTATTGCCCCTTGTATCTGAAGGAAAACTGTCTTGGAAGTCCTGATTATATCTTAAATGGGAAAGGACAGAAAATCCGGGATTGCAGTAACTGTACGATCGTACATCGCCCGGAGATGTATGAAGCAGTGATTGCACAGTTTCAAAAGCAGGACTGTGTGGTATTCGTCAGTATTTGGGATCTGAAGGATGAAATCATGGCGCGGATCGCAGAGATTGCTTCATGGGAACAGATGGAGCCGGAGAGCAGAAAAGAGCATAAGGATGAAGCCGAGAAAACGGTTATGCGTTTTTTATCCAGATACAATAATCGAAACCGGTATCTGGTACCTGTACTTTTGCAGCCATTTTCCAGAGACTGTATTAAGTCTGATGGATTTATGCTCGGCAAAAAGAATATTTCATGCCGGATACTGGAACGAATAGATCCGTCAAAGATTACACAGGGATATCTGTATGCATTTCATGCCCCGGAGATCCGGATCAAGGAGATGGATTCATTACTAGGAACTTATTATCTGGAAACCTTTCAGATCGCATGTATGGATATTGTAAGAAAATGGATAAGAAAATACCTGGAACGAAAGCACAGTGTAGAGTTGGTGCATTACTGTAGTCCTTCTTTTGGACCCGGTTATTATGGAATGCCATTGGAAGCTGCCGGAATTCTTTGCAGCCTGATGGATACGGAACAGGTTGGAATCAGTTGGCATAAAGAACGAATGGAGCCGATGATGAGTCTTGCAGGAATTATCTGATCAGTGAAGAACCACTGATACAGAACTGGAACGATTGTGAAAACTGTATCGGACAGTCCGTTGGATGTGAATACTGTATAAATAAATCCGGACATTAAAAAAGAGCTACTAACGGGAGTCGGACCCGTGACCTCCACATTACCAATGTGGCGCTCTACCACCTGAGCTATAGTAGCAACAACATTAGTTAATATATAGTAAAATGACGTATTTGTCAATAAGAGATTTGCTGAAAGTTATTGAAAATTACTGAGTTTTGCTGAGTTTTAGAATTTGCAGTTGAGGCTTTATGTAAAATGTGATAGACTTAAAAAAGTCATGCTAATTATATGAAGGAGGCATTAATGATGGCAGAAGAATCAATCGGGAAAAATTTTATTGAACAGATTATTGATAAAGATATAGCGGAGGGCAAGGTAACGAAGGTAGTCACAAGATTTCCTCCGGAACCGAATGGATATTTGCATATAGGACATGCCAAATCCATATTATTGAACTATGGTCTTGCACAGGAATATGGCGGACAGTTTAATCTGAGATTTGACGATACAAATCCAACAAAGGAAAAGACAGAATTTGTAGAATCCATATTAGATGATGTAAGATGGCTGGGTGCCGATTTCGGAGACAGAGTATTCTTTGCATCCAATTATTTTGACCAGATGTATGAAGCAGCAGTCAAATTGATCAAGAAAGGCAAGGCATTTGTATGTGATCTGACAGCAGATGAGATCCGCGAATACAGAGGAACTCTGACAGAGCCGGGTAAAAACAGCCCATACAGAGACAGAAGTATTGAAGAAAATCTTGCATTATTTGAAGCAATGAAGAACGGAGAGTTCCCGGATGGAAGCAAGGTGCTTCGTGCAAAGATCGATATGGCTTCACCGAATATTAATATGCGCGATCCTGTTATCTATCGTGTTGCCCGTATGACACATCATAATACAGGGGATAAGTGGTGTATTTATCCAATGTATGATTTTGCTCATCCGATTGAGGATGCGATTGAAGGTGTAACGCATTCTATCTGTACACTGGAATTTGAGGATCACAGACCTTTATATGATTGGGTAGTACGGGAACTGGAATATGAGAATCCACCAAAGCAGATCGAATTTGCAAAGTTATATCTGACAAATGTAGTTACAGGTAAGAGATATATTAAGAAGCTGGTAGAGGATGGTATCGTAGACGGCTGGGATGATCCAAGACTTGTATCGATCGCAGCACTTAGAAGACGAGGATTTACTGCGTCTTCTATTAAGAAGTTTATGGAGTTGGTTGGTATCTCAAAGAGCCAGAGCTCTGTTGATTATGCGATGCTTGAGTATTGTCTGCGTGATGATCTGAAGCTTACAGCAAACCGTTATATGGCAGTCCTGAATCCGATCAAGCTGGTGATCGATAATTATCCGGAGGATCAGGTAGAATATCTGCCGGTTGAAAATAATCAGGAAAATGAGGAAGCAGGCTCCAGAGAAGTTGCATTCAGCAAATATCTCTATATTGAAAGAGATGATTTCATGGAAGAACCGCCTAAGAAATATTTCCGTCTGTTCCCTGGCAATGAGGTACGTCTGAAGAATGCATATTTTGTAACCTGTACAGGATATGAGAAGGATGAAGATGGAAATGTAACAGTTGTTCACTGTACCTATGATCCTGCAACCAAGAGTGGTTCAGGATTCGAAGGAAGAAAGGTAAAAGGAACGATACATTGGGTATCAGCAGAAAGTGCAATTGATGCTGAGGTTCGTTTATATGAGAATATCGTGGATGAAGAAAAAGGTAAGTTGAATGAGGATGGTACTTTGAATCTGAACCCAAATTCATTGACCGTATTACAGGGATGTAAGCTCGAGAAAGCATTTGAAGATGCAAAACCTGGTGAAGCATTCCAGTTCCTTCGTAATGGATTTTTCTGTGTAGATTCCAAAGACTCTACTAAGGAGCATCCTGTATATAACCGTATTGTTTCATTAAAGAGTTCCTATAAGCCGGGAAAATAATATTTAGCCTATTAAAAGTATGAAAAATGATATATCAGAATTAGAAAACAGAAAATTATATATCCTGATCTCCAAGACACACACAGTTCCTGCAAGAATCATCAAATTCTGGACAAAAGAGCCATATGCACATGCATCCATTGCATTGGATCTGGAGCTTCGGGAGATGTACAGCTTCGCCAGAAAGGGAATCTATAATCCGTTCAACTGTGGATTCATTATAGAAGATATTGATACCGGAATATTTGGCAGAGATGTTGAAACAAGCTGTGTTGTTCTGGAACTGACCGTGACAGATAAGCAGTACAGACATGTACTGCAGGAGCTTGCGGCATTTAAAACAAATGCTGATCTCTATCGGTATAATTTTTGGGGACTTTATGGTGTTATACGAAATAAGGCGATTGAGAGGAAATATAATTATTTCTGTTCCCAGTTCGTGGCAAGTGTGTAGAACGTTCTGGTATACATATTCTCGATAAACAACCGGGGCTTGTAAGGCCGGATGATTTTCGGAAGAGCAGTAATGTTAAGGTGATTTACAAAGGCCTGCTCAGAAGATATCGTGAATACCTGTGGACACATGATCTGGCACAGGCATTTGGCGGTCATGTAACCAAACAGGCAATGTAAAAAGGTGACAATATTGCTGTGAATTTTATACTATATAAAAAATACTGTGTACATTACACTCACTATTATGAAGTGCAATGTACACAGTATTTTTGTGTGTATCCTATGTTTATCAGGCAGTAATATTGTCGCTTTTTATTCTACAAATGTATGATTAGCCTTGATTATGCCGCGAGGTAGGGCATCCTTTGAGTTCTTCCATGGTTCATTCTTGAATCGATAGTCGAATTTATCGATGAACCATCCGATATCTCCGTTGACACGTTCCATGTTTTCAAAATATAAGTGATTCAAAGCTTCTATGAATTCTTCACATTGGTTTTTGGACAGCTTTGTGACAGAGGTATCGTAGAGGATACCGTAGTGGTAAGTACAGAAGCCCTTGCTGCTTTTGAAGGTATCCTTGAATTCAGGATCTTTTTTCCACATATGAAAGATCGTATCGACATAGCGGTCAAAGGTACGATTCATACGGTCACAGATAAAGCAGGAGCTTTCCAGTTCTTTGATATATGCACCGACACCGGAAAAATTTGACTGCTTGGAAAAAAGTCCCGGTTTTGCAGGAGTTCCTTTTTCTGATAAAGCTTTCAGATCCCGGATCGTTTTATCAGTGTGTGTCTTTAACATCAGGGCAAGTCCCAGACGATTCTTTTCTTTATATAACATGCCGATGTGATGGGAGCAGAAGCCCATTTTATCTGTCATAGCACGATTATCGTCTTCCATATAGCTTGGTCCCATCGTATATTCGATGGCATGTTCCTCCAGCGTTTTCTGCATCTGACAGAGAGGACATTCACAGTCTGCATGAAAGGCATCGTTGACAGGTATTGTGTATAATTGTTCAGCCATAGTATTCTCCATTTCTATATATCATTTGGATAGCAGCCTTTGAACAGGCGTTATCCTGTATCATGTCAGAAATCATCGGTTTGATTCCTGTATTAGAAGCATATCATGCAACACCTGAATTTACAAATCAAAATCGCCGGTTTTCGTTCTGAATTCAGGGTATATTTCATATAATGTAAGAGACCTTGTCCATTTAATATATTTTTTATCATTTTAGGGGTTGATTTTTTCCACAAAATGAATACAATAATAATTGTGTTAGCACTCGAGAGATATGAGTGCTAGGAACTGCCGGAGTACATAAGGCAGATAAGAACGGATTTAATATGTTAGGAGGAATATATATTATGAAATTAGTACCATTAGGAGACAGAGTTGTATTAAAACAGTCCGTAGCAGAAGAGACAACAAAATCAGGTATTGTATTACCGGGACAGGCAAAAGAGAAGCCACAGTATGCAGATGTTGTAGAAGTTGGTCCCGGAGCTGTTGTCGATGGCGTTAAGGTTCCTATGGAAGTAAAGGCAGGAGACAGAGTTATTTATTCTAAATACGCAGGAACAGAAGTTAAGCTCGGTGATGATGAATATATCATCGTAAAACAGAGTGACATTCTTGCAGTTGTAAGTGAATAATTAGATAGCAGAAAAACAGTTGGAGGTAGAAAAAAATGGCAAAGGAAATTAAATACGGAGCAGAAGCCAGAAAGGCTCTTGAAGCAGGCGTAAATCAGTTAGCAGATACAGTAAGAGTAACACTTGGACCAAAAGGAAGAAATGTAGTTCTTGCAAAGTCATATGGTTCACCACTTATCACAAATGATGGTGTTACAATTGCAAAGGATATAGAGTTGGAAGATGCATTTGAAAACATGGGTGCTCAGATCGTAAAAGAAGTAGCAACAAAGACAAATGATGTTGCAGGTGATGGTACTACAACAGCTACTGTTCTTGCTCAGGCAATGATCAATGAAGGTATGAAAAACCTTGCAGCAGGTGCTAATCCAATCATCCTCAGAAAGGGTATGAAGAAGGCTTGTGACAAGGCTGTAGAAGCAATCTCAGAGATGAGCCAGACAATCAACGGCAAAGAGCAGATCGCAAGAGTTGCATCTATTTCAGCCGGTGATGATGAAGTTGGACAGATGGTTGCAGATGCTATGGAAAAGGTATCAAACGATGGTGTTATCACGATTGAAGAGTCCAAGTCCATGAAGACAGAGCTTGACCTCGTAGAAGGTATGCAGTTCGACAGAGGATATATTTCAGCTTACATGTCAACTGATATGGAGAAGATGGTTGCAGAACTTGATAATCCATACATCCTGATCACAGATAAGAAGATCACAAATATTCAGGATATCCTTCCGGTACTTGAGCAGATCGTACAGGGTGGTCAGAAGCTTTTGATCATTGCGGAAGATGTAGAAGGCGAAGCACTTACAACATTGATCGTAAATAAGTTAAGAGGCACATTCCAGGTTGTAGCTGTTAAGGCTCCGGGTTATGGTGACAGAAGAAAAGAAATGTTACAGGATATTGCTATCCTTACAAACGGTAAGGTTATTTCCGAAGAACTCGGTTATGATTTAAAGGATACGACATTAGATGACCTTGGTCGTGCTAAGAGTGTAAAGGTAACAAAAGAGAATACAGTTATCGTAGATGGTTTCGGAACAAAGGAAGATATCCAGGGCAGAGTAAATGTTATCAAGGCTCAGCTTGAGGAGACAACATCTGAATTTGATAAAGAGAAGCTTCAGGAAAGACTTGCAAAGCTTGCAGGTGGTGTAGCAGTTATCCGTGTTGGTGCAGCTACTGAGACAGAGATGAAGGAAGCTAAGCTCCGTATGGAAGATGCATTAAATGCTACCAGAGCTGCTGTTGAAGAAGGCATCATCGCAGGTGGTGGATCAGCATATATTCATGCAGCTAAGAAGGTTGCAGAACTGGTTGCAGACCTTGAAGGCGATGAGAAGACAGGTGCTAAGGTAGTTCTTAAGGCTATGGAAGCTCCGTTATTCCATATTTCAGCAAATGCCGGTCTGGAAGGATCTGTTATCATCAATAAGATCAAAGAATCACAGCCGGGTATCGGTTTTGATGCATACAATGAGAAGTATGTAGATATGATCGAAGCAGGTATCATCGATCCTGTTAAGGTTACAAGAAGTGCTTTACAGAACGCAACATCCGTAGCATCTACATTACTGACAACAGAATCTGTTGTAGCTGATATTAAGGAAGATGCTCCAGCTATGCCGGCAGGTGCAGGTATGGGCGGCGGAATGGGTATGATGTAAAAATAAAATATCACTCATAAAGTTCAAATAGAGAATAAAAAGGAAGATAGTATTGTTTATTATCGTGTAAGATACATGATAGTGACAGGCTATCTTTCTTTTTTTATACACGCATAGACCATATTTCCAGACCTAGTGAAACATTTCATGCCGTTTTTCAGACATTTCGTGCATAGAATCCGGTAAGGAGAAATGATTATGGTACAATACCAGAAAATAACTTATTTGGAACAACATAATGAGATATGCAGATATAATTATACTATATGTTGTATTATGTGTTGTATTCAGATGAATGAAAGGGGATAAGAAAATATGGTAAGACGACTAAAAGAAAACAAAGTTACAGGCATCCTGACGCCTTGCTGGTTGGCATTGTTATGTTTGTTGGCATGGGAACAATGAAAGTAAATGCAACAGAATACAGGTCAGGAACGATTGATCCTACGACTCTACAGGTAGGGGATACGGTTTATGTAGGAGCTGAGTTATCTCCAGACAAACAGATAGTAGTTTGCAAGCAATGTCATATGATCTGGATAACATACGGTGGCTCTTCGCAATATTGGATTGGAGACAGAATCAATTCTATTGTAATGAGGTCAGATGCACACAAAGATCATGCCGGTTATGTTGGATATAGTGAGTTTAATTTTTACTTCACAGGAGAATATTTACCTAGTAATACGCCATATACAGTTATGGGAAATTCAAATCTTGGATATACGATTAAATATAATACAAATGGTGGTAGTGCAATAGCGGATGCTGTTAAACAGACACATATACCGAGTACATTTCCAACAACGACCAAAACTGGATATGATTTTATTGGCTGGTATACAGATGAAAATCTTACACAGCCGGTATCGCGAGAACTTTCAATATTTGAAGATATAACGTTGTATGCAAAGTGGTCGAAATCGAGTGTACACCAGCATACATTTTCTAATAGTTGGAGCAGTAATGCATATGGTCATTGGCATGCGGCAACCTGTGAACATAGTGATTTGAAGGAAGATTTCCAGGAACATTCTTATGGAACTGCAGGTGAAGCCAGATATACATGTTCAATCTGTAAGTATGTAGATGCAGACAAGAAAGCTGCGGCAGATATCGTAGATGCATCAAAGGTAGTATTAAAAGCAGATGAAGTGCAGGTTGGAGACAAGATTTATTTTGGTAATCAGTTATCGCCTAATAAATGGATCACTGTATGTAGGAAATGTCATATGATCTGGATCACATCTGCTGATTCTGATCCGGATGATATAAGCGTTGGAATCGGTGTTGGAAGCCAGAAGTGTTACGAAGTTGAGCAGACGGATGAACATAAAGACCATAAAGATGATGTTGGATATGCAGATTTTAATTGGTATACAACAAATTCAAACAGTCCATTAGAGAGAAATGTTCCATATACAGTTATCGAGAATGATAACCTTGGATATAAGATTACATATAACACAAATGGCGGAAGTGAAGTAACTGAAGCCGTACATCAGAAGAAGCTCCCGGATGTGCTTCCAACAACAAGTAAAGCTGAATATGAATTTGCAGGCTGGTACACAGACGAGGCACTCACAAAGGCGGCTGTGCCGGGCAAAGCTTTAACAGGAAATACAATTCTTTATGCAAAGTGGACAGTGAAGCAGTCTACGCCATCAGATCCAGAGCCTTCAAAGCCAGTAGTAAAAGCAAAACGGACAAAAGTAAATGATCAGGCATTAAGCTCCAAGTTCAGTATCACTACAGGAAAGACGATAAAAGTAACGTGGGGTAAGGTTGCAAAAGCAGATGGATATGATGTATATATGGCATATTGTAAGAAGGGAAAATACACCGTTGTTAAGTCTGTAAAAGCTGCAAAGACCTTATCTGTGACGATCAATAAGCTGAACAAGAAGGCTGTAAATCAGAAAGATAATGTAAAATGTTATGTAGTTGCATATAAGAAGGTTGACGGCAAGAAAGTGACCATTGGAAAATCCATTACAGGTCATGCGGTTGGCAAGAAGAATACGACTGTAACAGATGTCAAGAAGATTCAGATAAAGAAATCTGCTTACAGCCTGAAAAAGGGAAAAACAGCTAAGATAAAAGCAACTATTGTTAAAAAGAATAATAAACTTCCACTTTTTGGTCATACAGCAAAATTCAGATATGACACATCAAATAAAAAGGTAGCAACTGTATCCAAAGATGGCAAGATCACAGCAAAAAGAAAAGGCACCTGTTATGTATATATCTATGCAGTAAATGGATGTGCTAAGAAAGTAAAGGTAACAGTTAAATAGTATAAAGATGAATAGATGAGAGAATACCCTCGCTATATTACGATAAGTCCTCCTTTTACTGGATGAAATCCAGTGAAGGGGGACTTTACTGTACTAAAAACAGGATTTTAGAATTTCAGCAAAATCCCTTATATATCTATCAGAGTTTGTTTTCTTCCAAAAGGCGCAGTAGGTTTTTTTACGGATTCGCCATTTCGGGTGAGCGGAAGTCTGGATACAGTAGTATCAAACCAGCTCTGCTCATGATCACATCTACAGGCATATAACCCTGTCCGGTTACGATCTTGAGCCGTGCTTCCTGTATTGTATCGGCAAAAAGAAATTCTCCATGCAGTCCGATGATTGTTTCATAGTATTCCTGTTCTTCCTTTTGACCAGTCTGGTTCATAACTTCCGACAGAGATCTGAACATCAACAGCCGGATATTTTTCTGAAAATAAAGAAATGGATTCAGATAATTCATTTCCGTTATACCCCTTATAATAGCCGATTCTTAATAGTTTATTGTCGTTAGCAACAAATCGTTTTGTTTCTCTGAGCATCTGGGTTATGTCACTGGTAAGGACAAGACTTTTTCGATAGAAATGTTCCCCGGCAGGTGTGAGAGAAAAGGTGCGATTATGACGTTCTAATAATTTTACATTCAATTCTTCTTCTAATAAGAGAGAATGCAAGACCGGAGTTAAAAAAATATCTGGAAGATATTTCAGATTATGACAATATTTTCGTATGCGGCCCATGCTGGTGGGGAACTTATCCGGTAGCTGTATTTATACAGCTTGAATGGCTTGATTTAACAGGAAAAAGGTAATGGCACTTATGACACATGAGGGCAGCGGACTTGGGAACAGTGAACGTGATCTCAGAAAGATCTGTAAAGGTGCAGCATTTGGATCTGGTATTGCAGTTCATGGTGCAGATGCAGCAAAGGCAGAAGCAGCGGTGACAGCCTAGGCGAAAAAGAGCGTTGAGTAAAGGAGTAAGAAGACGATGAATAAGATACACTTCATGCATACCAGATGGCAAAACGCTGTAATGAGAAGCGTGTCATGGCACAGTCAGTAGAATGTGTTTGCAAAATATCCGGCAGGAAGACCGGGAACCGCAGATGAAGTGGCAAATGTAGTAGAGCTTTTGATGGAAGCCTATAGAGAGAGTTAATATTTATTTTCCACTTTTATGAACAGTGTGCTATAATGACATGAATTAGGAAGGACTAACCTGATATTTCCAATTCTTATGTTACGGCGAAATTGTGCGCCATATGAATGTGAAAAATACAAAGCCGACAGGCGGTATAAAAGAAAGGCATGTACGAATGAATATTCATGAATTTGGAAAAGAAAATAAAGAAACAATTGTTTGAGAAGATGATACAGGAGCTTTGATAAAGGAGAGGAGTTAGACAGCTATGAAAAAACAGAGATATACATATCTGAACGATGGATTTGAGGGAGTTTTATATGAGGCAGAAAACAAGGATGACAGGCTACTGATCGTTATTCAGGGACTTAAGGGATTGGAACTGCCTGAGAAGTACGCGGAGTTATTTTCAGGGAAAGGGTATTCAGTTCTTGCCATGACTTATTATGGCGCACCCGGACAGCCGGATCAGATGCGGGCAATTCCTTTGGAGATGTTTCAGACTGCGGTTGACCGTATGAAAGAGTATGGAGATGGCAGATTTAAGCATTTTGGTATGTATGGTAATTCCAAAGGCGCAGGAATGGCGTTGCTTGCTGCATCAGTTGTTCCGGATATCAGTCTTGTTATAGCTGCATCTTCCTTTGGACATATTATGCAGGGCAGTGGTAAGGCAGATGCAGATCCATGTAAGGCTATGGTTTCATATCGTGGAAATGATTTCCCTTATGTTTCAAATAAGCATATGTTCTCCAACTTTCTGAAAAAATGTATAAAGGAACATCATGTGCGGCTGTTGTACTTTTTTGAGGAATGGGAGAAAGAGGGAACGATTGAGAATGAGATACCGGTAGAAAAGATCTGTGGAGATATTCTTTTTCTTACCTCTACACATGATGAATCTGTTCCGGCAAAGCATGATGCAGAATTATTGACAGCACGGTTAAAGCGGGAGAACTTCAGCTACGGCTTCAAACACATCAATTCAGAGACTGGCAGTCATAATCTCGGATATTTTTCGGTAAATAATGGTGCGCTCCCAAGAGAGAAGAAATATCCACAGGAATGTCAGAAAGCAAGAGAAGATACACTTGAAATCATTTTAAAGACATTAAATGCGTGGAGCGTAGCTGATTTGTAAAGAAAAAATATTTCTAAAATAAGATGTTGACACGCATGGTTACATTTGATAATATTTATCGAGTAACTTAATATTCCATGAGGGAGTAGTTAGCGCGAAAGTGTGATTTGTCAACATTCTGATTATAATAAGAGAGTATAATCTGGCAAATCTTAAATAATGAGACTCATGTATATCGATTAACAGCTTGTGTAATATACACCGGCGGATAATTGATATACATGAGTTTTTTTAATCTGTCGGACATACTTTATAGTAGCAGACAGTTCGGCTGACATCACTGGTATGGATAGAGAAAAAGGAGAATAATATGGAAAAATTCATTAACAACGCCCCGTTTGCTCTTGTAATTGTAATTCTTGTGATCGGTTTTGTACTGCTGATCAAAGGAGCGGATTTTTTTGTAGAGGGAAGCTCGAGTGTAGCAAAGAGACTGCATGTTCCATCTATAATTATTGGACTTACAATCGTTGCGATGGGAACATCACTTCCGGAAACAGCGGTCAGTGTATCAGCATCAATAGCAGGCAATAATGAACTTGCAGTTAGTAATGTAGTTGGTTCTAATATTTTTAATCTGATGGTTGTTATCGGAGTATGTGCAATATTAGCCACAGTAAATGTTGCAGGAGAAACGATAAAGAGAGATATTCCGCTTTCGCTTATATGTGCTGGACTCTTAATGCTTTTAGGAATAATCGGCCTTGGAGATAAAACAGGCATGACGTTGGGACATATGGATGGTGCTATATTTATTGGTTTATTTGCAGGATACATTTTTTACATGATCAGGATTGCATTAAAGGCCAACAAAGAGGGAAAGAAAGTTGAGATTGAAGGTGGCTCGGATGAGGAAATTAAGCTTGTATCCGTTCCGGTCAGTATTCTGTTTATCGTTGGCGGAGCAATAGCGATTGCAGTCGGAGGGGATGTGACCGTTGATGCGGCATCAAGAATTGCAAGTGATCTCGGAATGAGTCAGACACTGATCGGACTTACAATCGTTTCGATAGGCACGTCACTCCCGGAGCTTGTGACCTCAATTGTTGCAGCCAGAAAGAATGAAGTTGATATGGCGCTTGGTAACGCGATCGGTTCAAATATATTTAACATACTTATGGTACTTGGTATTGCATCAGTAATCAGTCCGATCAGTATAATCAGAGAGAATATTATTGATCTGTGTGTACTGGTTGCATTTACTGTGTGTGTATGGATATTTGCAGGGACAAAGAAGAAAATCGGAAGAATCGAAGGTTTGTGTATGGTTGCTCTCTATGCAGTATATGCAGTTTATATTGTAATAAGATAAATGAGGGTATAACAAATGATATTATTTTTAAAGGTATTTTTTACGGAATTCATAGCGGAGATGGGAGATAAGACACAGCTTATGTTGATTGCTCTTACGTCTAAGTACAAATTAAAAGATATCATATTAGGAACTGCTGCCGCAATTCTTGTACTGAATGGTCTGGCGGTTCTTGCAGGGGGGCTTGTCAGCAAATTTGTTCCGGAATGGCTCATTAAGAATATTGCAGCACTTGTATTTCTTTACTTCGCAGCATCAACGATTTCCGATGGCGACGAAGAGGAAGAAGAAAACGAAAGATCAAAGATCAAGTTTGCGCCATTGGCTGTTTTCTGTACTTTTTTTGTAGCTGAGCTTGGAGATAAGACTCAGCTTACCGCTATAACATTTGGTGCAAATGAAGGTATGGGGGCAGCACTTATTGTATGGATCGGTTGTTCGCTCGGACTATTTGCAGCGGACATTCTTGGAATGCTGATCGGTTACCTCTTAAAGAGCAAAACTCCGGATGGACTGCTTAACACACTGGCATTTGTGATATTCTCGATATTTGGTGTGTATACACTTTATCAGGGTCTTAAGCTCATCTCTTCAAGTGTCTGCCAGATTCCGGTACTGCTGATACTTATAGCTGTAGTCGTTGTATTTGCGGGCTTATGTTTATTCCTTTTCGTACGGCGAAAAAAGAAAAAAAGGGAAAAAATACAGGAAACGAATAGAATACAAATCTCATTTCATTAAATAAATAGTCTGGATGTCAACGATAAGATTAACAATTCTGATAGATTATTGCGTGAAATAGTAGAAATAGTGCCATTTTTGTTTGATATTATACAAGAAACACATAAAGATATATCGTATTATTGATAATATATGTTATATTTGTATGTAAGGAGAAAACATGATGGTTGAAAGGAAAACATTATCGCAATTATCTGTGCCAATATGCCTGGAAACTTTATTCTATATGCTTTCAGGGATGGTTGATACACTTATGTTATCATCTGTAAGTGATCAGGCTGTGGGAGCAGTGGGAACAGCAAATACTTATATAGGTGTTTTCATTGTTATGTTTGGAGTGATATCATCGGGTATGATAGCTGTTATGTCACAAAATATCGGAGCGGGAAGACCCGGGATAGCATATCAGGCCAGACAGCTTGGACTTATGTTTAATGCGTTCATAGGTATTCTGATGTCTGTTGTTCTTGCAATTTTTTCCGGTAGAATACTTAGAATAGTAAGTATTGCTCCTGCTTTGTTTGAACCGGCTGAAACATACCTCAAAATTGTTGGTGGAACATGTTTTTTAAATGCGATTATTCCTATTTTTTCCAGTTATTTGAGAGTATTTGGATATACAAAGCATTCCCTGATAGGAACTATTGTTGGAAATGTTCTTAATATAATACTAAATTCGGTATTCTTATTTGTATTTAACTGGGGAGTAATGGGAGTTGCCGTTGCCACGGTTATTTCAAGGGTTGTAAATCTTGTTATTGTAGCGGTGATGGGCGCTGTACTTATAAAAGCAAAACAAAGTCCTGATCGTATTTTGCCGCGAAAGATACTTGCGCAGATTGTTAAAATAGGTTTTCCTTCTGCATTTGAAACAGCACTTTATAATATAGCAATGACATTTATAGTGCGTTTTATGAATCAGATGGATGCGAACGGAATGAATGTCACAGCTC
>ERZ791624.928-NODE-928-length-16472-cov-5.465919_pt1 | contig 16472 bp, 14 predicted proteins | sample MGYA00510058_ERZ791624 | MGnify/ENA primary metagenome ERZ791624 (study PRJEB30046, sample SAMN00715158) | human gut metagenome | study: EMG produced TPA metagenomics assembly of the A metagenome-wide association study of gut microbiota in type 2... | reverse complement strand
ATGCGCTGTGGTTGTCCTCCCCCCCCCCCCCCCGCCACAGCGAGCTGGGCCCGGACGGCCACCCGCAGCGCGGCGGCTTTCTGCCGCCCGTGCCCCTGCCGCGCCGCATGTGGGCCGGTGGCCGCCTGCGCTGGGAATTGAGCAACCCGCTGCAAGTCGGCCAGGATGTGGAGCGCGTCTCCACCATCCAGTCCGTCACGCACAAGGTGGGGCGCACCGGCGAGCTGCTGTTTGTGCAGGTGGAACACCGCTTTGGCAATGCCGATGGCCTGTGCCTGACCGAAGAGCATGACATCGTCTACCGCGCCGCGGCCCAGCCTGGGGAGGCAGCACCGGCCCCCCAAACGCCGCCGCTGGCCGGTCAGCAGCAATGGTCGCGGGTCATTACGCCGGATGATGTGCTGCTGTTTCGCTACTCAGCCCTCACCTTCAACGGCCACCGCATCCACTACGACCGCAAGTACGTGACCGAGGTGGAAGGCTACCCGGGTCTGATCGTGCACGGCCCCCTGATTGCCACGCTGCTGGTGGACCTGGTGCGCCGCAACCTGCCTCATGCGCAGTTGCACAGCTTTGCCTTCAAGGCCGTGCGGCCCACGTTTGACCTGCACAGCTTCAGCGTGCACGGCAAGCCATCGGCTGACGGAAAAACCATGGAACTGTGGGCGCAAGACCATGAAGGCTGGCTGACCATGCAAGCCACTGCCACGCTGGCCTGAGAGATTTCAAAAACAAGAGCTACCAGCGCTTTCTCAATAAGCGCTAGATGCCCAAACAATGCAAAGAGACACACCATGATCGAGTTGACCCAATCGAACAACCACCACGAAATCCGCGATGCCATCCGCGACCTGTGCGCAGCCTTTCCGGATGAGTATTTCCGCAAGGTGGACGAGGAACGTGCCTATCCCGAGCAGTTCGTCAATGCGCTGACGGAAGCCGGCTGGATGGCGGCGCTGATCCCACAGGAATACGGCGGCTCCGGCCTGGGGCTGACCGAAGCCTCGGTCATCATGGAAGAGATCAACCGCTGCGGCGGCAACTCCGGCGCCTGCCATGGCCAGATGTACAACATGGGCACGCTGCTGCGCCACGGTTCTGCGGAGCAAAAGCAAAAGTACTTGCCCAAGATTGCGACCGGCGAATGGCGTTTGCAGTCCATGGGGGTGACCGATCCCACCACGGGCACGGACACCACCAAGATCAAGACCACCGCCGTGAAGAAGGGCGACAAATACGTCATCAACGGCCAGAAGGTGTGGATCAGCCGCATCCAGCACAGCGACTTCATGATCTTGCTGACGCGCACCACGCCGCTGGCCGAGGTGACCAAGAAAAGCGAAGGCATGTCCATCTTCATGGTGGACCTGCGCGAGGCAGAGAAAAAGGGCATGACCGTGCGCCCCATCCCGAACATGGTCAACCACGAGACCAACGAACTGTTCTTTGAAAACCTGGAGATTCCCGAAGAGAACCTGATTGGCGAAGAAGGCAAGGGCTTTAAATACATCCTCGACGGCCTGAACGCCGAACGCACGCTGATTGCCGCCGAGTGCATTGGTGATGGTTACTGGTTCATGGACCGTGTGACCCAGTACGTCAAAGACCGCGTGGTGTTTGGCCGCCCGATTGGCCAGAACCAGGGAGTGCAGTTCCCGATTGCTGAAACCTTTATCGAACTCGAGGCCGCCAACCTGATGCGCTGGAAAGCGTGTGAGCTGTACGACAAGCACGAGCACATGGGAGCCCAGGCCAATATGGCCAAGTACCTGGCGGCCAAGGCCAGCTGGGAAGCTGCCAATGCCTGTCTGCAATTCCACGGTGGTTTTGGCTTTGCCTGCGAGTACGACGTGGAGCGCAAATTTCGCGAAACACGTCTGTACCAGGTGGCGCCGATTTCGACCAACCTGATCTATTCCTACGTGGCCGAGCACCTGTTGGGTCTACCACGTTCGTTCTAAAAATCGGGGGAATCTGACATGGCAGCCTCTCAACGCCCTCGTCCGCTGGACGGCATTACCGTCGTTTCGCTGGAACACGCAGTTGCTGCACCGTTTTGCACACGCCAGCTTGCCGATCTGGGTGCCCGCGTAATCAAGGTCGAACGCCCTGGCAACGGCGACTTTGCACGCGGCTATGACCAGCGTGTAAACGGGCAGTCCTCACATTTCATCTGGATCAACCGTAGCAAAGAGAGCCTGGCGCTTGACGTCAAACAACCTGCGGCCAAAGCGGCCCTGCTGGAGCTGTTGAAAACCGCCGATGTGCTAGTGCAAAACCTGGCTCCTGGCGCGACGGCACGCATGGGCTTGTCGTACGAGACGCTCAAGGAGCTCAATCCCAAATTGATCGTCTGCGACATCAGCGGCTATGGGGCCGATGGGCCCTACCGCGACAAGAAAGCCTATGACTTGCTGATCCAAAGCGAGGCTGGCTTTTTATCGGTGACCGGCACGCCGGAGACTCCCAGCAAATCGGGCATCTCGGTGGCCGATATTGCAGCGGGAATGTATGCCTACACCAACATCCTCTCGGCCCTGCTACTGCGCGGCAAGACGGGGGCGGGCAGCCACATTGATGTGTCCATGCTGGAAGCCATGGGCGAGTGGATGGGCTACCCCTTGTACTACGCCTACGACGGCGCACCGCCACCACCACGCACCGGAGCTTCCCACGCCAGCATCTACCCTTATGGGCCTTTCCAGGCAGGCGATGGCAAGACGGTGATGCTGGGCCTGCAAAACGAGCGCGAGTGGACGGCCTTCTGCGACACCGTGCTTCTGCAACCCGATGTGGCTACCGACACCCGTTTTGACAGCAATGCCCAGCGCAATGCCAACCGCGAAGCGCTACAAGCCTTGATCGTGCAAACCTTTGCCGCACTGACTGCGGCCCAGGTGGTGGAGCGTCTGGAGCAAGCTGGCATTGCCAATGCACGCGTCAACGAAATGGCCGACTTGTGGGAGCACCCGCAGCTGCAAGCACGCCAGCGCTGGCGCACCGTAGGCACACCCCAAGGTGATGTCCCCGCACTGCTGCCACCCGGAGTGAACAGTGCTTTTGACTACCGCATGGAAGCCGTGCCTGCCGTGGGCCAGCACAACGCCAGCATCCTGGCGGAGCTGGGCTGGAGCGCAGAGCAAATCGCCTCGGTGAATGCATAAATAAAAAGCAGGTAATGCAAGCGCTGCCTGCTCTGGAGACAACCATGAAACAAGACAAACAAGTTGCTGTGCATCCCCTGGCACAGTTTGCCGCCACACTGAAGTGGGACGATGTGCCGGAAGCGGTGCAGTGCAAAGCGGAAGATTTGTGGGTGGACTGGTTTGGCTCGGTGCTGGCCGGGCAAAGTGCCCGCCCGGTGCAAAGCATTGCGCGCTTTGCGCTGTCGCAAGGCCCGGCCCAAGGTCCTTGCGAAGTGATCGGTCAGCGCAGCACCACCTCACCCATGATGGCTGCGCTGGCGAATGCCGCCGCATCGCACGTGGCAGAGCAGGACGATGTGCACAACGGCTCGGTGTTCCACCCTGCGGCCGTGGTGTTTCCACCCACAGTGGCTGTGGCGCAGAGCATTGGTGCCAGCGGTGCACAGCTCATGGCTACTTGCGTGGCGGGCTATGAAGTCGGCATCCGCGTGGGTGAGTTTCTGGGCCGCAGCCACTACAAAATTTTTCACACCACCGGCACCGCAGGCACGCTGGCAGCGGCCGCTGCCGTGGGCAATTTGCTGGGGCTAACACCCGCCCAAATGCAGCATGCCCTGGGCTCTGCGGGTACACAGGCTGCGGCCCAGCGCACACGCCTGCTGGTGCGCATCAACGCAGCGGGCACCGCATGGGTCGATGACGATGTGCACACCGTGGCTACGCTGGTCTCACGCGGTCTGGCTGGCGCCGTGGTGCCCAAAGCCGAATCGCCCGAATACCTGAACCAACTGGCCCAGCAAACCGGTACCGGCTGCGCGCTGGTGGCCCTGATCGAAACCGTGGCCGGCATGGATGCCTTGCCAGCCTTGGCCCGCGCAGCCCAGGTGCAGCGCCTGGCTTTTGGGCATCTGGATTTTCAGGTGGATGCGGGCATGCAATGCGCGCCCGACGAAGGCGAGCTGCTGCCTACCCGCATGGCCCTGGTCATGGCATCGCGCCGTGCAAGCCTGCCCCCGCCCATTGACGGAGTCACGGTGGACACCCAGGACCCCGCACGCCTGCACAGCGACACCGCACGCGCGCTGCGCATGGGTTTTGGCGGCAAGCTATGCATCCACCCCGCACAGCTGGAAGGCGTACACGCCGTATTTGCCCCCGATGCCCTAACCGTAGAACACGCCCAAGCCGTGGTGCAAGCCATGGAAGCAGCCAACGGTGGTGTGTGTGTGGTCAACAGCAAGATGGTCGATGCCCCTGTGCTGCACTTGGCACAGCGCACGCTGCAACGCCATGCTTGGGCCATGCAGCGCAGCTGAACTACAGTGCACGCAGCCTTACAACAAAGCGGCCAACTGGCCGCTTTGTTGCTGTGTACCGCCCCTGAATCAGGGGTACAGGCCACGCGCCTCGCGGGCGTGCAGAATGCGCTTGCAGGCCACGATAAAGGTGGCAGTACGCAGACTGACCTTGTTGTCCTGCGCCACTTGCCACACGGCGGCGAACGCCTCCTGCATGATGCGCACCAGACGGGCGTTGATCTCGTCCTCGCTCCAGAAGAAGCTGGAGAAATCCTGCACCCACTCAAAGTAACTCACGGTCACGCCACCGGCGTTGGCGATCACGTCAGGCAGCACCAGCACGCCCTTGTCGTGGAGGATGTCGTCGGCCTCAGGGGTCGTGGGGCCGTTGGCTCCTTCGATCACCATGCGTGCCTTGATGCGCTCGGCGTTGTCCTTGTTGATCTGACCTTCCAGCGCAGCGGGAATCAGAATGTCGCAGTCCACGGACCAGAAAGCATCCGTATCGATGGCTTCTGCACCAGGGAAGCCTTTGACACCACCGTGTTCACGCACATGCTCCTGCAAAGCAGCGGCATCCATGCCCAGCGGGTTGTAGATGCTGCCTGTGTGGTCCTGCACCGCCACCAGCTGCGCACCTGCTTCTACAAACAGGCGACCAGCAGTGCCACCCACATTGCCAAAGCCTTGCACGGCCACCCGTGCACCCTGTACAGGCAGGCCGATCAGCTTGGCCGCTTCCACACCCACGGTAAACACGCCGCGACCTGTGGCTTCCACACGCCCCAGTGAGCCACCCAGATCAATGGGCTTGCCCGTGACCACACCTGTGGCCGTTGCGCCGGTGTTCATGGAGTAGGTATCCATCATCCACGACATGATCTGGGCATTGGTGTTCACGTCCGGCGCAGGAATGTCCTTGGTGGGGCCGATAAGCAGACCAATCTCGCTGGTGTAGCGACGTGTCAGGCGTTCCAGCTCACCCTTGGAGAGCTTGCGCGGATCGACACGGATGCCGCCCTTGGCTCCGCCATAAGGCACGTTCACAGCCGCGTTCTTGATCGACATCCAGGCCGACAGCGCCATCACTTCCGACAGCGTCACATCCTGGTGAAAACGCACGCCGCCCTTGCCTGGGCCGCGGCTCAGGTTGTGCTGTACGCGATAGCCCTCGAAGTGGGCGATCGTGCCATCATCCATTTCGATGGGTACATCCACCACCAGAATGCGCTTGGGACGCTTGAGCGTCTCGACCCAGCGGGCCAGAGAGCCCAGATAGGGTGTGACGCGATCGACCTGCTGCAAGTAAGTCCCCCATGGGCCGATCTCATCTGCATTCAGATACGACGGCAAGGCATGCTTGGTCGCCAGGGCGGATTGCTCATACACAGACATATGCACCTCTCGTGAAGAAATCCCTTCCGCTGGTATCTGTGGAGACTGGTGTGCGGCAGCAACACCCACATCCGTCTCCGCAGACACGCTGCTGCCGGAAGTCATGCTGACAGGCTACGCGCAAGCCCTGGCGCTGTCCAACGCCGCCTGTTTCTTCACTTATAAATTTCTTGCATATTCATGCAATGACGGACATCACCACGATATTTCGTACGAGACATACAGCAATTTCTGCAAATTTCATGCAGCGCCATTACGTAACAAACCTTTCCAAGTTCCCAACCCAGATCTGTCTTCTGGGCGGGCAGCACTCGCATTCCTGTCTGCGCTGTGCGGGCACATGCACCCCAGCTTCGCAATGCCGCCAGGTTTTGCCATGATTCGATCTATGTCGACCGAATCCAACAAAGATTGCTCCACGGGCTACTGCTCCACAGGCCCCTCTCCCTTTGCCAACCAGCCCCCGCTGGGCTTGAACCTGCTGGCCAAGGACGACCCTGAAGACATCCTGCCTGACTGGGTCAGGCTCACTCCTGAACTGCCGCAGGACTGCTACTCCATTGCCGATGCGCTGTGGTGGAGCCACAAGCTGGGCGAGCGCACGGCCAGCGGCGCTGACGTGGCCTATATGCTGCGTGATGCGGCCGATGCACGCGCAGTGCAAAGCGCGCTGGCACAGGTGCGCCAGTGGTGGCCTCAGGGCAGCGTGCCCCGCTACTGGAAGTCTGGCGGCCCCGCACGTGATGCCGCGCAGCTGATCCATGCCCCCCTGCCTGAGCCTGGCATCCAGGCCGAAGTGGACACCGCCAGCGCGCCCGCCACCGTCTTCAGCCTGCGTGGCGTGGAAGGCGAAATTGCACTGCGCATTGCACAGGACGTAACACAGGAACAGGCTGCAACACTCACGCCAGCATCTGCGCGCGAGCTGGTCGATGCCTATGCAGTGGCCATCGAATTTGTAGACAGCCGCTGGCGCGAAGGCCTCCATGCCCCTGCGCTGACGCTGCTGGCTGACGGCCAGTGCCACGGCGGCCTGGCACTGAGCGCCTGGCAAGACTTTGCCCCGCTGCGCGAGCACGACTGGACACAGCAGGTCTGCACGCTGCAGGTCAATGATGGCGAAGCCCAGCGCTTTACCGGCAGCCACAGCCTGCAGGACCCCACCTGGCTGCTGGCGGACTGGCTCAAGCATGTGACGGCCCATTACGGCACGGTCAAGGCCGGCACCGTGGTGACGACCGGCACCTGGACAGGCTGCCCTGAAGTGCAGGCGGGTGACCTGGTCACCGTGTGCTTTGAAGGACTGGGACAGGTACGCTGGCAGTTCTAAGTCATACAGATGGCGCATCAACAACCAAGGCCGCTTTCGCGGCCTTGGTTGTCTGCAGCACAGCTTTTCAGGCCGCGCGCGGGGTGTTTTTCTGGTGCAGACTCACCCCCACCGCCGTTGCCGCCCACACGCTCAGTGCCAGCGCAATGCCAGCGCCATAGAACACCTGGCTGTGCAGATGGTGGTCCATCATCCAGCCAAAGATGGGGGCAGCCAGCGCAAAGCCTGAATCCAGGCCCGAATACACGGTGCCGTACACCCGGCCCGTGCTACCTGCCGGTGTGGCGCGCTTGATCAGCATGTCGCGCGAAGGGCCTGCCAGCCCATGACCAAAACCGGCCACCGATGCCACGACCAGTGCCACCGAACCCGGCAGCCAGCCCGTGCCCACCAGTGCCAGACAGCCTGCAGCCAGCAGCAGGAAGATGGCAATCGTCAGCTCCAGCCGGCGCACATACTGGGCCAGAAAGCCGCCACCCACCATGCCTACAGCCCCACAGAGCATGAAGCCTGTGACCACCAGCGCGGTCTGTGTCAGCGGCAGTTCATACATCAGGTTCAGGGCTGTGCTGGCGTAGTTCTGCACGGCACTGAGCCCCACGGTGCTGAAGAAAAAGAAAGCAAAACACAGCCACACCGCAGGTAGCTTCAGATAGGCAAAGGGGCTCTCTTCCACAGCCTCCGCACCGCCCTGGGACGAAGCAGCCTTGGGCGCAGCAGGTACGTCAAAGGCCTTGTCATCCAGCCAGCGGCGGTTGATCAGCATGACCGTCAGCACTACGGCCGCAAACATGGCTCCACAGAAGCAGGCCATCCGCCAGGAGCCTGTGGCCGTGGTAATGCCCATCATGAACACGGGAGCCGCGGCCCAGCCCAGATTGCCGGAGATGCCGTGCACGGAATACGCGTGGCCGATGTGCTTGGCCGTGACACGCTTGTTGAGAATGGTGAAGTCCACGGGGTGAAACGGCGCATTGCCCAGCCCCGCAAACAAGGATGCCGCCAGCAGCATGGCGTAGTTCTGGGCCACGGAAGCAATCAGCCCCGCCACCACAAAACTGGTGAGCGCCGCAAACAACACACGCTGTGCACCCACCTTGTCCACCAGAAAGCCTGAGAGCATCTGCCCCACACCAGAGACCACGTAGAACAGCGACACCATGACCCCGAGCTGTGCATAGCTGTAGTCAAACTCCGCAATCAGCCACGGAAACAGCGGCGGCAGCAGCAGGTGAAAAAAGTGGGAAGAGCCGTGAGCCAGGCCTACCAGGCTGATGGTGCGGATATCGCTGCGCACAGGCGGTGTCGCAGAGGTCATGGAAGCAGTCGTCATGCCGCGCATCTTAGTCAGCGCGACTGCGGCAGGTATGCGATAGTCTGCCAAAAGATCGCGCATATCTGCCAATTCCAGACCATGTCTCAAGCCGCCCCCTCCAGCAGCAATCCACACCGCCATGCACGCACCAGAGCGGCAATTCCGCTGCTCGACCCCATGCTCTATCAACCGCATGCGCAGCGGCCTGTGCGCTCCAAGATGCGCGAGCTGGACAAAGACACCCTGATCATGCCGCACCGCCACGCCTGGGCGCAGCTGGCAATTTCTACGGGTGGTGTCATACGCGTGTCCTTGCCCGATGCCACCTATCTTGTGCCACCGCACCGTGCCGTGTGGGTACCACCCGGAGTGGAACACGCAGTGACGCTGGTGGAAACGGCACGCCTGTACACGCTGTACTTTCTGCCCGAAGCCTGTGGTGGCGGCGTGCAGGCACGCTGGATGAACGATGCCATCTGGCAGCAATGCCGCGTGCTGGAAGCCTCTGCCCTGCTGCGGGCACTGGTCGTAGAAATGGACACCCGCAGCGATCAGGCTGAGCCATTGACACCCGATTTGCTGGAGCGCGAAACCCATCTGAGCGCCCTGCTGTGCGGCGAAATCCGCCGTGCGCCAGTGATTGAGCTGGGGGTACGGCTGCCGCAGGACAAGCGCCTGAAGCACCTGTGCGAAGCCGTGATTGATGACCCCACACGCCATGAGACCCTGGAGCAATGGGCGCTGGACACAGGGGCCAGCCTGCGCACCGTGGCCCGGCTGTTTCGCAGCGAACTGGGCTGCACGTTTACGCAGTGGCGCCAGCAAGTGGTGCTGGCCAAGGCCGTCGCTCTGGCGGCGCGGCGCTTGCCGATTGCCCAGATCGCTGCAGAGTTGGGCTACACCCCCAGTGCTTTTAATGCACTGGTGCGCCGTACCGTGGGTATGAGCGCGACCAGCTTTCTGGGGCAGCAAAAAGGCGCAGCAACAACGCTCTGAAGCGGATCAGCGCGTATTCAGCGACGCTTGGGTGTGCCGCCGGGGCGGCCCCTGCCGGGATACAGGCGCTGGCCATTGACCACAATGCCCTGCGGGCTGGGAGCGAGCATGCCAGCCACTTCATCGGCTTCCACACTTTCGCGGTCTACCTCGGCCAGTGGCGCGCGATAGGCGTAAACCTCACGCCCGTCATCGAGCTGGTCGATATAGGTTGGTGTGACATCAGGAATCGGAAAATTCAGGCTCACCAGCCATGTGCCTTCACGCATTTCACCGAGGGATTTGACGGCTGCGCGGCTCATGGTCTCGGGCCGCTGGAACAGATAGACCATATCGTAGGCCGACCAGTCCACACCCCACATATCGCCACGCCGCACACGTGCCCAGGGGCAGCGCAGCTGGCTCACCCAGCGTAGCGGCCAGCTCCATTCCACGCCATAGACCCTGGCCTGCGGCCATGCACGGTGCAGCGCCTGCAGGCCATCACCCATGCCACAGCCGGCATCGAGCAGCTTGGCATCTGCGGGCAAAGCAATGTGCTGCGCCAGGCCATCGAGCGCCCCCGCAGGCGTGGGGAAGACTGGCGCATCGCGCCAGGCATTGAGGGGGTAGACCAGCAGCAGCAAGGCCAGTGGAATCAGCCAGCCCCATGCCGGAATCTGGCCTGCCGCCAGCACCAGCCAGGACAGTGGAAAGCCTGCTGCAATCATGCAGCGCCGCCACCAGCCATGGCCCAGCAGGCTGGCCGCAGACCCCAAGGCACAGGCCAGCAGTACGGCACCCCACCAGGGCAGCGCATGGCTGGCTCCCAAAAAAACTGCCCAGGCCGCAGCCCAGGTCAACAAAGCGGGCAGCGGCCAGGGCAGCAGTCGAGTCATTTCAGGTTCGTGCCTTAAGCGCGCAGTTTTTCAATCAGCCCATTGAGCTCTTCGAGCGAACCAAACTGGATGGCCAGCTCGCCCATGTCGTGGAACTTGCCGTCGCGCTTGACGCGTTTTTTCACGCGCACTTCGACTTGTGCCATGAGCAGGTCAGACAGCTCTTCTTCCACGCGCAGCACATCGCGGGACTTGGCGGGCTTCTGTGCCTTGGCGGACGCTGTGCCATCCGCGCTTTCGGCCATTTTCTTGACCAGGTTTTCTGCCTCGCGCACAGACAGTTTCTTGGCGGCGATCTGGTTGGCTGCGTTGATCTGCTCGGCCCGGTCCAGTGCCAGCAGGGCACGGGCATGGCCCATGTCAAGGTCACCTGCCATCAACATGGTCTGCACAGGTTCTGCCAGATTCAGCAGGCGCAGCAGATTGGATGCGGCAGAGCGCGAACGGCCCACCGCCTGCGCGGCCTGCTCGTGCGTGTAGTTGAATTCCTTGACCAGACGTGCCAGGCCCTGGGCTTCTTCCAGCGGGTTCAGGTCTTCGCGCTGAATGTTTTCAATCAGCGCCATGGCGGCAGCGGCTTCATCGGGCACATCGCGCACCAGCACGGGCACCACCTCCAGCCCCGCCAGCTTGGAGGCACGGAAACGGCGCTCACCGGCAATGATTTCGTACTTGCCTGCGTGCTCGCCCTTGGCCAGTCTGCGCACCAGAATCGGCTGCATGATGCCCTGCGCCTTGATGCTCTCGGCCAGCTCATACAGCGCGCCTTCGTCCATGCGCGTGCGGGGCTGGTACTGGCCCGCCACCATTTCCGTCACAGGCAGGGTACTGGGCACATCGGTGCTGACTGCGGCTGCGCTCTCTTCCACCTTGGGGCCTAACAGGGCTTCCAGGCCACGTCCCAGTCCTTTGGGTTTCTTTGTCACCATGGCTTAGTCTTTCATCAGTTGTTGCAGCAGGGCATGACCGGCATCCCAGTCACCCAGCCCGCTGTCGGAATTGATATGGCCGGCATGACCCAGATCCACCAGTTCCGAGCCCCAGGCCTGCGCCATCTGCTGGGCGCGGGCGAAGCTGCAGTACGGGTCATTGCGGCTGCCCACCAGCACGCTGCGAAACGGCAAGCGCTGCAGCATGACGGGCGACCAGCCGGGCAAGATCTGGCGCAGATCGGCCTGCTCCACATCCCCCGGTGCGACCAGCAACGCAGCCTTCACCCTGGTTTTGGCCAAGGGTGAATGTGCGGCCCACCAGGCCGCCAGCATGCAGCCCAGGCTGTGCGCCACCAGTACCACGTCACGCTCGCTGTCCAGCACCGCCTCCTGCAGCTGGATGGACCAGTCGCCGCGCAGCGGGCGCTGCCAGTCATGCTGCTGCACGCGGGTGTAACCATAGCGCTGTTCCCACAGGCTTTGCCAGTGGCTGGCATCAGAGTTCTGCCATCCGGGCAGCAACAGAACATGGGGGGTGGAGGGTGAAACTGTCACTTTGTATAGCTGCTCGCGCTTGCTGGATCTGCGTTAGAGGGCAATTTGGCTTGCATTACATCTTCTGGATGCGTTTGACCATTTCCTTGGCAAAGTCCACAAAGGCCTTGCTGCCCTTGGCCGAAGGGTCAAACACTACGCCGGGCAGACCATAGCTGGGCGCTTCTGCCAGACGTACATTGCGGGGGATGACGGTGTCAAACACCTTGTCACCGAAATGGGCCTTGAGCTGGTCGCTGACCTGCTGCTGCAGCGTGGTACGGGGGTCAAACATCACGCGCAGCAGGCCAATGATCTGCAAATCCTTGTTCATATTGGCGTGTACCTGCTTGATGGTGTTGACCAGATCGGTCAGACCTTCCAGCGCAAAGTACTCGCACTGCATGGGCACGATCACGCCATGTGCCGCACACAGGCCGTTCAGTGTCAGCATGGACAGGCTGGGTGGGCAGTCCACCAGCACGAAGTCAAAGTCCTGGTCTGCGGCCTGAATGGCAGCCTTCAGGCGATCGTTACGGCGCTCCAGCGACACCAGCTCGACCTCGGCACCGCTGAGCTCACGGTTGGAGCCCAGCACGTGGTAGCCGCATTTTTCGGCCAGCACGGCGGCTTCCTTGATCGAAGCCGACTCCAGCAACACGTCATACACACTCAGTTCCAGCGCACGCTTGTCCACACCCGATCCCATGGTGGCATTGCCCTGAGGGTCCAGATCCACCAGCAAGACCCGCTGACCGACTTTGGCCAGACCTGCTGCCAGATTCACTGCTGTTGTTGTTTTACCGACGCCGCCTTTTTGGTTGGCAATACAGAAAATTTTGGCCATGAGAAATCGCTGGTGAACGGCGCGTAGCGCCTGAAAAGAAAACACGCTGTGAGCACGGCATGTGCTGCTGGCACACAAAGCAAAAAGGCCCAGCGAAACCGCTGAGGCCTTTCAATGTGGGCACTGGTGCGCGCCCTGTGGAGATGTGCTGTCTGCCCACACTGAAAACTCTGAGTGCAAGACCCGAGTTTATGCGAGGGCGCAGCCGCTCGCATATTCAATGTGTGTCAGCGACGGGTTTCGCCCACACAATGCAGCGCTCGGCATCCAGGCCAGGCACCTGCAATGGTTCCACGTGAAACACTTGCACGCCTTTACCCAGGGCGTCGATCTCGTCCTGAGGGTGCTTGCCCTTCATGGCAAACCAGATGCCGCTGTCCGCAATCGCACGGCGCGACCAGGTGGTGAAGTCAATCAGCGACGCAAAGGCGCGGCAGCTCACCACCTCGTAAGGCCCCTTGAGTGTTTCCACGCGCGCGTGGATGCCCTTGAGGTTGGGCAGCTTCAGGCTCACGGCCACCTGCTGCAGGAAGGCCGCTTTCTTGGCCACGGTATCCACACAGTCAATATCGACTTCGGGGCAGCAGACGGCAAACACCACGCCGGGCAGACCACCACCAGAACCAACATCCAGCTGGCGCGTGCGTTCACCGGCAGCCTTGCCCAGCGAAGCCACATGGCGCTGCAGTGCAGGCACGGCCGCCAGGCTGTCGAGCATGTGCAGGGACATCATTTCCTGTGGGTCACGCACGGAGGTGAGGTTGTAGACCTTGTTCCACTTTTGCAGCAGATCCAGAAAATCCATGAGCTTGTCGAACTGCTCCACGCTCATATGCAGGCCGAGCTGGGCTGCGCCCTGCTCCAGTTGCTGGCGCAGGCCGCTCATTCGGAAGCCTCCTTGGCGGCAGCGGTAAAGCCGCGGAAGCCGCCCTTCTTCAGGTGAATCATCAGCAGCGAGATGGCCGCGGGTGTCACACCGGAAATGCGCGATGCCTGACCCAGTGTCTCAGGGCGGTGCTTCTGCAGCTTCTGGCGCACTTCAATCGACAGGGCCGAGACCTGCATGTAATCCATGTCGGCAGGCAGGCGCAGGGTTTCATAGTGTGCAGCGCGCTCCACTTCTTCCTTCTGGCGGTCGATGTAGCCAGAGTACTTGGCGGCAATCTCTACCTGCTCCACCACATCGGCATGCAGATCACCCAGCGTTTCACGTGAAACAATTTCGGACTGGTACTTGCCTTCGTTCATGGATACCAGCGCGTTGTATTCCACACCGGGACGGCGCAGCAGATCAAACAGGTTGTATTCGTGCTCAATGTTCTTACCCAGCACACGTTCTGCTTCTGCCGCAGGCAGATTGCGCGGATGCACCCAGGTGGACTTCAGGCGCTCTGTTTCACGTGAAACAGCATCGCGCTTGCGGTTGAACATATCCCACTGTTCATCACCCACCACACCCAGTTTGCGGCCAATTTCGGTCAGGCGCATGTCTGCATTGTCTTCACGCAGCTGCAGGCGGAACTCTGCACGGCTGGTGAACATGCGGTAAGGCTCGGTCACACCCTTGGTAATCAGGTCGTCTACCAGCACGCCCAGATAGGCTTCGTCGCGGCGGGGCGTCCATGCTTCCATGTCACGTGCCTGCAGACCAGCGTTGATGCCGGCGAACAGTCCCTGGGCCGCAGCTTCTTCATAGCCGGTCGTACCGTTGATCTGGCCCGCAAAGAACAGTCCGTTGATCTGGCGTGTTTCAAAGCTGGACTTCAGACCACGGGGGTCAAAGTAGTCATACTCAATCGCATAACCGGGACGCAGGATGTGCGCGTTCTCCAGACCCTTCATGGAGCGCACCAGCGCCAGCTGAATATCAAAAGGCAGGCTGGTCGAGATACCGTTGGGGTAGAACTCGTGCGTGGTCAGGCCTTCGGGCTCCAGGAAGATCTGGTGGCTGTCCTTGTCCGCAAAGCGGTTGATCTTGTCTTCCACGCTGGGGCAGTAGCGAGGGCCAACGCCTTCGATCTTGCCGGTGAACATGGGGCTGCGGTCAAAACCGCTGCGGATGATTTCGTGCGTACGCTCGTTGGTATGCGTAATCCAGCAAGGCATTTGCTGGGGGTGCATGGCGGCATTGCCACGGAAGCTGAACACCGGAATCTGGCCCTCGTTGGGGCCTCCTGGCATACCGTCACCGGGCTGCACTTCGCACTGCGCAAAGTCGATGGTGCGGCCATCAATACGTGGAGGTGTCCCCGTCTTCAGACGGCCCTGTGGCAGCTTGAGTTCTTTCAGACGTGCAGACAAAGTCACAGCCGGAGGATCTCCCGCACGGCCTGCTGCGTAGTTGTCCAGGCCCACGTGAATCTTGCCGTCCAGGAAAGTACCTGCGGTCAGCACCACGGTCTTGGAGCGGAACTTCAGGCCAATCTGCGTGACGGCACCGACGACGCGGTCGCCCTCGACCATCAGGTCATCGACCGCCTGCTGGAACAGCCACAGATTGGGCTGGTTCTCCAGCATCTCGCGGATCGCCGCCTTGTACAGAATACGGTCAGCCTGCGCACGTGTGGCACGCACGGCTGGGCCCTTGGAGCTGTTCAGGATGCGGAACTGGATACCGCCCTTGTCCGTGGCCAGCGCCATGGCACCGCCCATGGCATCCACTTCCTTGACCAGATGGCCCTTGCCGATACCACCAATCGATGGGTTGCAGGACATCTGGCCCAGGGTTTCAATGTTGTGGGTCAACAGCAGGGTTTGGCAGCCCATGCGGGCTGCAGCCAGCGCCGCTTCGGTGCCAGCATGACCGCCGCCAACGACGATCACATCAAATTCTTGGGGGTACAACATGGGTTCTCTCAACTCCGTCGCAGGCGGCTTCTGCGCCCTGCGCAGCCGTTCGGGTGCGCGATGTGTGCGCCCGCGCAGCTCGCAATTTTTCAGGCGCAGGCAAAACCCTGAATTTTCCCACCCTTTCCCCATCTTGTCTTTGGCCCTTTCATCCACATGTTCAAGCAGCTGAGGCAGCATGTGCAATGTCTGTGGCCTGCCTGTCCATGCACTCTCCAGCCCTCATGAAAGGATGAAAGAACTATGAAGCTTTATTACAGCCCCGGAGCCTGTTCGCTGTCGCCCCATATCGTGGCCGAAGAAGCTGGCCTGCCCTGTGAGTTCATCTTGGTCAGTACCAAGAGCCACAAGCTGCAGGACGGCACCGACTTCTACAGCATCAATCCGCTGGGCTATGTGCCTTTCCTGGTGCTGGACGATGGCCAGACACTGCGCGAAGGCCCCGTGATCGTGCAGTACCTGGCAGACCAGGTACCCGAGAAAAAGCTGCTGCCCGCCGTCGGCAGCATGGAGCGCTACCGCGTGCTGGAGTGGCTGAACTTCATCGGCACCGAGCTGCACAAGAGCTTTGGCCCCCTGTTCAAGCCCGGCACACCCGAGGACTACAAGCCTGCCGTGCGCGAAGCGCTGCGCGGCCGCTTTGAGTGGGTGGAGCAGCAGCTCGCAGGCAAGGACTACCTGATGGGCGAGCAGTTCACCGTGGCCGATGCCTACCTGTTCACCGTCAGCGGCTGGGGCAAGTTTGTAGGCCTGGATCTGAGCGATCTGCCCCACCTGCAAGCCTATCTGGCACGCGTAGGCAGCCGCCCTGCCGTGCAGGATCTCTCGTTTACGGTGCCGGACGGCCAGATCTACGGTCTGCTGGGGCCCAACGGAGCTGTAAAACGACACTCATGCGAATCATGACCCTGTTGCAGTCTTCTTCCTCGGGATCAATCCTGTTCGATGACTGTG
>ERZ791624.925-NODE-925-length-16520-cov-28.477498_pt1 | contig 16520 bp, 21 predicted proteins | sample MGYA00510058_ERZ791624 | MGnify/ENA primary metagenome ERZ791624 (study PRJEB30046, sample SAMN00715158) | human gut metagenome | study: EMG produced TPA metagenomics assembly of the A metagenome-wide association study of gut microbiota in type 2... | reverse complement strand
ATATCTGGGGTCACCGCCCCGTTTGCCGAAAATTTTAGACGAACATGTCTGATACTTTAGCACGTTAAAGCGTTAAACTTCACCGCGTTAAAGTGGTAATGTGTGAAAGCGTTGAAACATCCAGGCGTTATCCAGGCGTTATCCAGGTATCATCCGGCTGTAATTGTTAACAAACTATGAACTATAAAAGATCAATAAAATCCGTACATGAAATTAAAAAATATCACTAGACAAAAAATCAAACCATGGTACTATATAGATGTAACAAGAAAGAAACAAACATCAAACGCAAATAAAGAAAGTGAGGATTGAAACAATGACATTTAATGAAAAGAGAGAGTTAATTTTATTGGCTGAGAAAAATATCAAGAGTGGGAAAAATGTGTCGGAAGTTGAAAGCGAAGATGTTAAAAAGATGATGAAGAAAATTGCCGCTAACGCGGTAAGTATTGGACTCTATAATTTTAATTGTTTTGTTATTTCAAATATTTGCGAGGGCGACTTTACAACAATTAAACCAGGCTGGAAAGACGCTAGAGTTGGGATGGTAAAATGTTTGGCAATAATCAATAATGAGGGTGAAGATCTTATAGACATTTTAGGTCTTGAAGAAATTGAAGACGCGGTGCGTTTTACACTCTTTGAATTAGAGGGGGAAGAACATGAAGGTTAAACCGATTAAAAGAATCAACATTCCAGATTCTACTCGAATAAACTTCGTTGACAAGCGCACCACCATAAAGGAGACTTTATCAGATGGAACAATCAATTTTTACGACCTCGATTCTTCTCTACTCTGTGAGGGGTATTTCACAAACCAAATTAGAGGAGAGTTACAGAGAGTGGAAACAGAGAAAGTTGTCTATTATACTTTCACTTTTAACAATGGCGACAAAACGCACTATCGCAACTTTTACACGTTACGAGCTAGACTATAACTTCTATTTATCTGGTATACCGCCGTAGACTATAACACAACACGCAATATAATATAATCTGATAATACTACATAACATTACACTTCAAACAAATAACACAAAAAGGAGATTCAAAATTATGAAGAATTTTAAACTGGTATCTGGAGACGAAAAATGCGTAAAGCTTGTAAAAATCAATGGTACAACAGCACTTGCGAAGGACGCAAAACCATCTGGTAAGCTTTTAGGAATTGTAGTTGGTACTGATGATGTAACAGGGAAAATCACTTACTATCTCTGTATGGAAACTGGAGAAGGTTTTGGCATTTACGCAACAGGTGTTGCACGTGAAATTGACAAGATTTCCGATTTGTTAACGGATGCTATTGCAGATGGGCATGATTTTATCATTGAATGTACAACAGGTATTTCAAGGAACTCTGGACAGACATTCTTTAAAATTATGGTAAGAAGCTTTTAAACGCGGCAAACGGTCAACAGTGCGGTTGACTCCAAATAATAGAACGGGAACTAATCAAGTTTGTTCGTTTTTTTGCATCTATAAAGGGACTGTGAACAGTCCCTTTTTATAATTTCATAATGTTAACAATTTATTAACAAAATATCTCATATTTGTTCATATTTATATGTTAAACTAAAAGAACAAAATGAAAGTGAGGTATGAATATGTATTTGGAAAGCCAATTATTAGAACTTCAACACGCTATTGTATTGAGAGCATTAGACGATATCAAAACACCTGTTTTGAGACTGAAGTATTACAGAGAAGTTAGAGAGTCACTTGAATTATATGCACCACTCTATCACACGACAGCAGATGAAATGATTCAAAGCGCAATCGCAAGCGGCTACATCGAGCCTTTTACAGAAAGAGAGGTAGAGGAGTATGGCAAGTAAGCAAAAAGAGCGTGTTGGCGAAGTCCAACGCGCAAAAGGGATTTTATATGACGTGTCTAATGGAAAGTATGTGTTGCTCAAGAAACACTACACAAAAGATGAATCGCTTCTGTTGCTCAGAACTTTAGGCAAAAGAGCGCAAACCAGGCTTGCAACCCTTAAAGAATATTTCAGCGAACGCGGTAAACGTTATACTGGGGAAATAAATCCTATCTATAATAGATATAAAGGGTTTGATATTAAGTATCAAGGCTTATCCTTGCAAGCGATTCAGAAAAAAGTATCAACCGCTATCGAGATATTAAATGCTAAACAATCCACTTACACGGGATATAGACAGCTACAAAATAAAGCATACCAGAAAATGATAGAGAATCACCCAAAACTCAAAAACCTATCTTTTGAAGATTGGAAGAAAATGACAACATATATGGGTGCCTGGCAATCAGCTCATGAGGGTGAGCAGTATGATAGTGAACAGCTACTTGCTTATGCTAACTGGGCTGGAAATACACTAGGTAGTGGTTTCGATGGTTTAGTGGCAATGAATCCCGAAGATGTTGACCTTGATGCATGGTTTTTAGATGTACAACGTGAAGGTAGTTCCGGAGAGTGGTTATCTCTTGATCAAGATTTTGACGACATTTAAGAGAGGTGTAGACAATGGCAAAACGAAAAGAAAAAATTTCATATTGTAAAAAGTTTCTTTGTTTTGACATTGAAACGACACACGAACACATAGCAGAAGATTGTGATATAATCTACACATGGCATTGGTCTGTAATGGATAGTGACTATAACTATAACACGTGTTCATCGTGGTCAAATTTATATGACTATTTTCATAGCCAATATCAAACTTTTGCAACTCAAGGCGAAAACCGCTTAATCATATATGTGCATAACTTGTCCTATGAAATGGAAGCTATAATCAGGAACTTAGAAGGACACACCATGACAGGCGGCTTCTACATGGATACTCACGAACCGCTATATCTTATTATAGATGATGTTTTAGAGTTTCGATGCAGCTATAAGTTAACTAATAAGGGTCTTGCGGCATGTGGAAAAGACGTAGGACTTGAAAAGCTTGAAATGAACTACAAAGATATCGTAAAACCAGGGGAGAAGTTGCCGCAAGATAAGGAACGTTATACATATCGCGATGTAGAAATCATGGTAGCGAAAATTCACCAACTGGAAGAACAGGAAAATAAACCGTTTTATGAATTTCCATATACAAATACTGGTTTCTTGCGTGACGAACTTCGCGCCATTATGAAAAAGGATGCAAAGTGGATGAAGATGTTTCGCAACACTTCGCTTGACTATGATAGGTATGTAATATGTCGAAAAGCTTTCATGGGCGGTTATACGCACGCTAACTACATGTACGCGGGGCAAATAATGGAAAACGTTGATAGTTACGATTTTGGTAGTGCGTATCCTTTTGCAATAGCAACAGAAAAATTTCCAGTCGCACCGCTTAAACGTTTACCAAATGCGAATATTTATGACTTAAAACGTTTGCTTAACACAGACAATTACTTATTTATTTGTACAATCACAGCAAAGAACGTTCGCGCAAGAGGTACAATGACATACTTATCATCATCACATTGCGAAGTATCAAGTGATAGTGTTTTGGACAATGGTAGAATTTTTAGGGCAGATATGATTAAAACAACATGTACTAGCCTCGATCTTGCTATCATTTTGCGAATGTACAAGATTGATGCAATTCGAGTAGATGAATGTTACTATTGTAGAGCTGACTATTTACCATCTGGCATTGTTTGTACCATGTTAAAGTATTACAACAACAAACAAAGTTTAAAACATGTAAAAGGCGAAGAATTAAACTATGCAAAAGCAAAAAACCGCGTAAATTCCTTTTATGGTATGTTTGTGCAAGACCCTATTCACGATGTTGTTACACTTGACGGCACGGAGTGGACTTTAGACCACTGTGCTATCACAAACAAAGAGGAAATTTCCGCACAGCTTGAAAAATTTTACAAATCTTTTAGAAGTTTCTTGCCTTATCAAATTGGAGTTTTCATACCCGCGTGGACACGCTACCATTTAATGCATGATATAGTGTCGAAGATTGATAGAAATGTGCTCTACTGTGATACAGACAGTGCAAAAATTATCAATCGAGAGGAATGTTTAGACGTAATAAATGGGTACAATGATTATGCAAAATACAAAATTGACTTAGCTATAAAACGCTATGGGTTAGATTATAAACTACCAGATTTAGGAGTTTTTGATTGGGAAACTGAAGAAACTGGTGCATGGTTGAAATTTAAGACTTTTGGCGCGAAGAAATATATATATCAAGATACTGATAACAAATTGTATATGACTGTATCTGGACTCTCGAAGAAAGCCGTAAATTATCTTACGTCAATCGAAGATTTTGAAGTTTTTACCACTTTTGATGCAGACGTGTCGGGGCGTACAATATCACACCCGACTACGAACGCAATCGAAACATATGACAATGGCGGTACATGGATAGAGGACACTACTTATACTCTGTCAATCAGTCCAGAATATGGAGCTTTGATTGGAATAGACGTTTATAGCATCAAGCCGACAATAATAACAAAAGAGGGGAAAAAAGAGAACACAGATAAAGATATAAGTAAACGTTTAGAAAAGTTTACGGTAAAAACGAAACACTTATCACCAATAATCTTAGAGAAGATAGGAGAATAATATTATATGGAAATAGAAAACTTGTATATAACAGTAGGTGACGAAACCTACATAAATATTCCATCACTATATACTTTAAACGCTGATGTTTACATTGTTTTTGGTGAACGTTCAGCTGGTAAAACATACTCAGTTTTCAAGGGATTGTTTGACGACTATAACACGACTGGTGCACAATTTGTATACATGCGTACACGTGAAGATTATCTGATTCGTGGTAGAGCGTGGGGTGCTGTCGCCAACATCAAGCCATACGTTGAAAAAACATTATGGAAAGAAGAAGCAAACTTGAATTATTACAGCGGTAGTTATAGAAAACAATCGTTGGGAAGAAATAACAAATGGGTGTATGACACTTGTGGGTATAGTTCGTCAATTGCGTCATGGATGAAATACAAAGGTAACGGTTATGACAGTGTCAAAACTATATTTTTCGATGAATTCATTGAAGATGACGATACCACAACAATTCGCCCATTGTCAAAAGGTGAATTTCTAAAGGGATATAGCCAGCAGCTATCTACAATCATACGAAAAAGAAAAGGTGTTAAAATCGTAGCATGTGCAAATAGCATCAATCCCAAAAGCCCTTTGTTTGACTACTATAACATTGACGCACGTAAACTTGAACAAGGTAAAATTTACATTTTTAATCGTAAACTTGAAGATGACATTTTAAAAATCTGTTGTTTGTACACAGAACCGCCAAAGCACGCACACGTGTCTAAACATCTAGCTGTTTACGAGTCACAAACAAATGACATGACAATCAATGGTGCATGGCAAGAGGATATTTACCCCGAACTCTATAACAATTTACCGTGGCGGTGGTATGGTGAACTGTCTACACAAAACAACAGACTTTATATTGCCGACTTTGCGATAACTATAATTTTGCCGACAAAGCAAGGTGTACCATTGACAATTATAGACGGAAAATACAAAGCAAAAACAATCTTACAAACGAACGAGTTATACTTACCATCAACTCAAAAAATAATACAATGGTTGCTATATTACAAACGCACTTCCCAAATCTGTGCGAGTTCAAAAACAGCATCAGAAAAATTCAATGACTTAATCAAACGTGTACTTATTGACAGAAATTAAATATATGTTAAACTATAGTTAGGGACTACCAGACAGACCGTGAAGAGCGGGGTAGTTGTGCAAACTGTCAGCACGGGCGTGGAGACACGCCCACCTTTTTAGAAAGTGAGGTGTTGTGATGGATATTAGTACAGTTACGCAAATGATTACAAGTGTAGGCTTTCCAATTTGCATGACGTTGATTCTTTGTTACTATATCAAGTATCAGACAGACGTACACAAAGAGGAAACAAAAGAGCTTACAAATGCAATCAATTCCCTTAGGGAAATGATATCGGAAATTAAAACAGAGTTGGAAGGTGGTGAGAAAGAATGACGTATTATGAAGTAATTAAAAAGGCGTTATATATGTTTTATCACCGTGATGAATACGCTTATTTTTATGGCGCTAAGGGGCAAGTGTTAACCGATGAAGTGATGAACACGCTTATCAGTCTCGAACCCGCGTATTTCTCGAAGTATACAACGCAAGAGTTAGCTGCCTATAAAGCGTTCTCACGTGGAAAAATCGGATTAGATTGCAGCGGCTTCGTTTCCGCTGTTGTCGGTGTCGCAAATTACAGCACCGGACATTATTATGCCGGAGCAGAAAAAACAACACCTCTTTTGGGTACTGAAGGAAATGGTTTGTACTCATCTTTTGGCGGAAAAGGTAGACATGTCGGCATTGACATTGGCTATGGTTTCTTTCTGCACATGCCAAAAGAGGGGCATACCATTGAATTAGGCAGAATTGCAGAATATGAATGGGAGCACAGTTTTCATTTTGCTAATATTAACTATGAGGGGGCGAAAGCATGATTGATATTGAAAAGATGGTGACAACTTTAAACATTCCAGACGGCATGTCGGTTGATGAAATGCGAAGAATTGTTGTGGATGTGTTAGATATGGCAAAAGCTTCAAATGAAGCTGAGAAGGCTATTGCAACAGAAAACGCAACACTGAAAACGGAAAACGACAGACTCAGCAAACAGAACTTAGAGCTGTTCAACCGTGTCACAACTACAATTTCTCCGTCCACAAAACTTAAAGAAGATGAGGAAGAAGAAAAAGAGGAAGTCACAACCGATGATATTTTAAGCTATTATAGTTAATGTTATAGAAAGTGAGGTAGAAAATTATGGCAAAAACAACGAAACCGCTGTCAAGCGCACAGCGCGGAGTAAATCTTTTTAACGATGCGAGAAAAAATTCCTCAAACGAATACATGAGGGCAACAGGCGAAGTTACCGTGGCAACTTCCATTAGTCACGCCATGACGCCAATCGTCAAATATGCTCCATTCATGAATGAATTTTTACACTATGTTGTAAATAAAATTGTCATCCAGTCCGTAGAATCTAAGATGTATACCAATCAGTATGAAATGTTGAAAAAGGAAGGTTTTCCACTCGGAACCGATATGGAAATGAATTACGTCAATCCTGCCATGGGGCGTGATTATGACATTTCTCTTGGAGCAACGCTTTTGAATGTTACAAAACCAGACGTTAAAACTTGTTATTTCCGACAGAATCGTAGACGACAGTTTCCAGTAACAATCCCGCGTGAACTTATGGAAGGTGCTTTCACGTCATGGGAGCAGCTTGACAGTATGGTGACAGGCATGGTGACAAGTCTTTTCAGTGGGAACGAGATTGAGGAAGAAAACCTTATCAAGAAGTTGATTCAGACTTCTGTTAAAAACAACGTAGTAGTTAAGAAGGAAATTGCATGGGATGATGCAGACCCCGCCGCTTCATCTGTCGGCTTTATCAAGACCATTCAGAAAATTGCACTTGATATCACACATGCTTCAAGTGACTTTAACAATTATCAGGCATATGCAAAAGCACAGGGAATTACAGACGCGACACCCGCTATCACTTGGACACCGTCTGACAGTCTCTATCTGTTTGTAAGAAGTGATGTGCTTGTCAATTGCAACGTTGAAACATTAGCAGGAGCTTTCAACATGAGTAAAGCAGACCTTGTTGGACGTGTGACACCTTTCCCTAACTTTGATTATCTCGATTTCGATTCACCAGTTGACACAGTAACAAAGTATTGGAAAACCATCAATGATGACCAAAATATTCTTGCCGTGCTTGCCGATGTTAATACATTTGAATACCGCGACAACTTAAGTACAAGCGGTGACTTCTACAATGCAGCGGGACTCTACCAGAATCAGTATCTAAACGTATGGCAAACATACGGCATTAGACCGTGGGGAAATGCTGTTGCGATTTGTAAAAAGGCATAAATAAAGGGGGGATTTTATGACAACTGTATACTTGTTTGATTCGCCATTTGACGACAGCGGTAAGCATTTGTTAATCCCAACAGAAAGAAACGCTGAGGGGTTTTTAAAAGAACTTCTCAGCGTTCTTCCTTATAAGCGTTATGATAATGTAACGTGGGAAAGACAGGGGCAAACGTTCCGCTGTCCAGTAAGAGCAGATGAAATAAAACGCTATAACTACATGGCATATCAAAATGAATCACGCATTGAATTTGCGTATATTATAGATTATCAGTATGTTAACAATAAACTGACATATGTAAATACATCTGTCGATTATTGGGCTACATATATCGACAAATTCACATTCCATCCATCACCAGTCATGAGACAACACCCCGCAAGTGACGGACTATTTGCAAACTTCTATCCCGAACCCACTCAAGTCGATAGGTGGGAAATTGCACGAACCGAATACGGCTTTTCAAAAGATGATGACGATTCAGTTTATCTCATGACCGCAAACAATACGGACACCTATGAAAATCGTTCAAGTGATTTCTACGCGGCAATCGCAAATTTTGCCATGGGTGATTATGGTCAAATAAGCAATTTCTTTTCATTGGTTTCTGTCAACCCTTGCGAATGTGGCGGCATAGTCCAGAGTAACACAAGTAAGCTATCAAGAGCACAAGCGTTAGAAGTTGTTAAACGATATGCAAAATGTGGCAGACAGGAAGATATTATCGGAGCTTATCACGTACCTAAATTTTTTGCTAGTGACATAAGTGGCGAAAATCTGGACAAAGTTGACAACCGCACAGGTGTTGTAGAGCTAACACAATCTTTTGTTGAAAAACCTTTATGGAATAAACTATATACTTCCCCACAATTTAACAAATTAACAGTTAATTGCTGTGGTAGTGCTAAAGAATATGACTTTAGATATTTTGATGAATCTGCACTTTTAGCCAAAAAGTTTACGTTCAAGTGGGCGGCTAATCAATCCCAATTGGGCGGCATCGTAATTACACCCGAACAGTACGGAAACGGCACGAATGGCGACTATTCCCTTGCAAGTAGTACGTGGGATAGTGTTCAACTTTCGACTACACAGTTAAACAACAGTGGCGTCATGCGCGATTTTGGTAATTTTGGCGTGGCATCAATCGGAAATTTATTTTCTCTTGATATCAAGGGGGAACTTCAAGCCGCGGAAACATTTGCAGAAAACCTAGGTGCAAAATTTGAAGAATCAGACCTTACTATTGGAAATCCTACTGGAACTATTGCCATGTATAACGCTCTTTTTCCTATGATATCTGTAGCGTGGTATTATCCTTCATTGCAAGATATCAAAAAGTTTAACAACTACTTCTGTATGTATGGTTATAATTACAATGGTAGTTTAGCCGACATTGTTATAGACTCATTACCAATTGTTAACTATGTACACACAAGCGGCGCTATCATCACAGCGGAAAACGCGCCACAAAACGCAATCGCATACATCACAAATCGCCTTGATAGTGGTGTGTGGTTTTGGCATGGCATTTCAAATTTTAAACGCACTGATAAAATATTGGAAAATCATTTTCCAGAAAGTGAGGGCGGTTGATATGGCAACATATATTGGTGAAGCTTCAAAAGATGAAAACGGCAATCTTTGGGGCGGTAGAGACGGAGATCAAAACGGACTTGAAGTCCGCGTAACAGGTTGGTTTCCGCAAACTGGAGACGGTAGGCGTTGGGACTGGATTGCACGTATTCGCAACCGTCCAGACGTTGCCCGTGCGATTGCTACGCTTATGATAGAATCATGTGATAATCAAAATGTTGGGTATAATCAACATAGACGGGAGACTTTTACAAATGAGTGCCGAAAAGTCGGGTGGAAACCTAAAGACGTTAAAGTACCGTGTGCAACTGACTGCTCTGCTTTAGTTGCATGTATATTAAATTGTCTCAACATTCTAGTAAGTACAAGTATGAATACATACAACGAACTAGAACAGCTTAAAAATACAGAGCTATTTGATATATTGTATGACAGTAAATACTTAACAACAGGCGACAACTTGCAAGTCGGTGACATTTTACACATGCCTGGACACACCGCTATAGTTGTGCAAAATTCAGAGTCAACACAACCAGTTCCAGAAGAAAAGAAAGAAGATGAGCAAGTAGGCGCACGAATGTGGATAAATTGGCAAGTTTTCGAGTCTGGTAAAGAATATTCTGACAATAGTGGTTGGTATATAAACGGAGATAAGGGTAGAGCATACGGGCGATATCAGTTTGACTATGAATACGGTCTAGTGCCATTTATGCAATTTTGTGTGCAACAGTACCCGAACCTCTTCAGTGGATTTCAACCGTACATTGATTTGGGTGTAAAAAATCCCGCACTTATCAACAACGCGGGGCTTAAACAGCTTTTCATAGACTATACAAACAACCACCTCGCCGAATTTTCAAAAATGCAAAATTGGGCAATGTTTAACGACTACTATCAACTTATTAGAACAAACATACAAAAACATTTGGGCTATGATGTATCTAACATTGGCGCTTATGCCGTAGGTACAGCTGCAAGTATATCAATTCGTGATAGTGGACACTGGGATGCTGTCAAAGATATATTTGCTGGAACTACTGGAAAAGAGACAGAAAGCGATTGGATAAAGCTAGTCATGGCACGGCAAAACGCGAAAACTGGTTACTATGACGGAGACAGATGGACAACTACACAGTACAACCGCGTCTTTGCAGACATGGCGGCGCAAACAGGCGTTATTCAAATTGGCGAAGGTACAATTTCAGACTCAGACTCAAAAGCCCCCGTCAATCCGGCTGGTGGAAATGCTGGAAGCGCAACAGGTAGCGGCACGACTGAGGTTGTGCAACCAACAACACCGCACCCACCAATAGGGGGAATTGATGCTAGAAGCATGTTTTGTCCGTATTGGTCTTTGAAATACTTTGCTAATGTTTTACCACTGAAAATTGATCATTGACAATGACGGTCAATATGGTAAAATGAGGGTGGAAGGCTGAGGGCTGAGGGGTGTGGGGTGAGGGTGAGGGTGAACGATAAATGCACCAATTTCCGTGTATAATTTAGAAAGTGAGGTGTTGATATTTGAAAAGAAATACCAAAAATCAGAATACACAGACAGAAAACCTTTTAACTATCGGTCTGTATTATACTTTTTTGCGTAGGATTGCTGTTGACGCTTGGACTTTTGAGGGGTTGCCATTTGATGACGATGACGTTTACCGACATGCAAATAACATTCTCAATGAAAATTTTGTACTTGGTAAGTTAGGGGGACTCTGGAAAGAAGATGGATTTTATGTTGTCGGAGATTGCACAACATCAAGTACTAAGACGTGGTATGGCGGTGCAACAAAGTATCAATGTAAGACGTTCGTGAAAACGGTTAGTAAAGACTTGAGCGAAGTTGCTACATTGACGGCTAGCTTGTCACCGTTCACCGACTATGACATTGTTTCTATTGATGGTCTGTGTCGACATTATGCCGCGTTACTGTACGAATGCGACAGGTGTATAAATGTGAATTTAAAGGCACAGAATACACCCGCCATTCTTAATGCGCCAGATGGACAGGAGCTAACGTTTGCCAATCTGTATGAAGAAATTGCAGGGCATAAACCAGTTGTTTATACGAGAGATATGTCACCTTTGAAAAGTCAGTATGACGATATACGTCAAATCGTCTACCAGACACCCGCGCCATTTGTTGCGGGAAATGTTGAGCAGTTAAAGTCTATGTTAATGTCGGATTTTATGTTTATGTTGGGTGTTAACGGTAGAACACAAAGCAAAGTTGCGCAAGTTTCGAGTCTTGAAGTTATGCAAGATGCACCTACACTTATGGTTTTAAGAAATTCCTATGAACAGGCGAGACAGAATTTCTGTGATCAATGCAACAAAAAATTTGGCTTAAATGTTAAGGCAACGTTTAATGACTCAAATATTGGTGATGTTGGTTTACTTGACCAATTCAGTGTCATGGACACAAACAGAGAGACAGTGAAGGAAGTTAAGAACAGCGGTTTAGAAGCTCAAGAAAGTGAGGGTGAGGATAATGACAATTCCAATGATTGACACTAATTTTTTGGACAATGATAAGTATTGGTATGATGTGGGGGCGGCTTATACGCTCCATGTCTATGATATTTTGCAAAATTCGCAAATTGGAAATGACAGGAAATCAAACAAAAACTTGTTTGATAATTATGATTTTGCGGCTTTTGGGCTTAACGATTATCCGCTTTTCAGTGAGGATTTTAGAAAGCCGATTAACGACATGATAATTCGTCATTTTCTGGAGTGGGAAATTGGTTATGAAACAGACTTTCTTTTCCGTGAGCACATGCGAGGTGATATGGCGCGAATTATGCCAGAATTGAACATCAAGCTAAAGGCACGGTTTGAAGCGTATAACGCAAAGAATATGTTTGAAACGGACAACAGCAAAAACATTCATACTTCCGATGATTGGCACAAGTTTCTTGACACACCGCAAGGGCAAACGGATTTGCTCGATGACAACTATCTGACAAATGTATCAAAAAATCATGTGGATGATAGCACAACTCACACGGGGTCAAGCGGAACAGCCGCGTCTAATGCACAGAGCTACACGACAGCGGTTTGGGATTTTGAGACGGAAATTTGTGATAAACTGAAACATAATTTTTTGGGGCTTTTTAGGTAAAAACGTTCCACGTGGAACGTTGACGAAAGCGGAACTTGTGTTATAATGTGAGTAGAATTATGAAAGTGAGGTGTAACTATGGCGAATATACCTATTATCAATCCGCCTGACAAAGAGCATTTGGGCTTTTGTTGGCATCATCAATTTACGATTCCTTTGCTTTTTGATGATTGTTTAAGCCTTTTGCAGAAAGTTTGTGCGCTTTGGGCGAAGTTGAACGACGTTATTGACGCATTGAATGAATTTAACAATGAATTTAATGCTTGGGCAAAAAGTGTAGAGGAGTCGTTAAAAGACTTATACGCGAAGTATGAGGCACTTGATACTAGAGTAACGAATATCGAAAATGAGTTAGAGTCCATCCAAACCGAATTGACTAATATAAAAAATGACATTTCAAATATTGAGCAACGTTTAGACAATGTTGAAAACAGATTAACGACTGTTGAAGGTGATATTACAAATATTGAACAGCGTTTAGACAATGTCGAAAACAGATTGACAACTGTTGAAACTGAAATTAACAATATTAAGCAATCAATTGAAAATATAAACAATTCAATTACTCAAATTCAAGCTGACATGTCAGCGTTAGAAGCTAGGGTGAAAAAGTTGGAAGATTTGTTGAAGAATCTAAACATTATTCCACCAATTGATATTTATAATGCCACGGATGAAGAGTTTGCTACTGGTTTATGGGGGAATTGGTGGAATTGGATGAAAACAATATTATATTTTAAAGGTGCGGCGACGGTTGATATGTGGGAATACTCACCAAATGTTGTATGGTGGGATACAACAACACACCTTCCGCGATATTTTCAGTTGGGGCGTGTCACACAACCGATCACACTATGCAAACTGCCTTTTATTGCAGTCTGTAAAGGAGTTTTCGACCATTATCCAACAAATGATGACTTAGTTGCTAATAGCCCACATTTTAAGGATAACGCTTTCACGGCTGGAAATGGATTTTTCGATTTTGAGTTGACGAAACCGTTCGGGTATACAATGGATGAAATTAAATTTCAAACATCATATATACCATTCTTACCAGTTAGTAGCAAATTGTACTCATATCAAACATCAATTGATCTAGTGAAAAATATCAATTGTGGGGTTCGTTTACAAGTACCGTCAACAGGCACAACCGCGAAGCTCTGCATTGCATCTGATATTTTAATATTAGGTGTATGTCCAGATAGCGTACCTATTACAGATAAGACTAAGTGGGACATGTACATTTACGCGGTTGCTGAAAATGGTTAATAAGAAAGCGAGGTATTATATGGATTTATTAAAATATTTGGAACCTATGAAGAATCTACCAGAACGGTTTTCTAATCTTGCGTTCTGGAGAGGGGTGAGAAAGCTAAGGGATGAAGTTGTTAATGCGTTCGAGTATGTGGATAGTTGGGGGGAAAGTATCGAGCATGATATATCATCATTGCAGAAAACAAAGATTGTGCGATATGCTAGTGAATACATTGACGATCGCCCCACTGTGAGCGTAGTTTACAATTTGGATGACCATTATTGGCATGGAAACGTTGGCAATATTTCAATTAGTAAACAAGATAATGATATTGTCATTCCACTGGGGTTCGCATTCAAGGCTTATAAAACAGATGGTACATTTGGTACTTACATTTTTTTACCTTTTGGAGATTGTGTTATTGATACCACACCTGCTAAGACTATTTCATTGAATAATATTCATAGCACCAATGTGACATATAATTTCAATGATGATCCGCTTATTGCGAAAGAAATTTTTATATACGGCTATGGCGTGAAGTTCGGTTCTTAATAAATACAGCCACCAAATGGTGGCTGTATTGTTTGTTATTTGGTTGGGAAGGTTATTTCAAGAAGATGTTTAAGGGATACTAGAACAACTTGCATGTTGTTGAGGTCTTTTGATGTGTTAATCTGTTTTAACTCCGTTGCGAATGCTTTTATCATAAGTCTCGCAATTGTCTTTTTCCCGTATCTACTAAGTAAATCTGAAATTTCATCATACATCTGATTTTTCTGTTTTGTGGTTAATGCATCCATGTTAAATCCTCACTTTCTGTGCACACGTTCAATTGAAACAGGCACATATTTTTCATTATATACACAATTAAAATTCTAACAGCCCCAGCTGTGTCATATGCGAATACTGTCATATAGTCGGTATTATCGTTAATCATGTCATAGTATTCGATTTGATATTTTATCAACTCACTTTTCATTTATCTATTTCTCCTTTACCCAATATTCAATCGTCATGTAATTGGTGGATCTTCTTCCCTTATAGAAACATGGTCTTGTGCGAACTACGCCTTTTCCATACTTGCCGTTATATGCGTGTACGGTTGAGCAACCGTCATTCATATAACCTGGTACATAGTGCAAGCCGCGTCTGTGACAATAATCACGGGTATCATCTAATAATGCGTTCATTTCTGGTACATTGTCGATTGTGTTGCGCTTATAAATTCCATAAAGATTCATATTTCCTTCTTTCTCTCCGTATAGCCGTTAAGTCAGCTGTGATATCAATACTTCAGTATGTATCTATTATATCTTCTCGATTTATGTAAACCTGTTGCTTCTTCAACCCTTGACGTCCATAGCCCACACTCAACATTACACATGGAAATTTTTCTAGTAAAATAATTGATATAATCCTGAGAAATTTTGTTTTCGACAACTAACTCATTGTTTCTAATATACATTTTGTCAAGTCGTCTCTCATAAGCACTCACAGATTTGCACTTGTGCAAATCTTGAATCAATTCCTTGAGTTCTCTGTACAGTTTTAAATATAACTGTCGCTTTTCGTCAAGCATATCAAAATCGAGGTTGGCGAGAGTGTTGAGGCTAACGTGATGCCATTCTGGATTGATAATTGCTTCATATCGTTTCCATGTTTCCTTGCACCATTGTTCACCGCCACACCGATTTCCTTGTCTGTCAGCGGGACAGCAAAAACATGGATTGTTCCGCATTTCTGTAATTGTTGGAAATCCCCCAAACATACCATAGAAAGAAGTTTTTCTTAGATTCTTTGCATAACTGCAATCATTACAATTGTACGGTAGCAAATTTTCGTCTTGACATTTCATACAAACTGGGTTGATATCAGTGTCATTGTAAATGTGTGGCGGCAATGTTTCGATTGTGTCGCATGTTGCTTCTTCAGTTTCTTCATATTCGTTAATTTCTTCTGTTGGATGTAACTCACAAAATTCACGGCTATTTAAGAAGAAACAAACAACTTTCTTATGAATTGCATCTAACGCTTGTTTTTGTGTTCTGTAATCGTCTAATATCAATTGTCCAATATATAAGTTACATTCATTTGTAACATAATAAACGTCAATCACTTCTTCATTTACCAGAACACATTTAATTGTTAACCATGTGTTTTCACTATCCATTGTCATTTTGTCATAGTTACATTTATATAATTTTGAATACTCTTCGATATGTGCAACTTTTGGATATGCTACACATTCAATTACTCCATTGTCTACCATAACCGCGTCGTCATGCCAACCACTAATTCCAAATGCCATGTACTCCATAAACTTATAATAATTTTTTGATTTTCTCATATTTGCTATCTCCTTTTCTTTATTTTGTTTTCTTTATCTTTCTGATTATATTATAGCAAATCTTAGAAGATATACAATGATATTATTTAACCTCTTATCAGAAGATTTCTTGAGATTATTTAGTTCATAGTTTGTTAATAATTGTGACATGATTTGTTCATACTTCCACACGTTACCACTTTAACGCGGTGAAGTTTAACACTTTAACGTGCTAAAGTGTCAGACCTGTTGTTCTAAAATTTTCAGCAAACGGGGCGGTGATCCCAGATAT
>ERZ791624.914-NODE-914-length-16708-cov-2.177746_pt1 | contig 16708 bp, 16 predicted proteins | sample MGYA00510058_ERZ791624 | MGnify/ENA primary metagenome ERZ791624 (study PRJEB30046, sample SAMN00715158) | human gut metagenome | study: EMG produced TPA metagenomics assembly of the A metagenome-wide association study of gut microbiota in type 2... | reverse complement strand
CTCTTTTTCATTAGCAGGATGCTTTGCGTTACACGGACGCAGCCGCCTTGTCCTTCTTGTTCTCGATACGCTGGAGAACGAGGACGGCGACCAGCACCGCAAGACCCGCAAGGTCAGTGACCGTGCCCGGGATGACCATCAGCAGGCCGCCGATGACCAGTGCGACGCGGCTGATCGCCTTCATGTCGCGGATCAGGTAGCCCATCAGGCCGGAGGCGATGGACGCCATACCGAGGGTCGCGGAGATGACGATGGAGGCAACGCTCAGGAACTTGACGTCGTTGCCAACGAAGATCAGGGCGTTATTGTAAGCAAAGATGTAGGGGATGATGAACGCCGCGATTGCGAGACGGGTCGCGTTCCAGGCGGTCTTCATCGGGGGAGCCTTGGCGATGGCGGAACCGGCGTAGGCAGCCAGCGCAACGGGCGGGGTGATGTCTGCGACGATACCGAAGTAGAAGCAGAACATGTGGGCAGCCATCAGGTTGAGACCCATGCCGGAGGCAAGGATCGGCGCGCAGGTGGTGGCCATGATGATGTAGTTCGCGGTGGTGGGAACGCCCATGCCGAGCACGATGCAGCAGAGCATCGTCAGCACGAGAGCGATGATCAGGTGACCGTTGGACAGACCGACGATCGCGCCGATGAGCACCTGGCCGAGACCGGTCATGGTGACGACGCCGGCGATGATACCAGCCATACCGCAGGCGATACCGACGCTCAGGCAGTTCTTGCCGCCGTTTTCAAACGCGTCGATGATGGTGGGCAGGCTCTTGACGTTGGGCTTGCTGATGGCGAGTTGATAACCAGCAGCGCGAAGGCGATGGCAAGGCAGAGCGTGCTGCCGTTCTCGCCCATGAAGGTGCCCGGCTCGAAGCTGCGGCTCATGAGGGTCATGAACAGAAGCGGGATCAGGGGAACCGCCATGATGAGCTTCTTCTTGCCCTCTTCACGGCTGATCATCGAAACGACACGCAGTACAGCGTTGCATACACGGCGGCGGTGGCCATCGTGAAGCCGATCATGATCATGTAGACCAGAACGACCAGCGGGAGGATCAGGTAATCTGCGGGAGCAGGAGCTTCCACTTGGGCAGTTCCTCGCGGGGAAGACCCTTGAGGCCGAGCTTCTTGGCCTTGAAGTGCACGCCGAGGAAGATGCCGAGGAAGTACAGGAATGCGGGCAGGATCGCACGCACGATGATCTTTGCATAGGGAACGCCGACCATTTCCGCCATCAGGAACGCCGCAGCGCCCATGATCGGGGGCATGATCTGACCGCCGGTGGAAGATGCAGCCTCGACCGCGCCGGCAAACTCCGGGGGATAACCGGTCTTCTTCATCATCGGGATGGTGACGGAGCCGGTGGTTACGGTGTTACCGACGGAGGAACCGGAGACCATGCCGCAGAGGGCAGAGGAAACGACCGCGACCTTTGCAGGACCGCCGGAAGCCCAGCCGACCAGCGCGTTCGCGCAGTCGATGAAGAAGTTTGCAACACCCGTGGCCTCCAGGAAGGCGCCGAAGATGACGAACAGCGCAATGTAGGTCGAGCAGACGCCGATCGGGGTGCCGAGGATACCGGTGGTGGTGTAGAAGAGGTTATACATGACGGTCTTTAGGTCCTTGCCTGCGCCGAAGAAGGCGTAGAGCACGAACACCGTCGCCACGCAGATGATCGGCATACCGACCACGCGGCGGCAGCACTCGACCAGGATCAATGTGCCGATGATCGCAAAAACGATCAGAAGGGGAATCGAAACGCCCCCGATCTGCACGACAAAGGTCTTCTGGATACGGGTACCGGCAGACACGATTTTTTCAAGATTTAAGGGGTAGAAGAAGAAACAGAACGCGCCGACTGCCGCCATGACAATGTCGTACCACGGCATGTAGTTGACCTTCTGAGAGCCCTTCTTGATGGGGTAGTAGATGAACACGAGCAGAATGACAAGGCCAAGGAACAGCGGACGGCGCGCACGCTCGTCCATCTTGATCCACATGTTCATCACGATCAGGAAAATGCCGAACAGTGCCGTAAGGACACGCAGGATCTTTCTGGGAGTGCCTTCCCAGACGCGCGTGTTCGACTCACGGTCGTACTTTTTCATGATCGCATCGACGTCTTCCATGGTGCCGACGTCGTTGTCGACTGCAACATTGTTGAGCTTTTCGTTTTCAGCCATGATGCAATTTCCTCCTAATTCTATTTGAGAGCGTCCGTGCGCTCAGACGAGCCAGAATTCGTAATTAAAACGCACAGGCGCGTTTTTTCCACACAAATCACGCAGACTGACATCCTCGCCGTTTACATTGAGTACATGGTCAGAGACCGTACCGACATGTAGCCGACGTTTGTCCTGTCCTGATGGATGTTTCGGATGACCATTGCCCAGCCCTTGTAATCGGGGCGGTCCACATAGACCTTGTCAAGCGTTTCGCCGGGGTTAGCTCCGTCTGCACGCCTGCGCCAAAGGAGCAATAGGTCGTCTCCTCCACATAGATCGTTTTGTTTTCGATCTCGTAGGTATCGGTCAGGGGGTATTTGTTCACGGAATGGATAAAGGTCACGGAAAAGCGGTCTCCCTCGCCCATTTTGTACCGGGCGTAGACCTCGCCGGTGTCGCGGTTGCGCAGGGTCAGATAGTAGCCGGAGCGAGGAAGAAGCACGGCGGCCGCTGCAATAATCGTTATTATTGCAGCGGCCGCAATTATGTATTTCCGCAGATGAGAATTCACGTCAATACACGGTAGCGATCCTGCTTACAGGACGCCGATTTCCTTGTAGTACTTCTCAGCACCGGGATGCATGGTGACGGTAGCACCAGCGGAGGCAGTCTCGGGATCGAGGAAGCCGAACTTGGCGTGGCCTTCGGTCAGAGCGTCCTTGTTGTCGAACATGGCCTTGACGAACTCATAAACGACATCCTCGCTCAGATCCTTGGAAGCAACGAGAGTAGCCTGAATGGCGACGCAGACGACATCGCCGGTCATGCCGGTATAGGTGGTGGAGGGCAGGTCGTCACGGATCAGGAACGGATAGGCCTCCTGAATGGCGGCGAGCTCTCGTCAGTGAGGGAGACGAGGTTGAGGGTGTTGGTGGTGGCATAGTCGACGATAGCGGTCGTGGGAGCACCGGCGACGGTGAAGGCGGCATCGATCTTGCCGTCCTTGAGCTGGTCAACGCCATCCTGGAAGGAGCCGTTCACCGCATTGACGTCGTCCTTGGTCAGACCCGCAGCGCCGAGCACCTGCCAGGCGTTGATCTCGGTACCGGAACCAACGTCACCAACGCAGACGGTCTTGCCCTTGAGGTCGGCAACGGAGTTGATGCCGGGCTTGGCAAGGATCTGCACCGGCTGGGTCGCCATGGCGCAGTGGACGCAGACCTGGGCCGAGCGGTCCGTTTCGTTGCAGGTGCCGCCCTGATAGGCGCCGATGCCATGCGCCTTGCAGTAGAGCACTGCCTCAATGGTATTGTTGATGCCGCCGAGGTCGGGCGTCTTGATCTGCACCATATGACCGGCTCTGCGGTCGGCAAATTCCCGGATATCCTCGAGCGTGTTGCACCATTCGTCAGCGACCAGCTCGACCTGAATGCCGCGGCGGTCAAGCTCCGCCGTCAGGCCCGCAAGCGCAACGATCTGCGTTTCGCGGTCGCAGTCGCAGTCCATCGGCCCTTCGATGCGCAGATGGAAGGGCTTTGCCGCCTGCTCCAGCTCCGCAAGATAATCGGCCATGGCGGCATAGTTGTTGTTTCCGAACGCCGCGCCGATGGTGCCGTAGACGTCGATGTGCAGGACGGGCTGATAGCTCTCGTCCGCGCGCATGGTCAGGATGCGGTCACGGAGCCATTTGACGTACTCCAGCAGCTTTTCGCCGTGCTCGCCGAGCTTGGTCTGCACGTTGTTGATGAGCGCGTGCGGCAGCACCTGCGCGCGCTTGATGATCATCTTGTCGGCGTTGTCATAGCGGTCGTCGCCGGACTGCGTAAAGATGGGGATCGGCGTCTGGCTGACCGTGCAGCCGTATTCGTCCGCGACGACCTCGCACATCAGCCGTCCCGTCGCCTTGGCGACTGCGTCCAGAATGGCCTGCGAGACACCGTAGCGGATGGCCGTATGCAGGCGCTTGCCGTTTACCTCGATGGCCTCCATCTGCGCGCACAGGCCGCGGAAATCATCTGCCTCCCGGCCCAGCAGCATCGGGCGGACATACTGCTCGATGATGGGGATAAAGTCCTTTGCCAGAAACAGCGGGTCGCGTCCGCCCGCGCCGGAATACTGCACCGCCGCGCAGTCGCCGAAGGCGATCTGGCCGTCTTCCAGAACGATCATGACCGAGACGGCCTCGCCCTTCATGCGCACGGCGGAAAAGCCCTCCGTGACGGGCTGACCGATGTAAAACATACCGTCGTGACCCGCGCCGCGCTTGATGGCGCGCTGGTCATCAAAATAAAACCCCGTGCTGCCCGCAGCGCAAATAACATCCTTGATTTTCATGTTCTGTTCCTCCTGTTCCTTTATCTGGGCCGCCCGACCAGGCGTCCCTTGCTGATGGCGTAAACGTCGTCGGTCACCATCTGGAATGTCGCTTTCCGATGCTCAAACGCAGCGCGTTCCGCGATTTTTCCCATATGATAATCCCGAAGCTCCTTTGTAAACGGAAGATTGCCCATGTTCATGATGCGCACCGCGCCGTCGTTGTCGCGGCACGGCAGCATCTGACCGGCATTGAAGCGGCAGGGCGCGAACGGAACGTCCAGAACGCCCGCCTTTACGCCGCGGCACGCGCCGAGCGCGATATCGCCCATGCCAAGCTCGAAGCACTTGTCGACGATGCAGCGCGTTTCCTGCCGGATGATCTCCATTTCCTCGTCCAGATGCGTGTTGGCAAACGTCTGCTCGGTCATCATGCTGACGACCTGCCGTGTGCAGCGCAGCCCCTGCGCGTTCGCCTCCATCGTCGGGATGCCGATGGCCTCGTGCGGGCTTTTGACGATGACCTTCGTGGCCTTGGAAAGCGCCGCGATCAGCGCGCCGGTCGAGATGACGCCGAACGCCTTTGCCTCGTCCGCCGGGAAGCCGCCCATCCACTGGTGCAGCACCGTCGTGACAACTACGTCGTGATAGCCGTACTTTGCAAGATATTCCTCCGTCAGCTCCTCAAGTGTGCGGACTGCGGCGATGTCCTGGATCAGGTTGCCGCACTGGCCGTAGCCGACCGTGATGTTTTTCACGCCCTGCTCCGCCGCAAGCAGCGCCTCGATGATGGCGACCGCGTGGGAAATGCAGGGCGGCACGAGCGTGCCGGTCAGCGGCCCATACGGCTCACGGTTGATGGAAACGCCCATTTCCTCATACAGGCCGGTCAACCGGTCGACGTACTGCCAGTTGGCGATGGTCGTCTCCATCGGGACGTTTTTGCAGTAGGGCAGATTGTAGGAGATGCCGCCGCCCTCGTAGCTGGTGAAGCCGCCCGCGTAGGCGATCTCGGTCAGAAGCCGGGCGTCGGGGGTGCCGTGGCGCACCTGCACCGGCACATTGACGCTCTCCACGACTCTCCGGCAGCCGTAGACGCCGTGGTTGACGGCCGGGAAGCCGTTGAGCATGGCGCGGCCCTCCTCCTTGGAGGCCTTGATGCCCTCCTCGGCCTCGTGATAGCGGTTCTGGCGGGTATAGCTGTCGATGGTGGTCGGCAGCAGATCTGCCTCGCCCTCTTTTTCCAGATACTGCATGAGCTTGATGTGCTCCTCAAGCACCGGCACACCGGCACGCGGCTGGATGAGCGTCCTGTGCTCCTTTTTCGCTTCGATCAGTCTGGCGGAAAAATTGCGGCTCGGCTTCTGCTGCTTCTGATACGCCGCGGCCTCCGTCAGATCGACGTCCCGGCCCGTCGGCCACTGCTGCAGAACCTCCTGCCGCATTGCCATGAATTCCCCTTCCGGGATCTTTCTGTTCTGAATTTCCATCAGTTGATCTCCTCTTTCATGATTTGGAGCGCGATCTCCGGCTCGCTCTGCGCAAGCAGGCCCATCGCCGCCAGAATATAACGTTTGTCCAGAATGATATCCGCCTTTTTCGGACGGAGCGACGCAGGCGCAGCCGGGTCGCAGCAGGCAAAGCGCGCGATCTGCCGCGCCCGCTGCGAATGGATGAGGCTCCCGCCCGTCACGACGACCCTGCGCACCTCGCTCAGATCCTTTCCGCTCTGCACGAAGGTCTGTCCGAGCATCGTATACGTTTCCTCAAGCGTACCGGCGTGGCGCATCACGGCGGTCTTCACGGCCATGGAGGCGACCGCGTAATCAAGCATCTCCAGCTCCGTATCGTGCTCCGGCAGCGTCTGCGTATTGTGCGCAAGCAGCTGCACGAGCGCCTCCACCCGCTCCGGTGAAAGCCCGGAAAGCTCCGCCAGCCGCTGCGCGCCCGCCGCAGCCAGCACGCCCTCGATGGAATAGCGCATACCGATATCGCCCTCGACCGTCCGCTTGACATACGGCTCCGGCAGACCCTTGTAGACCCGGTTCATCTGCCGGGGCATCCCCTCGGCAATGGAATAGACGTCCGTCGTCGCGCCGCCGACATCCACACCGATCAGCTCCCCGATGCCGGGCGTTTTGTCCGTTCCCTTCGCCAGCAGCGTCATGGCCTGCATGACCACCGCAGGCGTCGGCATCATCGGGCCGCTCATGCGCTCTGCCGCGGCGTTCAGGCCCTTTGCCTGCACGATGCGGCGCAGGAAAATGCTGCGGATGGTCTTCTGCGTGTCCTCCGTTTTGAGCACGCCGAATTTCGGCATGACGTTTTCGCAGACGGATACCTCGAAGCCCTCCAGCGCCTTCCGGCACTGCTGCATGGCCGTGCGGTTGCCTGCGAGAACGATTGGGAACTGCGGGCGGATCGCGGCGAGCATCTGCGCGTTATGAATGACGCAGGCGCTGTTGCCGCCGTCCGTGCCGCCGACCAGAAGAAAAATGTCCGGGTTCACGCGCTGAATGGTTTCCAGATCGTCCTGCGTCAGCTCGAATGAAAACTGCCCGACGATCTTCGCGCCCGCGCCGAGGCTTGCCAGCCGCGCGGCCTCCATCGTCAGCTCCGGCACAAGTCCGCTGACCATCATCCGCAGGCCGCCCGCCGCCGAGGAGCAGGCATACGACTGCGCAAATGTCAATGGCCCCGTCTGCGCAAGCAGCGCGTCCAGCGCCTTCTGAAAACCGATGCGCACATCCGAAGCGACCGTTGTATATGCCTGCGCCGTGCCGAGAAGCTTGGCTGCGTCCAGATCAACGGCAGTCAGCTTCGTGTAGGTGCTGCCGAAATCCGTCAACAATACTGGCTTCATTGCGGTCCCTCTTCGGGATACAGGATCTCCCGCAGCGCGGCGATGGTCGTTTCCGGCGGCGTACCGGGCGGGAAGGCCCGGTCAAAGCCCATGGCCTTGAAGCGCTTTTCCACGTCCGCGAAATCCTGCTTGCCGACGACGATATTGCCGCCGACGAGCAGCGGAATTCCGGCAAGACCGGCCTCGTCGCACTTTTCCCGCATTCCGCGGCAGTCCAGCTCCCCTTGACCGTAAAGCGAGGACACCACGATAGCGTCCGCGTCCGCTTCGATCGCCGCCTCGATATACTCCTCCTGCGAAACCATGACACCCAGATTCACAACGTCAAAGCCCGCCTCGGTGAACGCGTGATAGAGGATCTTGTTCCCAACCGCGTGCACGTCCGCGCCGATGACGCCGATGATGAGTACCTTTTTCCGTTCTTCGTTCATAGCTGCACCTCATACTCCGCTGCCGCACGCTTCACGCTGCCGCATACTGTCAAGATAGTTCTGTCTTCCGATCTCATAAAGGTTATTGCCCTCGCTGTCGATGATGACCGTCACGGGGAAATTCTCGACATACAGCCGCCGCACGGCCTCCGGGCCGAGGTCGGGATAGGCGATGACCTCCGCTTTTTTGATGCACTGGCTCAAGAGCGCGCCGCAGCCGCCGGTCGCGCCGAAATAGACGGCGCCGCAGGCGCGGATCGCCTCTATGACCGCCTCGCTGCGCTTGCCCTTGCCGATCATGCCGGTCAGACCCTGACGCAGCAGCGCCGGACTGTAGGCGTCCATGCGGTAGGAGGTCGTCGGCCCGGCCGAGCCGATCGCCTGTCCCGGCTTTGCCGGCGTCGGGCCGACAAAATAAATAACAGCGCCGCGCATATCAAACGGCAGGGGCTGCCCCGCTTCGAGCAGCGTGCAGAGGCGCTTGTGCGCGGCGTCACGCGCGGTGTAGAGTTCGCCCGTCAGCAGGCACATATCGCCTGCGCGCAATGCGCGCGCTGCCGCGCTGTCAAGGGGAGTTTTCAGTTTGATCGCCATCTCAAAGCACCTCCGTTACATGGCGCGTCACATGGCAGTTGAGATTCACCGCCACGGGCAGGCCCGCGATATGCGTCGGGCTGGTCAGAATGTTGACTGCCAGCGCCGTCGTCCTGCCGCCGAAGCCCTGCGGGCCGATGCCGAGCGCGTTGATGCTTTCCAGAAGCTCCTGCTCCAATGCCCGGTAAAACGGGTCTTCGTTCGGCGTATCCAGCTCGCGCAGGAGCGCCTGCTTTGCCAGCAGCGCCGCTTTGTCGAACGTGCCGCCGATCCCCACGCCCACCACGATAGGCGGGCACGGGTTCGGGCCAGCGTCCTGCACGGTCTGCAAAACGAAGCGCTTGACGCCCTCCAGCCCGTCGGACGGGCGGAGCATGGCGATCCGGCTCATGTTTTCGCTGCCGAAGCCCTTGGGGGCGACGGTGATTTTGATCTGTTCGCCGGGGACAAGGTCAAAATAGAGCATGGCCGGGGTATTATCGCCCGTGTTGACGCGGTCAAACGGGTCGCGCACGACGGACTTGCGCAGCCAGCCCGCCGCGTAGCCTCTTCGCACACCCTCCTGCACGGCGGCCTTGAGGTCGCCCGCGATATGTACCTCCTGTCCGATCTCCAGAAACACGCAGGCCATGCCGGTGTCCTGGCAGATCGGCTGGGCGTTGGCGGCGGCAAGCTCCGCGTTCTCTAAAATCTGCCGCAGGATCTCCTGCGCTGCGGGCCACGGCTCTGCCGCCTGCGCGCTTTGCAGCTGCCGCAGCACGTCGCGCGGCAGGTCGTAATTGGCGCGGATGCACATCTGCGCCACGGTACTGGTCAGAAGCTCCGCCTGTATTTCTCTCATATTCCGCTCCTATTGTCCGTTTGACGGATCGTGTCCAGCAGCTCTCCGTCGCGCGAGATCACCTTCGCGACCACCCGGTCCGATACCGGAAGCGGTGCAGGAACACCTGTGATGCGCTCGGCGCGCTCTTTCAGCTCGTGAATGTCCACGACGGGAAGCCCCGCCGCCCGGAGGCGTTCGCGCAGTTCCGTGTTTTTCGGGTTGACCGCGACGCCCGCCTGCGTCACGAGTACGTCCACATCCTGTCCGGGCGTGGAGATGCAGGTCACGCGGTCGCGCACGATGGGCAGCCGTCCCCGGAACAGCGGCGCGGCGATGAGCGCGAGCTTACTGCCGGCAGCCGCGTCGCTGTGGCCGCCGCTGCCACCCATGATGGAGCCGTTGGAATCCGTGTGGACGTTGATATTGAACGAAGTGTCGATCTCTGTCGCGCCGAGCACGGCAACATCCAGCGAGTCGACCGCCGCGCTCCGGCAGCCGGGGCTGGCGTACTGCTCCGCCGATACTTCGCAGTGGCAGGGATTTTCGCGGATGGAGGCCACGGCCTTCAGATCGAAGCACTGCACATCCAGCAGCGCCCGGAACAGTCCCTCGTTCAGCATATCGACCAGCAGGCCGGTGATCCCGCCCTGCGCGTAGCTGCCGTGAATGTTCTGCTGCTTCATGATTTTTTCCAAATACATTGCCGTCGCCAGCGACGCGCCGCCTGCGCCCGTCTGGAAGGAAAAGCCATCCTTGAGAAGACCGGAGCTGGCAATGACCCGCGCGGCGGTCTGCGCGATGGTGATCGCGACGGGATTGCGCGTCATGCGGGTCGTGCCGGAGACGATTCCGGCGGGGTCACCGATGGCGTCCACGGCGACGACATAATCCACGTAAATTTCCGGGATCGACCAGCCGCAGAGCGGATACGGCACAAGTTCATCGGTGATAACAATGACCTTTTTCGCGTACTGCGCGTCCGGGAAGGCGTAGCCCAACGAACCGCAGGCCGATTTTCCGACCTTGCCCGTGCAGTTGCCCATCGTGTCGCTGCTTGGCGCGGCGATGAATGCAACGTCGATTGGGGTTTCGCCGCCTGCAATATCGCGCGGGCGGCCGCCGTGCGTCCGGAACTCCACGGGCTGGTCCATGTCGCCCCCCGAAATGGCGCGGCCAAGTCCGGCGGACATATAGTTGGTCAGCAGTCTGCTGACCGTTCCGTTTTTGATATGCTCCAGCATCGGCAGGTGCACGTCGAACAGCGCGCTGGCGTTGACCGTCAGATCGCGGATGCCCATGGCGCTGATCTGCTCCATGACCATGTTGACGACATAGTCGCCGTTTCGCAGATGGTGGTGAAACGAGACGCACATCCCGTCCTGCAGGCCGGAAAGGCGGATCGCCTCACGCAGAGAGGAAACGACCTTGGACTCCTTCATTGCAGCGTACCTCCCTCCGCAAGAATTTCTTCCGCTGCGGCCAGCGTCTGTCTGGCCCGCGCGGCGATCGGCGCGTCGATCATCTTTCCGCGCAGCGCTACCGCGCCCTTTCCGCAGCGCTTTGCGTCCTCAATGGCCGCAAGCACCTCTCTGGCATAGTCTGTTTCGGCCTGCGAGGGGCTGAAGCAGCGGTTGATCGCGTCCAGATGCCGGGGCGAGATGGCCGCCTTGCCGGTAAAGCCCAGGCTGCGGGCAAGGCGGCTGTCGGCTTCGATGCCTTCATCGTCGTTCACGTCGGTGAAGGGGGTGTCGTAGACATCAATTCCGGCGGCGTGCGCCGCTGTGACGAGGCGCGTCCGGGCATAGAGAATCTCCAGTCCCTCCTTTGTCCGGCTGCAGTGCAGGTCGGCGCTCAGATCCTCCGCGCCAAGAAACAGCGCCCGCACACGCGGGGAGGCCGTCGCGATCTCGAATGCGTTTTCCACGCCGAGCGCTGTCTCGATCAGCGCGATGAGGCCAATTGTGCCCGGCTCCATGCCGCAGCGGCGTTCGATTTCGCCGATGGCGGCGTCGCAGCTGCAGACGGTCTGCCGCGACGCGGTCTTCGGGAGCATGATGTAATCCGGCCTCTGCGGCACGATGGCCTCTAAATCCTGTGCAAACAGCGGCGTGTCCGCCGCATTGACGCGGACGATGATCTCGCTGCGGCAGCGCTCCACATTCGTCACCGCGTATTTGACCAGTATGCGCGCCGCGTCCTTTTCATCGGGCGATACGGCGTCCTCCAGATCAAATATGATGGCGTCCGCGCCGAAAAAGCCGCAGCTTGTCATCATTTTCGGGTTATTTCCGGGTACAAAGAGCATGGAACGTCTCATGCGGTCCCTCCTTCCGCCCGTGCGAGCGCGGCTTCCAGCCGGGCACGCAGGATCCAGTCGAGCGCGCCGTGGTCGTCTACGGCAATCTCTCCCTGCTGCACGTCTGCGGCGCGCAGAACGCTGTGCACCGTCTGCTCGATCGCAGCGCCGAACTGCAATCGGACGGTCGACGCGATCCGCAGCTCAAGCGTTTCAGCGGGCCGCACCGTGACCAGTACATCCGCCGACTCCGCCGCTCCGGCAGAAGCCTCGTTTCGGATAACCACCAAAATTCCCCCTTGTATGTTTTTCAATATTTCATGCTGCTTGCAGCAGATTTTCCTTGATTAAAGCGGGCTTTATCCTCTATACTGAAAGAAAACGGCACAGGAGGCAAAACGCCCATGACGACAAACGCGATTCAGACCAGCCATATCTACAGCACGTATTTTGCTCCCCGCGGCCGCAGCCGGATCTACACGCTCGGTATGCAGATCGCGCAGCTTTATCTTTCGCCCTTCGACCAGATCATCGGCTTCATCGGGGAAGCCGGCTCCGGCAAGAGCGTGCTCATCAAGGGCATGTTCCCCGGCATCGAGCTTACGAACGACGACGACGGCGTCAACGTCCGCCCGCTCCCGCTTCTGGAGCAGGAGTATGAGACGGGCTTTTTCACGCCGCACACCTACCATCTGGACATCCGCTTCGAGACGGGCTTCCATCAGCTCTCGGAGCTGGCGGACGCCGTCCGGCTGGCTGTCCGGCGCGGCAAGCGCATCATCATCGAGCATTTTGACCTGATCTATCCCCTGCTCGGCGTCAACGCGAATCTGCTCATCGGCGTCGGCGAGCAGATCGTCATCACGCGGCCGAACCTCTTTGGCCCTCTGCCGCAGGAGCTGTGCGACATCGTCTATCCGTCGCTTGCCTATCGCCTCATGGCGCACAGCGCGGAGGATCTGTGCGAATACGCCATGACGCAGGAGCAGATGCTTGCGTGCAGCCACGGCGATATCCGCCACGGCTTCGTGCTCGAATTCAACGAGCACCAGCCGGATATCGATATTCCCACGCTCGAAGCGCGCGTCAACGAGCTGATCCGGCAGGATCTGCCCATCGACTACTATGACGAGAGCCACATTCTGCTCGGCGGCGCACAGCACTACTGCACTGGGCCGCGCACCCATGTGCGCTCAACAGGCCGCATCATCGGCTTCCGGCTGCTCGATCATTTCATCTACGACCACTTCCACAAGACGTATATGCTGGTCGGCTGTGTCGGAGACGATTCTGAGGAAAACATCCGGAAGCTCGAAACAATCCACGGGTGAGGTGTTGGGTTATGCAGCGCACCTGCATACCTGGTTGTAGGGGCCGATGCCCACGTCGGCCCGTTGGGAAGTTACAAATGTGCCGAAGATTTCCGTTAAAACGGTGCATTCTGCCGGGCCGACGTGGGCATCGGCCCCTACAGTGTGCTGCGCAAATCTGCGGCTGCCCAACGGGCGGGGCAGAGCCCCCCCCCCACCAACGGTGTTCAAGGCAGGCTGCTTTTTGCATAAAAACCGAGTTTCCTTGCGGAACAGGCAATGTCCGGATGGGCATTGCCTGTTCTTTTGTCTAAACGACGTTTCCTTTTTTGATTACAGTATCGACCAGATTGCTGCCAAGGCGGTAGCAGATATAGTCCAGATCCTCTGCGTTCCAGATGAGAATGTCCGCCTGCTTGCCCGGCTCGATGGAGCCGATGCGGTCGGCGCGGCAGATGGCGGCGGCGCCGTTGAGCGTCACCGCAGTCAGCGCCTGCTCGGGCGTCAGCCGGTAGCGCAGGCAGCCGAGGCTGATGACCAGCTGCATATTGAGGCACGGGCAGGAGCCGGGGTTGAAGTCCGTCGCCATGGCGACCGGAACACCGGCCTGCACCATATCCTGTACGGGCGCGTAGGCCGCGCCCAGATAAAAGCTTGTTGCGGGCAGGCAGCAGGCGACCGTGCCGCCCTCTGCCATGGACGCGATGCCGGACGGCGGGCAGACGATCAGGTGCTCTGCAGAGACGGCCCCAATTTCGCCGGCCAACTCGCTTCCGCCGATAGCCTCGATCTCGTCCGCGTGGATCTTGGGCCGCAGCCCGTGCTGTCTGCCGGTGAGCAGAATGCGGCGGGATTCCTCGGCAGAAAAGACGCCCTTTTCGCAGAACACATCGCAGAATTCCGCAATGCCCTGCTCCCGGACTGCCGGAAGCATTTCCTCGCACAGAAGCTCCAGATAGCCCTGCCGGTTGTCCCGGTAGGCTTCCGGTACGGCGTGCGCGCCCATAAAGGTCGCAGCAAGATCCATCACATGGTGTTTTTGCAGCTTTCCGATCACGCGCAGCGCTTTGCATTCTTCCCCGGTCGACAGGCCGTAGCCGCTCTTGGCCTCTGCGGTCGTCGTGCCGAAGCGGAGCATTTCATCCAGCGCGGCGGAGGCTTTTGCCTCCAGCTGCTCCTCGCTTGCCGATTGTGTTGCACGCATGGTGGACAGGATGCCGCCGCCTGCGGCGAGGATGTCCAGATAGCCCGCGCCGTGCAGCTTGAGCGCCAGCTCGTTCTGCCGCCAGCCGCCGAAGATCAGATGCGTGTGCGCGTCGACCAGACCGGGCGTGACCAGCTTCCCGCCGGCGTTGATTATCTGCACGCCCACGGCCGCAGGCGCTGTGCCGGTTCCGACCTGCGCAATCACATCGTTTTCAATGAATATCCATGCGTTTTTCAGAATGCAGATCTCGCCCTGTGCCCTGCCGCCCCGCGCGGCGGTTCCCTGCGGTGTGGCAAGCATACCGATGTTGGTGATCAGCGTTCTTTTCATTGCCTGTTCCTTTCCCGGTCAGCGCTCCAGCTGCGCCACGGCCTGCTCGACGACGGCGCTGTCCGCCACGTAGGGCATTGTGATGTGGTCCTGCCCGGCGTAAAGCTCGTTATATTCCGCCGCCGTCGTCATGGCGTGCTCGTTGCAGGCCCAGCTGCGGCGGGCGACGCCGACCATGGTGTCCCACGGCATTGCCATGCGGAGGATGGTATCGACGCGCTCCGAGCCGTCGAGCACCATGCCGAAGCCGCCGTTGATGGCGCGGCCGATGCCCGTGCCGCCGCCGTTGTGCAGGGCGATGTAGCTCATGCCGCGCGCGGCGTTGCCCGCATAGCACTGCGTTGCCATTTCGGCCATGATATTCGAGCCGTCCTTAATATTGGACGTCTCGCGGAACGGCGCGTCCGTGCCGCCGGTATCGTGATGGTCGCGGCCAAGGATGACCGGGCCGATTTCGCCATTTCGGACCATTTCGTTGAATTTAAGCGCCAGATTCATCCGCCCCATCGCATCCTGATAGAGGATGCGGCACTGTGTACCGACGACGAGCCGGTTCTTCTCCGCGTCGCGCACCCAGACGTAGTTGTCGTAGTCCTGATAGCGCCGGTTGTGCGTGCGGATATATTCTGCGGCGGCCATGTCGGTCTTGTGCAGATCCTCCGGCTTCCGGCTCAGGCAGCACCAGCGGAACGGGCCGTAGCCGTAGTCAAACAGGCACGGGCCGAGGATATCCTCAACGTAGGACGGGAACACAAAGCCGTCCAGATCGTTTTCGCCGTTTTTGCAGACCGCCTTCACGCCGGAATCATAGACCGCCTTCAGGAAGCTGTTGCCGTAGTCGAAGAAATAGGTGCCCCGGTCGTGGAATTTGCAGATCATCTCATAGTGGTGCTGCAGCGTTTGATCGACCAGCGCGCGAAACGCCTCCGGCTCCTCGGCCAGCATCCGCGTGCGCTCGGCAAAGCTCAGGCCCTGCGGGCAGTAGCCGCCGTCATACGGCACGTGGCAGGAGGTCTGGTCGCTCATCAGGTCGACGTGCACCTGCTTTTCGTACAGATATTCCAGCAGATCAACGATATTGCCGTGGTAGGCGACTGCGCACGGCTCGCCGTTTTTCTGGTGTGTCCGGGCGATCTCCACCGCCTCGGCCAGATCCGACGTTCTGTGGCTGACCCAGCCCTGCGTGAAGCGCGTATCGATACGGGAATCGTCGACCTCGGCGATGATGGACGCCGCACCGGCGATCTCCGCCGCCTTGCCCTGTGCGCCCGACATCCCGCCAAGGCCCGCCGAGACGAACAGCCGTCCGGCCAGATCCTTATCGTTCGGAATGCCGAGAATGAGGCGGCCTGCGTTCAGAAGCGTGTTGAACGTGCCGTGGACGATGCCCTGCGGGCCGATATACATCCAGCCACCCGCGGTCATCTGACCGTAATTCGCCACGCCAAGCGCGGCAGCGCGGTTGAAGTTCTCCTGATCGTCGAACGTGCCGACCATCAGGCCGTTTGAAATGATCACGCGCGGGGCCATCCTGTGGCTGTGGAACAGGCCGAGCGGATGGCCGGACATGACGACAAGCGTCTGCTCGTCCGTCAGCTGTTCGAGGTATTTCTTGATCAGGCGGTACTGCATCCAGTTCTGGCAGACCTGGCCTGTCTCGCCGTAGGTCGTCAGCTCGTAGGGATAAAGCGCGACGTCGAAGTCCAGATTGTTGTCGATCATGACCTGGATCGCGCGGCCCTCAATGCAGCGGCCCTTGTATTCGTCGATCGGTTTTCCATAGATCGCGCCTGCGGGACGGAAGCGGTAGCCATAGATACGGCCATGCTCGGCCAGCTCCTGCGCAAATTCCTTTGCCATCTGCGCGTGGTGATCGGGATGGATGTAGCGCAGCGCATTTTTGATTGCCAGCGCCTGATCCGCCCGGCTCAGGTGCGATTCGCGGCGCGGTGCGCGGCGATAGCGCGGGTCTATTTCCGGGTATTCCGGCAGTTCGTAATCAAGTTGTAAGGTTTCAGTATGTTCCAGCTGCATCGTGATCTCCCCCATTGATGATATTGTAACAGCTTCTTTTGCATTTTTCAATTCATTCTTGCATGAATGCAGGAATTCCTGCGTCATTTTTTCTCCGGCCAAATCTCCGCCAGCATACAAACACCCGGATATTCGCCGGAAGCGCGCAGCTGCACGCAGCCGCAGAAGCGCAGCACGGCGCAGTCGGTCTGCGAAAGCCGCAGCTGCCGCCCGTCCGCCGTCAGCGTGACGCCGCCGCGCACGCAGCAAATAACCGCCGTCTGCTCTTCCCAGCAGTCCTCCGCACCGGCCTGGAGGCAGGACCCCTGCCCCCCGCCGGGGCGGGGAAACCCATTGTACA
>ERZ791624.913-NODE-913-length-16711-cov-1.433477_pt1 | contig 16711 bp, 14 predicted proteins | sample MGYA00510058_ERZ791624 | MGnify/ENA primary metagenome ERZ791624 (study PRJEB30046, sample SAMN00715158) | human gut metagenome | study: EMG produced TPA metagenomics assembly of the A metagenome-wide association study of gut microbiota in type 2... | reverse complement strand
TGGGGGGGGGGGGGGCGCCCGCCGCCAGTGAGGCGGCGCCTGCTCCGCACAAGGATGTCGGTTTTGTTGCCGTCTCCATCGGAGAAGGGCTTGGCGGTATTTTCCGTGATCTCGGAGTGGACTGCCTGATCGAAGGCGGGCAGACGATGAATCCGTCCACGGAGGATGTGATGAATGCTGCGGCAAAGGTAAACGCTGACACGGTTTTTATCCTGCCGAACAACAAGAACATCATTCTGGCGGCACAGCAGGCTCAGAATCTGATCCATGACAAGAAGATCATCGTGATTCCGACAAAGACCATCCCGCAGGGAATCACGGCGATGATTGATTACATGCCGGACAAGACACCTGCGGAAAACGAGACCGCGATGAGAGAAGAGATTCTTGCGGTCAAGACGGTTGAGCTGACCTATGCAGTCCGGGATACCCGGATTGGCGACAATGTCATCCACAGCGGAGATATTATGGGCGTGGGGGATCATGGCATCATCGCAGTCGGGAAGGAAGTCGATGATACGGCGGTCGAGTCCCTGAAGAAGATGGTCGACAGCGACTCTGAGCTTATTTCCGTTTACTATGGAAAAGAGATGTCGGAGGAGAAGGCGCAGGCGCTGGGGGAGAAGCTCAGTGAGGCGTTTCCGGACTGTGACGTCGAGTCAATGCAGGCGGTCAGCCGATCTACTACTACATTATTTCTGTGGAGTAAAGACTTAGAGAGCGTGCCCGGAGGCACCAGAAGATCGTTTTTCCAGGGAAGACACAGGCGAAAGGCCTGTGTCTTCTTTTTGAAGGGGACGAAGACAGGAGCGTGAGCATATGCAGGAGACATCGCCCATCACAAGGATCAAAGGAATCGGACCGAAGAGTGCCGCTGTTTATGAGAAGGCAGGCATCCGTACGGTCGGCGATCTCATCCGGTACTATCCCAGGGCATATGATGAAATGAAGAACCCGGTGGAGCTTTCCGCTCTCTCTGCCGGAGACGACGGGACAGTTGTAGCTGTAGAAGGACACGTGGAGGCGGCCTTGTCCGTCCGCTATCTCCGGAACTTCAGGATTGTGACAGGAAAAATCCGTTCGCACGGAGATACGCTGGACGTCACCTGGTTCAACATGCCGTTCATGAGAAGCCAGGTGCATCCCGGGACAACCTATATCTTCCGGGGACAGATCAAAGCGAAAGGGCGCAGCTTTTATCTTCTTCAGCCGAAGGTCTATGATTTGTGCGATTATGCGCTGCTGCAGAAGAGTCTGCAGCCGGTCTATCCGCTGACGGCCGGTCTGTCGGAACATTCACTTCGCAAGGCACTTCGACAGGTGCTTCTTGGAGAAGATCCGCTTGATTTTTCGATGGATCCGCTTCCGGAGTGGATCAGGGAAAGGTACAGTCTGCCTCCTGTTCGGGAAACCATCCGGGCCATTCATTTTCCGCAGAGTAAGGATCAGCTTCAGGACGCCAGACATCGTCTGGTTTTTGAGGAATTCTTCAATTTCATTCTGCTGCTGAAACAGCTGCGGGAGCGAAGGACGGCGCAGAACACAGTTATATGCTTCCGAAAACTCAGAAGACGGATACGGTGATCCGGTCGCTTCCCTATCAGCTCACAGCATCCCAGAAGAAGGTCTGGGAGGTCATTTCGGAGGAGCTTTCTCAAAAGAAGGTGATGGCCAGACTTGTCCAGGGGGATGTGGGCTGCGGAAAGACCATCATCGCATTCCTGGCGCTGGTCCAGACAGCGGCTGCGGGGATGCAGGGGGCCATGATGGCTCCGACAGAGGTTCTTGCGCGGCAACATTATGACGGCTTTGTGAAGCTGGTGCAGCAGGCCGGGCTGCCGGTCAGGGCGGTTCTGCTGACAGGCTCCCTGAAGGCGAGGGAAAAACGGGAAGCCTGCGGGCTGATTGAGAGCGGAGAAGCGCAGGTTGTTGTCGGAACGCATGCCCTGATCCAGGAGAACGTCCAGTTCCGGAATCTGGCGCTTGTTGTGACGGACGAGCAGCATCGGTTTGGTGTCGGTCAGAGGGAGGCATTGTCCGGAAAAGCGGAAGAGATGCCGCATGCCATCGTCATGAGCGCAACCCCGATCCCGCGGACGCTCGCAGTGATTCTGTATGGGGACCTCGACATTTCGGTCATCAGCGAGCGCCCTTCCGAGCGGCTTCCGGTGAAAAATGCGGTTGTCGACCCGTCTTACCGGCCGAAGGCATATGCCTTCATTGCGTCACAGGTGAAGGAGGGCCACCAGGCGTATGTGATCTGCCCGATGGTGGAGGAATCCGGGAGTGGAGAAATAGAGGCGGAGAATGTCATTGATTATACAGACACGCTCCGGGCGGCGCTTTCACGATACCTGCCTGATATCCGGGTAGAGTATCTGCATGGAAGAATGAAGAATGAGGAGAAAAATGCTGTCATGCAGCGGTTCCTCGACGGAGAGATCCAGGTCCTTGTCTCAACAACCGTTGTGGAGGTCGGCGTGAATGTACCAAATGCGACCGTCATGATGATCGAAAACTGTGAACGGTTCGGGCTGGCGCAGCTGCATCAGCTCCGGGGACGGGTCGGCAGAGGAAAAGATCAGTCTTACTGTATCCTGATGCATCACAGTGAAAGCGATGCTGTGAGGAAGAGGTTGCAGATTCTCAAGGATTCCAATGATGGATTTGAAATTGCCAGGAAGGACCTGGAACTCAGGGGACCCGGGGAACTATTCGGCCTGAGACAGAGCGGCGAGCTTTCGTTTCTTCTTGCAGACGTGTATCAGGATGCCGGGATCATGCAGGAGGCCTCTGAGGCAGCGGGAGAAATTCTGACGCAGGATCCGGTGTGGAGCGCGAGGAAAACCGCCTGATCCGCAGAGAGCTGCAGAAGCAGGCGGAAGCGGGAAAGGCCCACATGACGCTCTGAGGGGACTCGTTTATACCAGAAATTGCTGTAAAATGGGCGATTCCGGGCTTATTTTGTAGGAAGCAGGCTTGAACTTGCTTCAGTTTCGTTGTATGATGCCGATTGTGAACGCATGACAAAGAACAACTTCATTGTATTTTATGTTTCAGGAGGAGTACAGTTATGAGAAATGTTCAGAAAAAGTCATCCGCTTCCAAGGCTGTAAAAGCAGCAGAGAGCAGGACTGCGCAGAGAAGACAGTCAAGGCATCAGAGGTTCAGACAGCAGAGGTGAAGGAAGCGGCGGCCGAGAAGACTGCAGCGAAGGTTGTCGAAAAGCCGGCACTTGCAAAGGCTGAGAAGGCAGCAGAGAATGTGAAAAAGGCAGCAGAGGAGACGAAGACAGCTGTTGCTTCTGCTGTGAAGAAGGCAGCTGAGGAGACAAAGGCTGCAGCAGAGACTGCGGTTAAGAAGGCAGAGAAGAAGACAGCTGCAGTGAAAAAGGCGGCAGAGAAGGCGGCAGCTCCGGAGGAGTCCGTTTCCGTTCAGTATGCCGGAAAGGACATCCTGGTCAGTGACCTGATGGATCAGGCAAAGAAGGACTGGACGGAGAAGTTCGGGAGAAAGGCAGCCGAGCTGAAGAAGGTCAGCCTGTACGTCAACACAGATGACAATACAGCCTACTATGTGTTGAACGATGATGTGAAGGGACAGATTGCACTTTAATCTGCAGCCGATGGATGTCGCAGAGAAGGGGCGCCGGGCCACCCCCCGCCCGGCCCTTCTGTTGGGGTCGGCGACCATCATCGAGTACGGAACACAAGATGACCGCGGAGACTGGATATTTATGGAACGGGCAAGATTGCAAAAGGCAGAATACAAGGCAGCAGGGGATCAGAGAAAGAGAGCAGAGAAAGGGCTTGCGGGCGCGGTTCTTGCCACAGGCGGCGGAATCTGCTGGGGACTGAGCGGTTCGATGGGGCAGTATCTCTTTCGCTATCAGGGAATGGACAGCCGCTGGCTGGTTCCGTACAGACTGGGGCTTGCCGGCATCATTCTGTTTGTGTACTGCCTGATCCGGCACCGGGACAAGCTGTTTGAGGTCTTTGCGGCTGCTCAGGATGTGCGGCAGATCCTGACTTACGCGGCAGGAGTCTGTATCTGCCAGTATCTGTATTTCCAGACGATTCAGTGGTCAAGTGCCGCGGCAGCCACGATTCTTCAGGATCTTTCGCCGATCTTCATCCTTGCCTGGGCCTGCCTCACAGCCAGACGAAAACCGAAACCGCGGGAAACGGTGGCCATTGTCCTGGCACTGGCCGGCGTCCTTCTCATCACGACACATGGCCGGCTGGACTCAGTACCGGTATCGCCGAGGGCTGTCATGACCGGCGTCGGCTGTGCACTGATGGTCACCCTTTATAATGAAGTGCCGAAGTCCTTTATGGACAGGTATCCGATTGCGGTACTCCAGACGTGGGCATTTCTGATTGGAGGAGCATCCTTTTTTGTCCTTTTCCACCCGTGGACCTTCCATTATACACCTGCTCCGGCAGGCGTTTTTGGAATTGCATTTGTCGTTTTGGTCGGCAATGTCCTCGCATTTACCTTTTACATGACGGGAGTGTCCATGATCGGGCCGGACAAAGCGATCCTGTACGGCTTCTCAGAACCGGTTACGGCGGCTGTCATTACCTATACCATCTTCGGAGGCCGGTTTACCATATACGATGCAGTCGGATTCGCGGCAGTATTTGCGATGCTGATTCTCATATCGACAGGCGGCAGAAAGAAATCTGACTTCAGAAACGAAACAGCTGCGGAGAGTGCGTAACGAAAGGCAGACTTTATGACTCACATTACAATCAGGACAGCGATGGAGGAGGACGCTGCCTCCATTGTGGACATTATGAAGACGGTCGCGGAGAATCTCGAGGACCCGGAAATCTATGTAACAGATGACGAGGAGTTTGTCCGCCGGCATATCAAAGATCAGGGCTTTACGGAGCTTGCAGACTGTGACGGCGGAACGGTTGGCTTTCTGATTGTACATATCCCGGGGGATGGACCGGAGAACCTTGGAAGAGATGCAGGCCTTCCGGACAGAGAACTTCCGTTCACGGCACATATGGAATCAGCTGCCGTCCTGCCGGCGTACAGAGGACATGGCATCCAGCGGATGCTGATGATGGAAGCGGAGAAGGAACTGAGGAGAAGAGGATTCCACTATGCGGTCGGAACGGTCTCCCCGAAAAATCCGTACAGCATGGAGAACTGCCTGAAGCTCGGATATCTTACGGCAGCCGTGAGAAACAAATACGGCTCTCTGCTGAGAAACATTGTGGTAAAGAGACTGTAGGCAGAAAAGATTCCTCGGGGCAGGCTGTCAATGGGTGCTGCTCCGGGGAATAAAAAAACATACAACAAAAAAAGAGACACCTGTGTGATAACAGCCGTCTCTTAGAACGTGCGCGACAGGATTCGAACCCGCGACCTTCTGGTCCGTAGCCAGACGCTCTATCCAGCTGAGCTACGCACACATTTCGTGGCAACAGAATGTATACTACTGCTGGAAGCGCTGATTGTCAAGCACTTTTTTGTCAGCTGATCAGTTCGACAATTGCATGTACAGCTTCCGCCTCATCTTCACCATCGGCCGTGACCTGAAGCTGCGGTGCATTCTGGCTCGCGAGAGCCATAACACCCATAATACTCTTTGCATTCACATGCTTGTCATTCACTTCGAATGTGATCACGCTCTTAAACGCACATGCCGTCTGAACAATCTGCGGAATGATTTCCCCGATCCCGTCTTCACGAGTTTTGCTGATTTTCTGACTAACCATGTAACACACCCCTTTGCCTGTTCTTGCCTCTGCCGGATACCCGGCAATGTTTTTGATGAAGCCTTTCAAAATACTAACATAAGAAATTAGGAGCGTCAATTATAGAACTGCTCAAATAAAAAGGCACTGTTTAAACATTTATGGAAAGTTTGTATAAACAGATGTGCATTCTGAAAACGAAAGCTAATTAAAGATTAAATTAAGAATGCGTTTGAAAAGACAGGAAATCAGAGCGTTGGACCATCCTTGCAAGGAAGATATTCGAATGATATACTGAACTCCGTGTTTATCTGTCTGATGGCTGTGAGGAGAAACCGGCCTTCGGGCGGCAGACATTACTGGAAAAACTATGGCAGTGGAGGGGCTGTTCTCATGAAGAAAGTCGAAGATTACGTAAGAACCATACCGGATTTCCCGAAAAAGGGAATCATGTTTCGTGATATCACATCCGTTCTGCAGGACGCAGACGGTCTTCATCTGGCGATTGACGAGATGCAGAAGCTGTGCGGCGATCCTGATGAGTACGATGTCGTGGTCGGGCTGGAATCGAGAGGGTTTCTCTTCGGGATGCCGATTGCCTATAACCAGCACAAGCCATTTGTTCTGGTCCGCAAGAAAGGGAAGCTGCCATGCGAGACGATCGAGCAGACATACGATCTGGAGTACGGCGAGGCAACCATCGAGATCCATAAGGATGCAATCAAGCCGGGACAGCGCGTTGTGATCGTGGATGACCTGATTGCGACAGGCGGCACCGTGGCCGCTGCGATCAAGCTGATCGAGCGGCTTGGCGGAAAGGTCGACCGGTGTGTATTTTTGATGGAGCTTGCCGGCCTGAACGGCAGAAAGAATCTTGAGGGATACGATGTAGAGTCCGTGATCCGCTATGCAGGTGCCTGAGGTGCCTGACAGGTTTCAGGACGCGGAGAGCAGGGAATACAGACATCGGTGATGGCGGGTGAAGAAGCCTGAGGTGTATATGGCGAAGAAAAGATGAAAGTTGCAGTTCCGGGAAAGATGCCGGAAGGACAGAAAGAGAAGGTCGTGGTCCCGCTGGGGCTTGGTGACCGGAAGATGACACAGCCTTCGGGCATTTCTGCGCCTTCAGAGAACGACAATGACCGGATGCTGATCCGCCAGGCGGATGCCAGACCGAAGACGATGGAGGACTTTACCAGTCCGGACGATCTGTACAGAGAACTGATCGCAAGCATCCGCAAAGACCATCCCTCTGATGATATTACACTGGTGGAAAAGGCGTTCCGCGTGGCGGATGAGGCGCACAGAAACCAGAAGCGGAAGTCGGGGGAGCCGTATATCATTCATCCGCTCTGCGTGGGCATCATCCTCGCTGATCTGGAACTGGACAAGGAGACGATCGCGGCCGGACTTCTGCATGACGTTGTGGAAGACACGATCATGACGCTCGACGAGCTCCGCAAGGAGTTTGGAGAGGAAGTCGCACTTCTGGTCGATGGCGTCACAAAGCTGGGACAGCTGTCCTACTCGGCCGACAAACTGGAGATGCAGGCCGAGAACCTTCGGAAGATGTTTCTGGCAATGGCCAAGGATATCCGGGTCATCCTGATCAAACTGGCGGACCGCCTTCACAATATGCGGACGCTTCAGTACATGAAGCCCGAGAAGCAGAAGGAAAAAGCCAGGGAAACGCTGGATATCTACTCCCCGATTGCACAGCGCCTTGGTATCAGCAAGGTAAAGGTCGAGTTGGATGACCTGTCTCTGAAGTATCTGGAGCCGGATGTCTACTACGACCTGGTGGAGAAGGTGGCGCTGAAGCGTTCTGAGCGGCAGGCCTTCGTCAACGGAATCGTGAAGGATGTCTCGGCGAAGATGAAGGAAGCCGGCATCAAGGCGGAGGTGTACGGCCGCGCGAAGCATTTCTTCTCCATCTATAAGAAGATGGTGAATCAGAATAAAACCATCGACCAGATATATGACCTGTTCGCAGTCCGCATCATTGTGGACACTGTCCCGGACTGCTATGCGGCGCTCGGCGTAATCCATAAGATGTAACCCCATTCCGGGCCGGTTCAAGGACTACATCGCGATGCCGAAAGAGAATATGTACCAGTCGCTGCAACGACGCTGATCGCCCCGAACGGTTCTCCGTTTGAGATTCAGATTCGGACGGTTGAAATGCATCGTGTCGCTGAATATGGTATCGCGGCACACTGGAAATACAAGGAAGCCTCCGACGGCAGGAAGACCTCTCCGCAGAGGAAGAGGAGAAGATGAACTGGCTGCGCCAGATTCTTGAATGGCAGCAGGAGTCGGACAACAAGGAATTTTTATCGCTGCTCAAGAGTGATCTGAATCTCTTCAATGAGAATGTCTACTGCTTCACACCCGCGGGGGACGTCAAGACGCTTCCAAATGGATCTACCCCCATCGATTTTGCCTACAGCATCCACTCTGCGGTTGGAAACCGGATGGTTGGTGCGAGAGTCAATGGCAAGCTGGTGACGATCGATTATGTGATTCAGAATGGAGACCGGATCGAGATCATCACGTCTGCCAACTCGAAGGGGCCGAGCCGCGACTGGCTTTCGATTGTAAAGAGCACGCAGGCAAAGAACAAGATCAATCAGTGGTTCAAGCAGGAACGCAAGGAAGACAATATCCAGCGCGGGAAAGAGGCACTCCAGAATTATTGCAGAGCGAAGGGGCTGAACTACTCGGAACTGACCAGGCCTGATTACACGGAGGCAGCGACTTCCAAGTACGGGTTCCGCGACTGGGATTCCGTCCTGGCGGCTGTCGGTCATGGCGGACTGAAGGAAGGACAGATTGTCAACAAGCTTCAGGAATGCTATTCAAAGGATCACAGCAATCAGGTGACAGATGCCGACATTCTGAGTGGCAGCAGCCAGAGGGAAGCCGGGAAGGTGACGCGGTCCAAAAGCGGGATCATTGTTCACGGGATTGACGATGTGTCAGTCAGGCTGTCCAAGTGCTGCAGCCCGGTTCCGGGAGACGAGATTGTCGGGTTCATCACGCGCGGGCGCGGTATTACAGTTCACCGTACAGACTGCGTCAATGTTGTCAACCTGCCGCAGTCTGAGCGGTCCAGGCTGATCAATGTCGAGTGGGCGGATGATGCAAGAACTGGAGACGGAAACAAGCTGTACATGGCGGAAATCCGAATCTTCGCGCACAACCGGACAGGACTTCTGGTCGACATCACAAAGATTCTGACGGAGCGGAAGATCGACGTTCAGGGGGTTACCTCCCGGACAAACAGGCAGGGGCTTGCAACGATCACCTTTGAGTTTCAGGTTCCCGGAAAGGCAGCGCTCCGTGAACTCATTGAGAAGATCAGACAGGTGGATTCGGTGATTGACATCGAGCGCTCAACCGGCTGAGACAAGAGATCGAATGATGGCAGGAAAGAAGGGAAGGGGCGCCCGCAGATGCGGACGCTCTTTTCGCTGTTTCATGAGGCTGTGACAGGAGGAAGTGAACGGATGGCAGGATTGACTGTAGATTGTCTGGAGCTGGGGCAGCTTCCGACCAATACCTATCTGGTGATGAATACAGAGACAAAGGAATGTCTGATCATTGATCCGTCAGACGGCGTGGAGAACATCATTTCATGGCTTGACGATCATCAGGCAAAACCGGTGTCAATCTGGCTGACACATGGGCATGACGACCATATAGGGTCAGTAAGCGACCTCAAGCGGAAATACGGACTGTTCTGCTATGTGTCGAAGGAGGAAGAAGAGTTCTGCGAGTCCATCTATTACAATCTTTCTTCCATGTTCGGGCATCCGCGAACCATTGAGCCTGATCTGTTCTTCCTGGACGGACAGAAGATAAAGATTCTTGGGACAGAAGCGACCGTTCTGCTGACGCCGGGACACACGGTGGGAAGCGCCTGCTACTATTTTCCGCAGGAGAAGCTGCTGTTTTCGGGGGATACGCTGTTTGAAGAGTCTGTGGGACGGTCGGATTTTCCTGGAGGCAGCACGCTCTCACTGATCGCCTCCGTCAAGAGACTGATGACACTTCCGGACGATGTGACAGTTCTGCCCGGCCATGGAGGCAGAACCAGCATCGGACATGAGCGGAAGTACAACCCATACGTGAACAGGTAGAAAATGGATTGCGGGCAGATAAAGGCGGGATAAGGTTCTGCAGTGCAGGGCGGCGGGAGTATGAAGGCGGAGAAGCCCGATGGCAGGACAATGGAACCGGGGACTGGACAGGCAGGAATCAGATGACAGAAGAAAAGAAGGTCAGGATCATCCTGAACGACAGAAGCTATGAATACGATGTCTATACGCTGGTAATCGCGTTCTTTCAGGGGATCCCTGTCAGCGTCTCCGATCCGGCATCTCAGAAGGACAGAGATTATGACGATGTGTCAGGGCTCTGCCAGGGGGAACGGGTGCCAGGTCGGACAGGAGAAACAATTACACAGGGGCAGCTGACAATCGAGGTCACAATTTCAGGCAGGAACATCACGGTTGAAGCCAGGAGGTCGGACCAGCTGCTGGTCAGGCGGACAGCAGAAGCCGGAGAGAAACTGCAGACCGGGCAGCTGATGGAAGGCCTGACGCGGACACAGCTGCCGGAGGCACAGAAGAGGCTGTCTGTCAAGAATGCCCTCAAGCGCTGCCTGTACGACTGCCTGTCTTCGCTGACGGGCAGGACGCTTCCATGGGGAGATCTGACAGGGATCAGACCGGTGAAGCTGGCATCTGCCTTTCTTGAGAACGATCAGGATGAGGCATCCGCAGAAGCGGACCTTCAGGCTGAGTATCTTGTGAGTGCCCGGAAGGCCAGGCTTGCGGTTTCCATCGCCTCGAGAGAGCAAAGGATTTTAAGAAACATCCATCCGGAGAGGGGATATTCCCTGTATATCGGAATCCCATTCTGCCCGAGCATCTGCCTGTACTGTTCATTTTCGTCCGGAACGATCGGAGTCTGGCAGAAGGAATCGGACCATTATGTCGATGCGCTGATCCATGAGATGGCGGCCTGCGGAAGGCATGCAGAGCGGCCGTGTTTCCCAGGGAGAGAGCTGCAGACGGTTTACATTGGCGGAGGCACTCCGACAACGCTGACCGCGCAGCAGCTGGAAAGGGTCTGCAGTGCGCTGGAGGAACATTTTGACATGGATCGGGTGCTGGAGTTCACGGTGGAAGCGGGAAGACCGGACACGATCACGAGGAAAAGCTTGCGGTGCTGAAAAAGCACCGTGTCAGCCGGATTTCCATCAATCCGCAGACGATGAACCAGAAAACCCTGGATCTGATCGGCAGGAAACACACGGTGGAGCAGACAGAGGAGGCTTTCAGGCTTGCCAGATCGATGGGGTTCGACAACATCAACATGGATCTGATTGTCGGACTTCCGGGAGAGGGACCTGAGGAGGTTGACCGGACAATGTGCGCGCTGGAACGGCTGGATCCGGATGACATCACGGTTCATGCGTTTGCACTGAAGCGGGCAGCGCGTCTGGCGCTCCATATGGATGAGTACGAATCCATTTCCTTCCGGGCGTCAGATGAGATTATGGAGCGTGCGCATCAGACCTGCCGGAGACTGGGGATGACGCCGTACTACCTGTACAGGCAGAAGAACATGGCCGGCAATTTTGAGAATGTCGGTTATGCAAAATCCGGACATGCGGGGATCTACAATATTCTGATTATGGAGGAGGTTCAGAGCATTCTGGCACTCGGCGCTTCGGGGTCAACCAAGGTGATCTATCCCGGCGGAAGGATCGAGCGGATTGAGAATGTCAAGGATGTGAGAAGCTACCTTGACAGGATCGATGAGATGATTCGGAGAAAGGATGTCCTGCGCTGACGGCCAGAAAAGGCCAGGCAATCAGACTGTTGCAGAGCTGTTTCTTGTGCAGACGGCCGGACCGGCGTATGATCAGCTTTCATGGAAGAGATCAGCGGCTGCGGGCATATCGCCGAGGAGGGCATTCGTCAGACCGGAGGTATCCACAATCTGCCAGCCGCTCTTACGATTTTCCAGACGAATGCTGACAGGAACGGTTTTCGGGTCAGCGTTCTCCTCAAGGGCTTCTCTCAAAAGCAAGACGCTCTTACCGGAGAGAGCTGAATCATCGGCCGTGATGGAGTCCGTTGTCTTCGCATAGTCAATAAGCTTCTGGTGGTATGAGGAGAGAACGGAAGACATGTTGACAACCGTAACCTGAATGGAAGCCTGTGCGACGCTGCCTTCTGTCCGCACCTCTTCGATCGTGTATTTGAATACATCTGCAGCCTTCTGATAATAAAGATCATTCAGTTTTTCGCTGTCCTGTGAGGAGATCTGAAAGAGGTCCGGAGAGTTCAGCTCTTCTGCCCATTCCTGAGGAGACAGGGTCTTGTAGCGGTCAAGGTAAACGGAGAGGACGTCGTTCGGACTCAGAAGGTCCGGATCATTCAGCTTTTCAATCAGTCCTCCTGTCAGAAGTGTGCGGAGTGCACTGTCAGAGACGACGGTCCAGTCTCCCTTGTTTTTTGTAAGGTGGATCGTTTCTCTGGTCGCTGTTTTCTGAAAGCTTCCGGAAGAGAGGGCGTTTTTCATCAGGGTGTAGATTTGATCTTCCTGTCCGTCACTGGAAAGAGTGCTTTCGTCATCGGAAAGCTTTTCGTTGTATTCCTGGCGAAGCTGTGTTTTTCGGATTGACCTGGCAAGTGCGTCCGCGTCAAAGCCGGTCGCTTCCACGTCGACCGCTGCGGTTTCACCATCGATGTGACTGTCCAGGATGCGGAAAGAAAACCCGGAGAAATAGGCGCGAAGCGCTTCCCTTCCGGTGTCAGACAGATCGGAGAAAGAGGCGCTCTGGGCACCGGAGGCAGAAGGGGCAAAAAGGTCAGCGGCGTCCTTGCTGCCTTGCTGTTCAATCAGCATGAGACTGTCCCGGACAGCCTTCTCGGGCGCGTTCAGCCGATGGGCATGCCGGGCAATCCCGACGCAGACAAGCACAGCCGCGGCGCAGGTACACAACACTGCAGGTATGAATTTGGTTTTTTTCAGTATTTTCATGAAAACATTGTACTGAATGCGTTTTGGAAAGTCAATATCGATAAAAGTAGATATAACAGTATGTTGTTCACGTTTCTGTCACAGATCAGTCGTAAGATGGGAACGGATCAGGCTCGTTTACACGAAGCCGAAGACAGGAGATTAAAGGCAGGTTCATGTCGATGAAGAAGGCAATTGTCACACTGGTTATCGTAGCTGTTGTCGCGGGAACCGGATACGGGCTCTACAGAACAGGAAAGCTTCAGACATTTACAAACGAATATCTTGGAAAGGTGATTCCGGCCCTCAGCAGGGAAGATGAGACGGAAAATGCGGGAGGCAGGGTGTCCTCCACGGATCCGAACGCCGTCTACCTTGACAGCGTGCGGACACTTGCGAATCTGGGAAGCGGGGACGGACTGATTGAGAAGTTCTCCGGGAAGGTTGAACCGCAGGAAACCAAAAAATACAGCATCGCCAGCGGACGGAAGGTAGCGGAGACTTATGTTCAGGAAGGCGATGAGGTCAAAAAGGGGGACAGGCTCTTTCGTTATGATACCGAATCAATGAAGGACAAGCTTGAACAGGCGAAGATTGACCTCGAGCGGCTTCAGAATTCGGTCGACGTGTCGGAAGCGAAGGCAAAGGAGCTGGAGAAGCAGCTTGCATCTGCCAATACACCGGAAAAAAAGCTGCAGGCACTGGAGGAAGAGAACAACCTCAAGCAGCAGAAACTTGAGCTCAAGTCCAAGCAGGCCAAGATCGACAGTATCAATGAACAGATTGAGAACTCGACGGTGACCTCGGATATCGACGGGGTTGTCAAGACGATCAACGAAAGCGCAGCTTCCGGGGACTCGGATTCGCAGGTCGATTCCACGGATTCCGGAAACTCCTCCGCCTACATTACGCTTCTCAAGGTCGGAACGTACCGGATCAAGGCGTCATGCAATGAGCAGAATATTGGTTCGATCTACGTTGGAGAACAGGTCCTGGTGCATTCCAGGGTGGATGCATCCACCATCTGGAAGGGGGCAATTACGCAGATCAAGACCGATCAGGGCAGCGACAGCAGCGCCGACAGCAATTCCGGATATTCGGACCAGGACAGCAGCGGTAACAGCTCCACCAACTATCCGTTCTATGTGGAACTGAAATCCTCCGACGGCCTGATGCTCGGACAACATGTCTATATTGAGCAGGATCTTGGGCAGGCTGACCAGAAACCGGGGATCTGGCTTGATGATTACTATTTTGTAAAGGATGCCGATGGCAATGCCTATGTCTGGGCGGCATCAGACGATAACACGCTTGAAAAGCGGAAGGTAGAGCTGGGTGAGGAAGACAAGGACCAGCAGAAAACCGAGGTGAAGAGCGGCCTTGATGCGGATGACTATATCTGTCAGCCGTCGGACAGCCTGAAGGAAGGCATGCCGGTCGCCTACAATGATGATACCGCCACGGGCGATGTGAATCTGGACGAGGAAGGCAGCCTGGAGACGGAGACGCTGCCGGAAGGCGTCATGGGCGGAGCCGGAAGCCCGTTTATCGGGGAAGGCGCGAATCTTGATCTTTCCGGAACAGAGTCCTGGACGGAGGGAACAGAGGTGTACGATGCCGACAGCGAGGAGACGGAGGTGCCCATGGTTCCGATTGATCAGTCGTCGGAGGCTCCGATTGCGGATGATCCGGCGGACAGCGATGGGATAAACTGAGCGGAGGCATTCAATTGATCCTGAAGTTAGAACATATCAATAAAGCCTACCATACAGGCAAGCTGGATGTCCCTGTGCTCCACGACGTATCGCTCCATGTAGAAAAAGAGAGTACGTCGCCATCATGGGACCTTCCGGCAGCGGAAAATCAACCCTCATGAATATCATCGGCTGCCTGGATCGACCCGATTCAGGGACATACGAACTCAATGGGGAAGATGTGCTTGGCAAGGACGACAATTCGCTCGCGAAGATCAGACTCATGAACCTGGGGTTCGTTTTCCAGAATTTCCAGCTTCTTGCGAGGGAGACAGCGCTTGAGAATGTTGCTCTGCCGCTTGTCTATGCAAAGGTGCCGAAAAAGGAGCGCAGGGAAAGAGCACGCGAGGCGCTGGAGAAGGTCGGGCTGGGCGAAAGGGTTTTATTTACCCCGGGACAGCTTTCAGGCGGCCAGAAGCAGAGGGTTGCAATTGCCCGGGCGATGGTGAACCGCCCGGGGGTTCTCCTGGCGGACGAGCCGACCGGTGCCCTGGATTCTCATTCCAGTCTCCAGATCATGGAGCTGTTCCAGCAGCTGAATGAGGAGGGGGTCACCGTGATTATGATCACGCATTCGCCTGACATTGCAGCCTATGCAAGAAGAGTCTGCGACATTTTTGATGGTGTGATTTCAGAGCGGAACGGACAGGTCAATGCAGCGCAGCAGGCGGAGCGGAAAGCGGAGGCAGAAGCAGAGGAAGCGCTTGCCAGAATGAGACAGCGCTCGGCGGATCGGCTCAGACACGGCTCTTTGACAAAGGAGGAGCCATCATGAAGGTAAAGGGATTGATCATTTCCATCGCGGCTGGAACGGCACTGATTGTCGGAACGGCTTATGGAATCGGGATGGGGATGAAGAAAAAGGCTCAGCCGGTCGAGGTTGTATCGGTTCCGAGTGTCAATGAGGCTTCGATGGGGGGCACGGGGGCTGCCAGTACCCTCTACGGAACCATTATCTCAAAGGATACACAGTCCGTGGAGCTTGATACATCGCATACAGTCAGGAAGGTCTATGTAAAGCAGGGGGACAAGGTCAAGAAGGGCGACAAGCTGATGACCTATGACATGGATCTTGACAAGCTCAAGCGTGAAGCACAGGACCTGACACGGCAGGGACTTGAGCTGACGCTGACCAGCATGCAGAAGGACCTGGCAACGATGCAGAGCGGCAGACTCCCGGCAAACTACGGGAGCGGGAATGAATATCAGTTTTTCAACGGGGCCGATTCGTCGAATGCAGATTCGGATGATGACAGTGCCGATGTGGAGGACGAAGACAGTACACTGACACAGGCTGCGGACACAGTCGTTTCCGGTCAGGGGCAGGCTGCAGGGGATTCTTCTGCAGAGGGCAGTCAGAACCAGGATGCTGCCGGCAGTGCACAGGCACAGAATCCGGCGGCAGAGAATCCCGAAGCAGTGTCCGGAGACGATGGAACGGTTGTCTCCGGGAACAGTGACGACACCGGCAACCAGGTCATCATAGACCCGGGGAACGAAGGCAGCGATGATTTGCCGGGGGATGGGCAGACCGTCATCCAGGATGACAGCGACGGCACACAGGAGGCAGATCCGGATACGCTGACAGCGGTTAATACCTTCTTGTCCGATGTGAACCGCCTGACGGGCCTGGCGAATGAAGGCTTTGACAACCTTTCATCCGACACGGCCGCCGCAGTCTTTCAGGAGGCGTTTGAGCTGTTCCGCTCAAAGCTGGCCGACAGCGGCGAAACAACTGTGACAGACTTTTTCGGGGCATCAAGGACAGTAACAACCTATGCTGTGAAAAGCCGGGTCGCGGCGATGACGGGCAATGCAACCGCAACGGTTCTCCAGCAGGCCTATGACAGACTTTGCGTGTATCAGTTCATCAATGCGGTCCGGCAGATTTTCCCGGGGCAGATGAACCCGTCCGGTGCCTACGATTCGGCAGCCGTCAGTGCGGTTTCTGACAAAATCCATGCGGCGGCGGATGCCTATTATCAGCTGCAGAGCAGCGCGTGTACGGTTGATGAAAACGGAAACATCGTTTTTTCAACAGAATTCTCCGCGCTCAATGATCCCTCGTTTGGCGACCAGAGTTACGGAGCCTATTTCACCGGGCTGATTCAGACATTGAACCTGAATGGGCAGACTTTGTTCCCGGAGAACCCATCCCGCAGACAGAGATGGAAATGTCAGAACCGGGCTTCCCGGGTGTGACGG
>ERZ791624.911-NODE-911-length-16727-cov-2.702135_pt1 | contig 16727 bp, 14 predicted proteins | sample MGYA00510058_ERZ791624 | MGnify/ENA primary metagenome ERZ791624 (study PRJEB30046, sample SAMN00715158) | human gut metagenome | study: EMG produced TPA metagenomics assembly of the A metagenome-wide association study of gut microbiota in type 2... | reverse complement strand
GCTTGGGGGTTAGGGGTTATACCGGCGAATGAGCGCGTCGGGCGGGGCGGCGGGGGGCCCCCGCCGCTACAACCACCTCAAGGAGGAGGGCAAACGGGGCAAATGGCTCTATCTGTGGAGTACACTCAAAGCCATCATGCGCTACAACTCAACCGGAGTAAAAGTGTATGTTGACGACAAATTGGAGGTCAACGATCTGGTGTACAGCGCAACGATTGGTATCGGTAAATACAACGGAGGCGGTATGTTGCAGACTCCGGATGCGGTTGCCGACGACGGATTGTTTGATTTGACGGTGATTCGCCGGATGAATCCTTTGCAGGTGTTGTATAATTTCAAAGTGCTGTTCAATGGCCGGATTTATCGGCTCCACTCCACCAGTCTGAACCGGGGACGCACCATTCGGATCGAATCCTCCCCGGAGATCGCCATAGAAGTGGATGGAGAGGCCCTCGGAGAGTCTCCTTTCGAATTTGAGGTGATCGACAGGGCGGTTCGCGTAGTGGTATCCGAAAAGTTCATGCGCGAGGAGGCAGCACGACTCTCTGCACAAACAGACAAGAATTAACGCAAGGATTAACACGGGAGGTAAGAACAGCAATCGCTGCTACTTGCATAATCGAAGGCATTGGAAACTTCCCTGACCAAAGGCAACTATTTCTCGGGTAACAACACAATAGCGTCATCGGTAAAGTAAGCCACGGAATGCAAGCGCAACTCAAGGGGAATGCATCCTACCTCACACAAAATAAAAAAGAGAGCAGTGCAAAACTGCTCTCTTTTTTATTATATAGATTCATATCATACAGCCTCTTTCAACACGTCGGACATTCTATTCACGCTACGTCCCAACAACGCACATAATTATTAAAAGGCCATTGACTCAATCTACCGATTCGGTCACTTCTTTCTGATCGACTTTGTACGTTTGGCGGACTCTATATCTAAAAAGCAGATAAGCAATAATCAGACAGATCAAGAAAGGTCCCATGAACGCATAAAAATAGGGAGTTCGTGACCATGCGATCATCACGATCGGTACTAAAAAGAACGAGAGGAAAGAGCCGAGTCCATTATTTCGAATGCGGGCTGCACAATTCAAAAACATCGTAGTGGCACCACAGGAAAGCACTAACACAGCCATGCCTCCTACCAACAAAAGCCTATTCGGAGTGAGTCCTGTTTTTAGCACTACCTCTTCCGCATCTTGTGTTTGCAACCACAATAGCCCTACAGTCAAGGCACAACTGACAAACAGCACACCCAACCAAAGTTTGAATAACAATTTGGCAACCGTGTCTTTCTGACGCTTTACCGCAACACGATGCAAAGACTTGCTCTTACTTTGGTCCAACATTACCCAAGTTATGCGCTCTTTTTCTTTGTAAAATAGCGGATCGTACGGTAGATTTCACCGACCCACATCACAACTGAAGTGGAGCCAATAATCAACAGCCAATCCTGCCAGCTCAACGGTACGGTACGGAACACCTCCCCACCCCAGCTGACAATGATCAGTTGTCCGACCAGGATCAAGGCCAACACCCCGAAGAAGGCATAACATCCGCGCCACGAAAGGGCCAAAGGCATCGATGAAGCAAATCCTTTTGCGTTGAACATATTCCAGAACTGCAGCATCACGAAGACGGTAAAGAATGCTGACAGTTCGTATGGAGTGATGGCGCTGCCGAACCAGAAGAGCATCCCGAGCAGCACGACCACAAACAGCGCAGCAACTCCCAGTATCGAACGGGTCATAGCCGGTGTAATGATAAAATCTTTGCTACTACGCGGCTTCTCTTTCATTACGCTACGGCTGGGAGGCAACGATGCCAGTGCCAATGCGGCAAAAGTATCCATAATTAGGTTGACCCACAGCATCTGCGTCACAGTCAGGGGCAACTCACTGCCAAAAATCGAACCGAGCAGCACAATCACGACAGCCACCACATTGATGGTCAACTGGAACAACACAAAACGCTGGATATTACGGTAGAGCGATCGGCCCCACATCACTGCAGTTGCAATGCTGCTGAAGGAGTCATCGAGCAGCGTAATATCGCTTGCCTCCTTCGCAACAGAGGTACCGGTACCCATCGAAAGTCCCACTTGCGCAAAGTTCAATGCCGGAGCATCGTTCGTACCGTCACCGGTAACAGCAACAACCTCTCCGCGCTGTTGTAACAGCCGAACCAAACGCTGTTTATCAAGAGGCCGCGCACGTGACATAATCTTCAACGCCTGCACACGCGGCAACAACTCCTCATCACTCAATGCTGCAAACTCCACCCCAGTAATATGGTTATAGTCTGTATCCTGAGCAGTCCACAATCCGATCTGTCGTCCGATCTCTTTGGCTGTTGCGGGAGTATCGCCAGTAACGATCTTCACCCCGATTCCTGCACTCAAGCACTCATTGACTGCTGCCGGTACATCAGCACGTACCGGATCAGAGATGGCAGCCACTCCAATAAAGGTCAGTTCACCTGCAGCCAACGCCTCATCGCAACTTTTTGCATCGTCACAACGAACAAAAGCGAACCCCAAAGTACGCATTGCCATATTTTGATACTCGGTCAATTGAGCCTCTACAGCCGATTTATCAGCAAAGGAGGTACATTTATCCAAAACAATCTCAGGAGCGCCTTTCACATAGAGGTAGCGGCCACCGCGTGGTGAATCGACCAGTGTAGCCATAAATTTACGTTCGGTAGTAAAGGTCAACTGATCCACCATCGGACACTTTTCGCGCAGTGCCGCATAATCGATCCCCCGATCACGCAGCCACAACAACAGTGCACCCTCAGTCGGATTACCAATCACTTTACCTTCAGTATCGAGAAAGGCAGTCGAATTGGCGGCAATACCTTCAGCCAAAATCTCATCGCTCTCAGGGCGATACGATTTCATCTCATGTACCCGCATCTGATTCTGGGTCAATGTACCCGTCTTATCTGTACAGATTACGGTAATGGCGCCCATGGTCTCACATGCATGCATCTTACGAACCAGGTTATTGGTTTTCAACATACGACGCATATTGACCGCCAACGACAACGTTACGCTCATCGGCAACCCTTCGGGCACCGCTACAACAATCAGCGTCACCGCCACCATGAAGTACTGCAACACCCTTTCAGCAATGGTCAACCAATCCGCCTCAAACAGATTCTCAATCAAAGCACCTTTCACCAACAAGGCAACAAAGGTCAGGATTGCCAATGAGATACCCGCACGACCGATCAATTTCGAAAGACGATGAAGCTGCTGATTGAGCGGAGTCTCTTCGTCACTCTCAATGGTCGATTGTTCAGCCACTTTACCAAACTCGGTAGCGTCACCGACCCGTTCAACCACCATAACTCCATGCCCCTCGATCACCGTCGTACCACGCATCACCTCGTTCGAGGGATAGGTAGCATCTGCATGGAAATGGGCAGGGTCAACCGTTTTGTCGATCATCGGTTCACCAGTCAACGTCGATTCATTGATCTTCAACGAAACAGCTTCCTGCAAAATACCGTCAGCAGGGACCTCTTCTCCGCTTTCGAGCAATACAACATCCCCGACCACAACATCTTGCTTGGGTATCTCTGTAACTGCACCCTCACGAATCACTTTGACCGGCGTATCATCATTTGTACTGTTCAACAGGTCAAATTTGCGCATGGCATCGTACTCGAACCAAAAGGCAATTCCCGTAGCCAGAAAAATGGCACAGAAAATACCGATTGTTTCGGCAAATTCATTGTGGATAAACCCAATACCCAACGACAGAAAAGCTGCTATGAGCAGGATCCGAATCACCGGATCAGAAAATTTTTCAAAGAAAAGCACCCACAACGATTTTCTTTTGGGTGGAGTCAAGACATTACGGCCATGACGTTCGCGACTCTCCTGAACTTGAGCCTGCGTAAGGCCTTTCAACTGTTGTGACATATCTACTCGTATATTTATGACACTAATAAATATGAGAAAATTTAACGAACTAAGGTACTACATATTTTGCACCTTTATTCGCTCTTGTATGTAATCAAATTGTTAATTCGCTTTTGGCAGAGTCCAAACGAATAGCCACAAAAAGCAGAAGAGTAAAGGCAATCATCGATGAACCTCCATAGCTAAAAAATGGCAATGGGATACCGATCACAGGCATCAACCCAATTGTCATACCAATATTCACCAATACATGGAAGAAAAAGATCGAAGCCACACAATAACAATAGATGCGCCCGAAGGGTTCCATCTGTCGTTCGCCCATACGAATCAAGCGCATAATCAACATGCAGAACAACAGAATCACTAAAGCGCTGCCTAAAAATCCCCACTCCTCACCGACTGTACAGAAAATAAAATCGGTACTTTGTTCGGGAACGAAATTGAATTTGGTTTGTGTTCCTTCCAAAAAGCCCTTGCCCGCAAAACCGCCTGAACCGATTGCAATTTTCGACTGATTGACGTTGTATCCCCAGTGAGCCAAATCTGACTCCAGGCCCAACAAGTCAAGAATACGTTTCTGTTGGTGAATTTGCAGGATGTTATTAAAACCGTATTCGATTGTGGAGGTAAAAGCCAAAGAGCCGAAAAAGAGCAAGACAAACAGCAGGATATTGCGGATCTTGTAACGGTAGGCATATACAGCCACCAGCCCCAAGGAAAGGACAACTCCGATCAATATAGCGGCATATAATGAAAGATGCCCCCCGAGCAAAAATACAATCAAATAAAGCAACGAAACAAACAGCGTCAAAGCCGCCAAATAGATCAATTTGCTACGCCAATAGCCGTTGGAGATTCCTTCACTCAACACACATCCTAATATCATGAGGATTAAGAGAGTGGCTGGTTCAAGCAAAAAATAAAAGACAAACAGCGAAATCACCATGAAAAGAGCGACATAGATCCAACGGTTAAATCCTTCCCGGTAGAACATGAAGAGGAACGAACCATATACCAACGCAGATCCTGTATCATTCTGCAGCATGATAATCGCAACGGGCAGCCCAATGATGCCAAACACCCGCAACAGATCCCGCCAGTTGCGCAGATCAAACGAATAGGAGCTCATGTACCGGGCCAATGCCAACGAAGTTGTAAACTTAACGAATTCTGTCGGTTGCAGAGCTATGGGGCCAATCATGATCCACGATCGGGCTCCATTGACCTCCTTGCCCACGAAAAGCACCACAATCAAAATCAGGATAGTAATCCAATAGAGCGGGAAAGCAAGGATATGATAATATTTCGCATCGATCAACAGAATCGAAATGGCCAAAAACGCCGACACTCCCATCCACAATAGTTGCATACCATAGCGTTGCGATATATCGAAGATACTCGAGTGCATCTCGTCATAGACCGCTGCATAAATATTGAGCCAACCTGCGAGAACCAATATCGCATAGATCAGGATCGACCACCAGTCGACACGCCCTACCGACAATCGAGAATTGAAATTATTTTCCATAGTAGGGGTAACTGATTTGGAGATTTTTAACATACTCAACCAATTGCGGGCGAGTAATCGTATCGGTCAGATAGAGCTCAGTAATCAGACTGGCGATCGGAGCTGCAGCAACGCTACCCCAGCGGCCATTCTCGACATAAACCGAAACGGCAATTTTAGGATGATTACGTGGAGCAAAACAGATAAAGGTACTGTGATCGGCACCATGCGGATTCTGGGCCGTACCAGTTTTACCACAAATGTCGATACCTTCAATACGCGCCATTCGGGCCGAACCTCCGTCAACATTTACGGCACGATACATACCTTCGACAATCGGGTCAAAATAACGAGACTCTACTTTTGTATAATGTTTCTCATAGAAACGTGCATCGATCGAATCGCGATCATGAATTCGTTTAACCACATGGGGAATTTTATAGTAACCCCGATTGGCGATCGTAGCTGCGAAATTGGCCATCTGCAACGGCGTACAACCCAATTCACCCTGACCAATCGCCAATGAGATCACCGTTAACCCGTTCCAGCGACCACGATACGCCTTATCATAAAACTCCGAATTCGGCACGTAACCGTTCAGTTCACTCGTAAAATCGGATCCAAGCTTACGTCCAAACCCAAAACTATTGACATACTCTTTCCACACATCGAGACCTTTGCCAATATCCCCATATTTACGGTTCTCGATAATGTCGCGGAACACATAACAGAAATAGGCATTGCATGAGGTTTGAACCGCCTCCATCAAATCTACCGGAGACCAATGGCTGTGACATTTCACTCCACGGCCATAGGGATAACCGCCATGACACGGGTAGGTTTGGGATGGGACTAAAACACCCTCTTGCAGACCAACCAAACCATTCAAGGTTTTGAATGTCGATCCGGGAGGATAGCTGGCCATAACGGCGCGGTTAAACAGCGGTCGGCGACGGTCATAGAGCAGTTTCATATAGTTATTGCCACGTTCTCGGCCGACCAGTTCATCGGGATCATAAGTCGGGCTGCTCGCCATGACCAATATTTCTCCTGTCTCAGGTTCAATCGCCACGACACTACCCACTTTGCCGGCCATCAGCTCTTCAGCCAAAGCCTGCAACCGCAAATCAATCGTACAGGTAATCGCCACACCAGGCAATGGCAGCGTATCGTACACTCCACCGGCATAGGAGCCTTGAGGGATACCGTGTACATCGACCATCTCAATCTTCACCCCTTTTTCACCACGCAACACCTCTTCATAGGCCTGCTCGATTCCGCTGCGTCCGATGTAATCTCCCGGGCGATAGTAGGGATCTCTATCAATAATACGATCATCCACCTCTCCTACATAGCCCAGCAGGTTACCAGCGATTTTAGTCGGATAGGAACGCACCGTGCGATAAACCGTATAAAAACCGGGAAAATTGCGTTCATCGAGCCGTACTTTGACCTCTTTGGGAAGTTGTTTGAACAAAACGGAAGCTCGACGACGAGAATAGTTCGAGGCCTTGATCAACTCTTTGCGAATGCGTTCGACCGGATAACCGATGATGCGACTCATAGCCGCCGTATCAAATGGCTCCACCTCTCGTGGAATCACCATCAGATCGTACGCCTCCTTACTCTGAACCAAAAATTTGCCATTGCGGTCATACACTTCACCACGCGGCGGATACTGCACCGTATAACGTAAAGCATTATTATTCGCACTGGTTTTGTAACTGCCATCGATCACCTGCAGATAAAAGAGTCGCAGCAGCAAGATGCAGAACATCGCCACGACAAACCATTGCAACCATTTTACCCGAGACAGATTACTCACCTTAGACTCTCCGTTAGCAAATAAAATTTGAACTACTCATTCAATTCTCAAACGCAATCAGATCAGTTTTGATCATACCCGCTCTGACGGTTAACTGAGAAAAACTTCTGACAAAAATAGACCAGAATCAACGTGACCACTGAGCTGCAAATGATCCGTAGCAGCGTCAAATAGAAGAAGTGCCATGTCAATGACTCCAAAATAAAAAAGAGGGTGCTATGCAACAAAACCATGACTGTTGCGTAACGTAAAAAGCGAGACAATCCAACACGATTGACATTGGGCACCCCACCCTCTTTCACTTCGTCCTTCCCCAATAAAAGGATCAAAGCCGATGGACGACAAAAAGCGGCGAAAAGTGTAGCAATAGTATTGATTCCAGCCGTACCCATAAAAAGGTCAATGGTCATTCCCAAAGCTGCCGCCAATAACAAAAGGACGGCCCCAGGAGTGGACATCGGCAACAAAATAATAAAAGCTATGTAGGCTAAAGGGTGTACATAAACACTGATCCCGATACGGCTGAAGAGAAATACCTGCAGGATCACCATTACCACATAAAGAATCCCATATTCAATCAAACGATACATAACTTCTACTATTTATTTGATCTCTCCACCATCAGTCTGATTGATTACTCCCTCTTCCAGCATATTGCGTTCATCGGCATCGAGGTATTTTACGACCAACACATTGTCCAATGCTGCAATGTTACTATGCAATTTCACCTTCACATTGTAGAACGTTGCATTCTGCAATGCAAAGCTTTCGACAGTACCGATCATGACCTCGGGGGGAAAAATCGTTGAATAAGCAGTCGTTACAATCGTATCTCCTTTGTGCAGAGGAGCATATTTCGGCACCTCAGAAAGAGTTACATACTCATAGCTACCACCATCCCAATAAATTGAGCCAAAATAGTCAGTACCCTTGATCCGACCGCTGGTTCTGAAATCGCGGTTCAGCACCGACATGCAGACCGAAAAGTGATCAGAACATCCGAGAATATACCCCACAATACCGCCATCGCAAATCAACGCCATATCGGGCATCATGCCATCTTCAGCACCACGGTTAACGGTAATGTAGTTCTCTTGGCGAGTAATCGTATTGTTGACCACTTTGGCACTGAAATACTCATATTGACGCACCCCGTTCGCATACAATACCGAGGAGTCGCCTGCAGCTAACGACAAAGAGTCATCCGCAGACAGGGGCACCTTCATACCATCGAGACGATTGCGCAATACGGCCAATTCACGTGCCAGCTCCTGGTTCTCGCGACGCAGATGAAAATAGCTGTTCAAACCCGAAATCTGGGAATAGATACCGCCCACAACATAGTTGGAGGCGGTAACCAATTTTACTTTTGTGTAGCTCGTACTGTTGGCATAATAGTGAATAGCGAGCGACTCCAGCAGGATAAACAGCAGCAGGAAGTGAATTTTTTTTATGAACAGAAAAAACTTGATCATCTGTTAAACTCGCTATGTGATCCAAACATTACAGACGTGTTCCGATCCGATTCATACCATTGAACGACTACGCAAAATTTGCAGGCTCTATTTACGCGCTCTCCCCGCTGTCAGTAAACACTGACAACGAGGAGCGCCACTATTCATCTTTAGGAAATCATTTATTTCATCAAGAACGAGAATCGGCCGATATTCTTCAGCGCAATTCCTGTACCGCGAGCCACGGCACGCAGAGGATCCTCCGCTACATGGAACGGGATCTTGGTTTTCTCTGAGAGGCGACGGTCGAGACCTTTCAACAAAGCGCCACCGCCTGCCAGATAAACACCGTTCTTGGCCACATCCGCATAGAGTTCGGGCGGGATCATCTCCAACACCTTCATCACAGCTGCATCGATTTTGACCAAAGACTTCTCCAGAGCATACGCCATCTCTGTATATGAGATCTGGAGGGTCGAAGGCAGCGAAGTTAAGATATCGGGACCTGTTACGACAAAATCTTCGGGTTCCTCGTCCAATTCCGACATGGCTGCACCGACAGCAATTTTAATATCCTCAGCCGTACGTTCACCGATTCGCATATTGTGCTGCTGGCGGATAAAATTCTGAATATCCTCGGTAAAAACATCACCGGCAACATTGATACTTTCACTGCAGACGATACCTCCCAACGAAATGCAGGCGATCTCAGTCGTACCACCTCCAATATCCACCACCATGTGTCCTTCAGGAGCCTCGACGTCCAATCCAGCACCCAATGCAGCAGCCATCGGTTCGTAAATCATATACACTTCACGACCACCGGCATGTTCTGCAGAGTCGCGCACCGCACGAATCTCCACATTGGTACTGCCCGAAGGGATAGAGATCACCATCTTCAACGAAGGGCTGAACAAACGGCCATTGCTTTTGACCATACGGATCAATCCCCGAAGCATCAGTTCTGCCGCATTGAAATCGGCGATCACGCCATCTTTCAACGGACGGATCGTGCGAATATTCTGATGGGTTTTACCATGCATCTGGCGGGCCTGCTTACCGATAGCCACCAGCTTACCGGTATGCTGGTCGATCGCCACGATCGAAGGCTCATCGACAACGATTTTACCGTTGTTTATGATAATCGTGTTGGCCGTACCCAAGTCAATGGCCAACTCCTGTGTCAATGAAAACAGACCCATAGGTTTAATGTTTAAAGTGTCTCAGTCCTGTAAATACCATGGCCATACCGTTGGCATTACAATAGTCGATACTCTCCTGGTCACGAATTGAACCACCCGGCTGTATCACAGCATCCACGCCCTCGGCATGAGCCAGTTCCACACAGTCAGAGAAGGGGAAGAAGGCATCCGATGCCATCACAGCTCCGTTGAGATCAAATCCGAAGCTCTTAGCTTTAACTACAGCCTGTTTGAGTGCATCCACACGTGAGGTCTGACCGATACCGCTAGCCAACAACTGACCGTTTTTAGCAAAGACAATTGCGTTGCTCTTTGAGTTCTTCACAATCTTATTGGCAAAAATCAGATCGGCCATCTGCTCCGGCGTAACCTGTTTTTCGGTGACGCTGCGCACCTCGCCGTCACGGCCGCCTACTTTCAAATCGCGATCCTGAACAGCTACGCCATTGAGCAGCGAACGGAACTGTTTGTTGCAGCGGGTAGTATCTTTCAGGCGCAGGATAATACGGTTTTTCTTGCATTCGAGCACCTTCAGCGCCTCTTCGGTATAAGAAGGAGCCAAAATCACTTCGAAGAAGATCTTGTTAACCTCTTCAGCAGTTGCGGCATCTAATTCACGGTTGCAGATCAACACACCACCAAATGCAGAAACTGGGTCACCAGCCAATGCATCTTTCCACGCCTCGAACAAGGTTGCACGCGAAGCGACTCCACATGCGTTGTTGTGTTTCAAAACGGCAAAGGTCGGCTCTTCGAACTCTTCGATCAAATTGATTGCGGCGTCGATATCGAGCATGTTATTGTAAGAGATCTCTTTTCCGTGCAATTTATCGAAGAGGCGATCCAGATCACCAAAGAACATAGCGCTCTGATGGGGATTCTCGCCATAACGCAATGTGGTGCCCTTAATGTAGCTCTGTTTGAATACCGGAATCTGCTCCTGACGGTTGAAGTAGTTGAAGATAGCTGTATCGTAGTGTGAGCTGACATTGAATGCATAAGCAGCAAAACGACGACGCTGTTCGAGAGTGGTTGCACTCTGCTGTGCAGTGATGATCTCCAACAACTCAGCATACTGATCAACAGACGGTACAATCAGCACGTCTTTATAGTTTTTGGCTGCAGCACGAATCAAAGAAATTCCTCCGATATCGATCTTTTCGATAATAGCCTGCTCCTCTGCACCCGATGCAACGGTCTGCTCAAAAGGATAGAGGTCAACGATCACCAAATCGATCTCAGGAATCTCATACTGTTTCATCTGCTCACCATCCTGAGCATTGTCACGACGGGCCAAAATACCACCGAACACTTTGGGGTGCAAGGTCTTCACACGACCTCCCAGAATCGAGGGATAACCGGTCAAACTCTCAACTGCGGTTGCCTCGACACCGAGACCTTCGATAAATGAGAGCGTTCCACCCGTTGAATATATTTTCACACCATCGGCTGCCAATTGGCGGACGATCGGTTCCAAACCATCTTTGTAAAAGACTGAAATCAGTGCACTTTTAATCTTTTTCACCTTATGCTGTTTTTAAATTAATTATACTTCACCAGTAAGTTACAAAGATACAAAAAAAAGCAATTCACCTAAAGATTTCTCATCATATTTCCTGAATTTTCATCCTGACCTGCCCGATTCCTCATTCAAATCAATATTTTAGATTGGATAAACGGTATACAACAAACCTTAGGGAAAGCGTTTGTTGGAATAGACAAACTATTTCCGGTAAAAGCGAGGAATAATATTTAAAAATCCTTAATTTTGTTTTTTGATTGAACTGTAACACCATGAGCTATAAGATTGACAAACATGCACGTTACGCAGTGATCGGCTACGGAAGCTGGGCAACTGCATTAGTCAAGATTATACACGAAAACAACCATAATGTCGGATGGTATATTCGCAACCCCGAGGTGCTGAACCATATCCGTCAACAGGGATCAAACCCTCGCTATTTGCGGGATGTACATTTTCAGACCAGCCATCTCAAACTTTCTGACAACATCAATACTACCGTCGAGGAGGCCGATGTTTTGATTCTGGCTGTTCCGTCCGTCTATCTGCAAGCCACTCTCGAACCTTTAACACACTCTTTGCACGATAAATTCGTCATTTCAGCCATCAAGGGAATCATTCCCAACGATCTGTTGACCATTACCGAATATATCAACCGCCGGTATGAAATTCCGTTCTCCCAATTAGGGGTAATCAGCGGCCCTTGTCATGCTGAGGAGGTGGCTCTCGAACGACTCTCATACCTGACCGTCGTATGCAAGGAGATCGACAATGCTTGTACAATAGGAGAAACAATTCATACCCCTTATATCAATGTCAGCCACTCGACAGATATTTATGGTACGGAATATGCCTCTGTCTTGAAAAACATTTATGCCATCGCTGTGGGGATTTGCATTGGCCTCGGTTATGGAGATAATTTTCTGGCCGTATTAATTGCAAATTGTGCGATGGAGATGTCACGATTTATCGAACAGACCTATCCGGACCAACGCAACACATTTGCATCGGCCTATTTAGGAGATTTATTGGTTACCTCATACTCTCAATTCAGCCGCAATCGTCGATTTGGGCTGATGGTCGGCAAAGGTTACCCCATCGATGCGACAAAAATGGAGATGCACATGGTGGCAGAGGGATATTACGCAAGCGAATGTATCGCTCAACTAAACAAGAGATTCAACGTCAGAATACCGATCGCCGAAACGGTACATCGTATTTTGTACAACAATGAACCTCCCCGCCCCCTGATTGCACGACTAACGGAACTGTTGGTTTGACCGACACAAAATCATAGCTAACTTTAAGGCCGTATGTGCCTTTTCATAATAACTCATATAGATTATGAACAATTTCACTATCAACATTGACAAGATCTACGGCACCGTGAGCGCCGCTGATATTGCTGCCCTAAAAAGCGAAATGGAACAGGGTAACCGTATGCTTTCTGACGGCAGCGGTAAAGGAAATGACTTCTTGGGATGGGTCAACCTGCCCAGCTCAATCGGTTCTGCTGAGCTTGAAGCTATTCACAAATGCGCTGATCAACTCGCATCATTAGCCGACGTAATTTTGGTGATCGGTATCGGAGGCTCTTATTTGGGAGCCAAAGCGGTTCTTGAAGCCATGAGCGATCCTTTCCAGCTGCTGAATAAAAAACAAGATAAACCCATTGTTTTATTCGCGGGCCAAAACCTGAGCGAGGATTATCTCTACGAGTTGCTCGAAGATACCAAACCATATCGCATTGCAGCTATCGTTATCTCTAAATCAGGTACAACCACTGAACCTGCCGTTGCTTTCCGTCTAATCAAGAAAGAGATCGAAAATCGCTACGGAACCGCAGAGGCAGCTAAACGCATTGTTGCTGTCACCGATGCAGCACGTGGAGCTCTCCGCACTTTGGCAACCAACGAAGGTTATGCAACCTTTGTCATTCCAGACAATGTCGGTGGCCGTTATTCTGTGCTGACTCCGGTAGGTCTGCTGCCGCTGGCCGCTGCCGGTATCAACGTAGATGAGTTGGTACGTGGTGCACAAGATATGGAGAAAGCTACTGCAGTCGGGGTTCCGTTCGAACAGAACCCTTCAATGATCTATGCTGCTGCGCGTACAGCCCTGTATCGTGCCGGTAAAAAAATCGAAATTCTGGCCAGCTACGATCCTAAACTGCTTTATGTGTCAGAATGGTGGAAACAACTTTACGGTGAAAGTGAAGGTAAAGATGGCAAAGGCATTTTCCCTGCCAGCGTGACTTTGACTGCCGATCTGCACTCTATGGGTCAATACATTCAACAAGGTGAGCGTACCTTGATGGAGACTGTTGTTAGCGTAACCACCCCCAAACACAAAGTAGTTATCGAATCAGATGCTGATAACCTCGATGGCTTGAACTATCTTGCAGGCAAACGGGTGAGCGAAGTAAACCGCATGGCCGAGATGGGTACCATGTTGGCACACTTCGACGGTGGAGTACCCAACATCCGTATCGAGATTCCTGAAATCAACGAATACTATATCGGTGCATTGCTCTACTTCTTCGAAAAGGCGTGCGGTATCAGTGGCTACGCACTGGGAGTAAATCCATTTGACCAGCCTGGTGTAGAGGCATACAAAAAGAATATGTTTGCCCTGCTCGGTAAACCTGGTTACGAAGAGGCCGGCGAAGAGCTGCGCAAACGTTTATAATAGACAATTTCACGACACAATCGCCAATGCTATATTGTGTCGTAGCCATAAAAAAAGCGGAGAAGACTCTCCGCTTTTTTTATACACCTTATCTAAATCGTGGCTTAAGGTATTTGTAATTTGATTATAGGGCTAATGCCGTAGCAAATACTGCACCAAGGATAATAAGAACAATCAAACCAATGAAAGTGATGATCAAACCTGCAATAGCAAGGCCTTTGGGTGTACGGAATACACCAATCACTGAAAATATCAAACCTAAAACCCACAGAATCCAGCCGAGTACCGGAACCCAACCCAGGAATAATCCCAACAAGGCAAGTACAAAACCGGCCACTCCCATTCCATTTGTTTTGGGAGCTTCTGGGACCGCTTGATTAACGATGATAGTAGGCTGTGGAGTAACGGGCTGCCCAGCATTTGGTTGAACTTGATCCATAATTGTTACTATTAAATTAAACTACAAAAGACTACTCGTTCACAAATGGGACGTGAACAAATTAACTATTTGAAAATTAAACAAAATTTTACACGGATCCAAACCTTTAGTCTTCTTTTTAGTCAAGCGTTGTCCCTTTTTTCGTCAAGGTCAGATTCAGGTTGTGGGGAGGTTTTCTATCTTTGCGCGCAAAATATCGGGCACAATATCCGTACCGAACTAACCACCATGAAAAAAAGTCTGATTGCGCTGGCATTCGGCACCCTGGGGTTGGGGATAGCCGAGTTCGTCATGATGGGAATTCTCCCCAACATCGCTGCCGACCTGCACGTCTCGATCGAACAAGCCGGACATTTCATCTCCGCCTATGCCCTGGGGGTCTGCTGTGGAGCCCCCTGCTTGGTTCTGTCACATAAATTCCCGTTAAAATCTATCTTATTAGTCCTAGTTGGAATCATTACCGCCGGCAACCTGTTCGCCTCCTGCGCACCAAACTACGGAATGATGTTGTTGGCTCGCTTTATCTCCGGACTGCCACACGGGGCCTATTTCGGTGTAGCTTCAATCGTTGCCGAAAAGGTAGCCGATAAAGGGCGAGGATCCGAAGCGGTTTCCATTATGGTGGCTGGCATGACCGTAGCCAATTTATTCGGTGTTCCTCTGGGCACCTCTCTTTGCACGATGCTCTCTTGGCGTGTTACCTTCTTAATCATAAGCTGCTGGGGGCTTATCGTTCTCTACTACATCTGGCGTTGGGTTCCGCATGTACCAGGCATGAAAGATACCGGTTTTAAGGAACAATTCCGTTTTCTGAAAAAGCCGGCACCTTGGTTAATATTAGGTGCAACCATGCTGGGGAACGGAGGGGTATTTTGCTGGTACAGCTACGTCACTCCAATGCTACTCCACGTGTCAGGTTTTGCACAAAGCAGTATCACCGTTTTGATGATGTTGGCCGGATTCGGTATGGTGGTAGGTAATCTAACCAGTGGAAGATTGTCAGATCGTTACTCGCCCGGTATCGTCGCCGCCACAGGACAAGGGTGGTTGTGTCTCGTTTTACTGCTCATCTTCTTTTTTGCTCCTTACCCTTGGTTGGCGGCACTGCTGATGACATTGTGCACATTTGGGCTATTTGGTGTCTCCAGCCCACAACAGGTAGCCATTATCCATGTCTCTCCCGGAGGAGAGATGTTTGGTGCTGCCTGCATTCAGGTTGCGTTTAATTTGGGTAATGCACTCGGTGCCTATTGCGGTGGCAAGGTGTTGGAGTTCGGGTACCAGTATCCGGCACTGGTCGGTGTACCCTTTGCATTTATTGGGTTCATGCTGCTCTACCGCTACGCCAGAAAATACGAACGATTCTACTACCAATAGATCCACAATATCGACACAGTGTTGCAGTAGATCATACCAAAACAGCAACCGCAATCAATCTCACATACAAACAAGCAAGCCTGCACCAATGCGGGCTTGCTTGTTTTAATACTTATCTCATAAATTCCTTAATAGGTATTACAAGTGGTTGTCAAGCTCATCAAATAAAATCAAGTAAGAACATAAACTTACAGCACAACTTAGTGGGGAGAAAAGGAACACGATAAGCTTAACCGAGAAAAGAGAGCTCACGCTTAACTCCCAAAAACGTAAAGAAGCGATTCTGTCGAATCGCTTCATATTTCAGGCTGTAAAATTTAATTAAACACCAATCGATAAACAACAGCCTACACAAAGATCCAATAAAGCCATCAGCTCTTAAACAGACAAGCTGCAGATAATCCATATTGGCCTTTATCACGCACAAGCGAAGATATCGCATGGAATATACACAGCCTTACAACAATGGACTCGCAGTTGTTTTGCTAACCATTCAACGACTTAATTGACGACAAAACAACTAAAAATGTTTCGTTAAACAGAAGGCACAGTCCCAAACAGATGTAAGAACAACAAGTATTACTTTGAAAATCTTCAGATGTATTAGAAATCGGATTACAGCTTACAATAAATACTTCCAAAATTCTCTTAGGCTTCAGGCGTGCAACTTCTCTGGTACTATAAACGCAAATCAAAGGCAGGAACAACGATTATACAACAAAAAAGGAGCGACTCAATTGAATCGCTCCTTGAAATGGCGGCTACCTACTCTCC
>ERZ791624.908-NODE-908-length-16812-cov-4.277436_pt1 | contig 16812 bp, 16 predicted proteins | sample MGYA00510058_ERZ791624 | MGnify/ENA primary metagenome ERZ791624 (study PRJEB30046, sample SAMN00715158) | human gut metagenome | study: EMG produced TPA metagenomics assembly of the A metagenome-wide association study of gut microbiota in type 2... | reverse complement strand
TGGCTGCCTCAAAGCGCACTGGGGCATCAAACAGCAAGTCGTACACCTCGCGGTGCGCAGGGACAAGAAACGGGAAGCTGGCCTGCAGCAAAGGGATGCGTGTGTCGATCAACCAACTCGCAAAGCCATGCAGATTGCGCAGCACAGAGACCATGCAGAACTCCTGCAGCTCGCCCAGATCGCGCTGGTGCTGCAGACGGATGGTGGCCAGTGGCCCATCCACCTGCAGAGATAGGGTGATGTCTTCCGTCAGCAGCCCATGGTGGCGACACCAGCGCGCCATGGCCAGCCCGAGAGACGGGCTGCTGATGCTGGCACGTGCCAGCATGCCGTAGCTGCCCCAGGGCAGACGGCGGCTGAACCAGCCCAGGCCTTCATCGTCCAGCTCGCGCATGGCATGGTCGCACAGCAGCTCCATCTGCAAGGCGGTGATACGTGCCTGAGGGTCTTGAAGCTGGGCTGGCGCAATTTGTGCCACCTGCAAGGCAGGCTCTGCCGCCAATCCGCGCTGTGCATAGGCCTGCACCACGGCTTGCACAAATGCCATGGGTGTATGTGCGGGGTGGCTTGCAGCGGCAGACAGAACCAGCTGGGGCGTAGACATATGGCAATTATTGCAACCTGTGTGACTGCTTCTGTATCAGGCTGCGCCCTAGGATGCAGAAACAAAAAAGCGGTGCCTTCCTGTGAAGCACCGCTCTTACTCATAGCCTTCAGACCTTTACACCATGCCTGAACGCCTTGCTTGCTGCACCATGCGCTCAGCTGTTTTTGGCAGCGCGATAAGACGCGGCCGCACGCTTGGAGACATTCAGGCGCTTGGTCAGCGAAACTTCTGCCAGATCCAGCTCGCTCACCGTGGCACGCAGTACCTCGTCGTTGATGCGGTGGGCATGGCGCTCCGCGTACAGCGTGTCACGCTCCACCTTCAGGCACTTCAGGCGCAATTCCATTTCACGGATATAGCGCTGGCGGCGTTCTTCCACCACTTCTTCGGTTTCTTCCGTACCCGTCTTGTTCAGGTTTTCTTCCAGCAGCTCAATGCGGCTGCGGTATTCCTGAATGATGCGCCCCACCACTTCCTGGTACTGCGCCACCCATTGCTCGTCGTGCGACTGCTTGTCTTCTTCGCTCAGCGTCAGGCTGGTAATCGCTGCCTTGCAGGCGGCCAGACGGGCAGCGCGCTCTTCCTGCTGCTGCTCCGTGTCTTCATGCTTGGGCATGAAACGCAGAATCAGTGGCAAGGAAATGGCACCCAGGATCAGGGTCAGCAAGATCACGCCAGTTGCCAGAAAGATCAGCATATGACGCGCGGGGAAGGCATCGCCAGAGGGCAGCACCATGGGAATGGACAGGGCACCGGCCAGTGTCACAGCCCCGCGGATACCTGCCATGGTGGTGGCCAGATTCAGCAGGTGGGAGGGCTTGTCCGTCACCCTGCCCTCGTTATGCGCCTTGCGCAGCGAGCGCACCACAGCCACCGTCACCCAGGCCCAGCGCACCGCCAGCAGCGCCACGGTAATGACCAGCACGTAGAGCAGCAGCTTCCACCAGTCGGGGCCAGCGTCCATGAGGCTGTGGCCAATGATGGAAGGCAGCTGCAGCCCCAGCAGCAGGAAGATAGCGCCGTTGAACGCGGCTTCCATGATGCTCCAGATGCCTTCGGTCTGCATGCGCTCCGAGATGAAGTTGCCACGCCCCAGATCCGCGAAGTTGGTCGTGATACCCGCAGCAACAGCAGCCAAAATGCCGGAAACACCGATCTTTTCACCCACGATGTAGGACGCAAAGGGCAGCAGCAGCAAGAGCAGCACCATCTGGGTCGCTGCCACATCGCCCACACGGCGGGTGACGATGTCACGCGCATGGCTGAAGCCCCAGCCCATGAGCGCACCCAGGCCCAGACCGCCTACAGCCATCCAGGTGAAGTCCTTGGCGACATCACTCCAGGAGAACAGACCGGTGAGGGTAGCGGCCACGGCGAACTTCAGCGCCACCAGACCCGACGCATCGTTGAGCAGCGACTCGCCTTCGAGCATATGCATGGTCTTGTGCGGCATGCCCAGATTGCGCGTGATGGCCGACACAGCCACAGCGTCGGTGGGCGAAACCACGGCAGCCAGGGCAAAAGCCACCGTCAACGGCATGCTGGGAATCATCCAGTGGATGAGATAGCCCAGACCCAGCACCGTAATAAACACCAGACCAAAGGCCAGCAGCAAAATGGGCTTGGCCATGGCGAAGAATTCGCGTTTGGGTATCCGCCAGCCGTCGGCAAACAGCAGTGGTGGAATGAACAGCAGCAGGAACAGCTCGGGGTCAAACGCGATATGCAGACCCTTTTGCGGCCAGGCGATCAAGGCACCGATGCCGATCTGAATCAGGGGAAGAGGAATCCCGCGCACGTAACGCGCGGCAATGCCGGTCACAGCCCCAAGCATCAGGACCAGCAAAACGATTTCAACGGTGTGCATGCTGCATTCTTCAGTAGCTTCTCGCGCGCGAGTTTCAGCCGTATACAAAAACCACGGACCAATCTCGGGATAAGTCCCGAACGGCAGGCATCATGCACCAAAAAACCACCGAAAAACCGGGGCCTGCCGACTATTCACAAGGAGACAATATGAGCGTATTGCGCAGTCAACTCAACCCTCGTTCCGAGGAATTCCAGGCCAATAGCCGTGCAATGCAGGCACTGGTGGAGGATTTGCGTGCACGTTGTGCGCACATCGCCCTGGGTGGGGGCGAAGCCGCCCGCGCCAAGCATGTAGCGCGCGGCAAACTGCTACCACGAGATCGCGTGCAGCAGCTGCTGGACCCCGGCACGCCCTTCCTGGAAGTTGCGCCGCTGGCCGCGCTGAACATGTACGACAACGCAGCGCCCGGTGCTGGACTGATTGCCGGTATTGGCCGCGTGGCAGGCGTGGACTGCATGGTGGTGTGCAATGACGCCACCGTCAAAGGCGGCACCTACTACCCCATGACGGTCAAAAAGCACCTGCGTGCCCAGGAAATTGCGCAGCAAAACCGCCTGCCCTGCATTTACCTGGTGGACTCCGGCGGCGCCAATCTGCCCAACCAGGACGACGTTTTCCCGGACCGCGACCACTTTGGCCGCATCTTCTACAACCAGGCCAATATGAGTGCCCAGGGCATTGCCCAGATTGCCGTGGTCATGGGCAGCTGTACCGCCGGTGGCGCCTATGTGCCCGCCATGAGTGATGAATCCATCATCGTGAAGCACCAGGGCACCATCTTTCTGGGCGGCCCGCCGCTGGTGAAGGCAGCTACGGGCGAGGTGGTCAGCGCTGAAGACCTGGGCGGCGGCGATGTGCACACCCGCCTGTCTGGCGTGGCCGACCATCTGGCCGAGAACGACCTGCACGCCCTGGCACTGGCGCGCACCGCCGTGAAAAATTTGAATAAAAACAAACCTGCAGCGCCCGCAGATACTGCGCCAGCAGCTCCACTTTTTGATGCGCAGGAGCTGTACGGCGTCATCCCCACCGACACCCGCAAGCCTTTTGATGTGCGCGAGATCATTGCCCGCATCGTCGACGGCAGCGAGTTCGATGAATTCAAGGCCCGCTTTGGCAGCACCCTGGTCTGCGGCTTTGCACGCATTGAGGGCATGCAGGTCGGCATCATTGCCAACAACGGCATTCTGTTTTCCGAATCAGCCGTCAAGGGCGCACACTTCATTGAGCTGTGCTGCCAGCGCAAGGTGCCGCTGGTCTTCCTGCAGAACATCACCGGCTTCATGGTGGGCCGCAAGTATGAAAACGAAGGCATTGCACGCCACGGTGCCAAGCTGGTCACCGCCGTGGCCACAGCCAGTGTTCCGAAGTTCACCGTGGTGATTGGCGGCAGCTTTGGCGCAGGCAACTACGGCATGTGCGGCCGCGCCTTCAGCCCACGCTTTCTGTGGATGTGGCCCAACGCACGCATCAGCGTGATGGGGGGCGAGCAGGCCGCCAGCGTGCTGGCCACCGTCAAGCGCGATGGCATAGAAGCCAAGGGCGGTCAGTGGAGTGCTGAAGAAGAGGAAAGCTTCAAGGCCCCCATCCGCCAGCAGTACGAAGTGCAGGGCCACCCCTACTACGCCAGCGCCCGCCTGTGGGATGACGGCGTGATCGATCCTGCCGACACCCGCCGCGTGCTGGCGCTAGGCCTGGCCGCCAGCCGCAATGCGCCAATCGAGGACACACGCTTTGGCGTGTTCCGCATGTAATGCAAGGAGGTTGTTGCATGTCCCGCCCTGTCACCCTGACCATGAATGCCGGCGTTGCCACCGTGACGCTGACGCAACCCGAAATCCGCAACGCCTTCAGCGACGAGGTGATTGCCGAAATCACCGCCGCCTTTGAAACCGTGGCCCAGCATGCCGATGTGCGTGCCGTGGTGCTGGCTGCCGAAGGGCCCGCCTTTTGTGCGGGAGCCAATCTGAACTGGATGCGCCGCATGGCGGATTACAGCCGCGAAGAAAACCTGGCCGATGCAGGCAAGCTCGCGCACATGCTGCACACCATTTACACCTGCCCACTGCCCACCATTGCCCGCGTGCAAGGCGATGTCTATGCCGGTGGCATGGGGCTGGTGGTCGCCTGCGATATGGCTGTGGCTGTGAACACGGCCCACTTCTGCCTGAGCGAGGTCAAGATCGGACTGGTGCCCGCCACCATCGCCCCCTATGTGCTGCGCGCCATGGGGCCGCGCGCCGGGCACCGTTACTTTCTGACCGGTGAGCGCTTTGATGCCTCGGAAGCCCTGCGCATGGGCTTTATTCATCAGGTCGTCACCACCGATGCGCTGGACGATGCTGTGGATCAGCTGCTCAAGCACCTGCTGCAGGCGGGCCCGCAGGCTGTGCAGGCCTGCAAGAAGCTGGTGCTGGACGTGGCCGAGCGCGACATCAACGCCACACTGATCCGCGACACCGTGGAACGCATTGCCGACATCCGCGCCAGCAGCGAAGGCAAGGAGGGGGTGCAGGCCTTTCTCGGCAAACGCAAGCCCAACTGGTTATCGTGAGCGGGTGTTGAACTGCCAAGCCCTTTCCGACCATGAACAGCATCTGGAACGCCATCATTGACTGGCTGCACCGCATAGGCCTGCACCCTGACCCTGACACGGTCGAGCGAGCAGGCAGCGCTGTAGTGGACAGCGCCACCCATGCAGCGCAAGCCGTTGGGCAGGCCGCCAGCGGCATGGACATGGCCAGCCTGCTGGCCCTGGCTGCAGCACTGGGCTGGGCCAGCGGCTTTCGGCTGTACCTGGTGGTGTTTGTGGTCGGGGCGCTCGGCGCTCTGGGCTGGATAGACCTGCCCGGCGGCCTGCATGTGCTGGAACACCCTCTGCTACTGATGGCCAGCGGTGGCCTGCTGTTCACGGAGTTCTTTGCCGACAAGATTCCCGGTGTGGACTCGCTGTGGGACATGTTCCAGAGCGTGCTGCGCATTCCTGCCGGTGCGGCGCTGGCAGCCGGTGTCTTTGGGGCAGACAACGCCACCATGGCAACGGTAGCCGCCCTCATGGGTGGCACGCTGGCTGCCACCAGCCAGGCCGCCAAGACCACGACACGCGCCTTGATCAACACCAGCCCGGAACCCTTTAGCAACGTAGGGGCCAGCCTGGCTGAAGACACCGCCGCCGTCGGTGCTGTCTGGCTGGCACTGGCCAACCCCGCAGTGTTTGCCGTGGTGCTGGTGCTGGCCGTGATTGCGATGTGGATCGTGACCTGGATGCTGTGGCGCTTTCTCAAAGCGGCGATACGCAAGCTCAGAGGCTGGATGGGGGCCACGACTCCCCCAGACATTGAATTACCAAAAACATAGCTGCTAGCGCTTTCTGGATAAGCGCTAGAGGCCAAAAACACTACAAATGGAGACAAGCCATGTTCAAGAAAATACTCATCGCAAATAGAGGCGACCAGCCGCGTAGCGGCGCAGCGCCGAAGCCACTGGTGGCTGAGGCACATCGCATGGCACGCGCAGCGTGCACAGGCGGCTTTGCCGCGGAGGTAGCCCATGTTTAAAAAAATCCTGATTGCCAACCGCGGCGAAATCGCCTGCCGTGTGGCAGCGACTGCCAAGCGCCTCGGCATCCAAACCGTCGCGGTCTACTCCGATGCCGACGCACAGGCCAAGCATGTCGCAGCCTGCGATGAAGCCGTGCACATTGGCGGCAACGCCCCCAAAGACAGTTACTTGCGCTGGGAACGTATCCTTGACGCCGCCCAGCAAACTGGCGCGCAAGCCATTCACCCCGGCTATGGTTTTTTGAGCGAAAACGAAGACTTTGCCAATGCCTGCGCGCAGGCAGGGCTGGCCTTTATTGGGCCACCCGCCAGCGCCATCCGCGCCATGGGGCTGAAGGCCGAATCCAAGCAGCTCATGGAAAAAGCCGGCGTGCCGCTGGTGCCCGGCTACCACGGCACGGACCAGAACCCCGAGCTGCTGCAAAGCGAGGCTGATCGCATTGGCTACCCCGCGCTGATCAAAGCCAGCGCTGGTGGCGGCGGCAAGGGCATGCGCCTGGTCGAAAAGCGCGAAGACTTTGCCGCAGCGCTTGCCAGCTGCCAGCGCGAGGCCATCAACAGCTTTGGCAATGATGCGGTGCTGATCGAGAAATACGTACTGCGCCCCCGCCACATCGAGATTCAGGTCTTTGGCGACACGCAGGGCAACGTGGTCTACCTGTTTGAGCGCGACTGCTCGTGCAGCGCCGCCACCAAAAGGTGCTGGAAGAAGCACCCGCCCCCGGCATGACGCCTGCGCTGCGCCAGAAGATGGGCGAAGCCGCCGTGGCCGCCGCCAGGGCCGTGGGCTATGTGGGCGCGGGCACGGTGGAATTCATCGTCGAGCAGCCCGGCGGCTACGACCAGCCAGAGGCCATGCAGTTCTACTTCATGGAGATGAACACGCGCCTGCAGGTGGAGCACCCGGTGACCGAAGCCATCACCGGCGAAGACCTGGTGGAGTGGCAGCTGCGCGTGGCGGCTGGCCAGCCCCTGCCCAAGCGCCAGGATGAGCTGCAGATCATCGGCCACGCCATCGAAGCACGCATTTGTGCAGAGAACCCCGACAACGGCTTTTTGCCCGCGACTGGCACGCTGCACGTCTACCGCAAACCAGCATGCTCCAGCTTTGCCATCAGCGATGTGCGTGTGGACGATGGTGTGCGCGAAGGCGACGCCATCAGCCCGTTTTACGACAGCATGATTGCCAAACTCATCGTGCATGGCGACACGCGCGAGCAAGCCCTGGCTCGGCTGGATGCGGCACTGGCGCAGACGCAGATCGTGGGTCTGTCCAGCAATGTGCAGTTTCTGCGCCATGTGGTGAAAAGCGAGGCCTTTGCACAGGCCAAGCTGGATACGGCATTGATCGAACGTGAAAAGGCGGTGCTGTTTCAGCAGACCGCCGTTCCCACGCCGCTGGCCGTCGCCATTGCCGTGGCCCAGCAGCTGCAGGCCGAGCAGGCACTGGAAACGGCTGATCCATTCAGCCGCCGCGACGGCTGGCACAGCCATGGCACGGTGCGCCGCAGCTTTACCTTTGTGCAGGACAGCGCCACCATCCAGGCTGTGCTGACCTATGGCCACCATGGCACACCGCAACTGCAGGTCGGTGACGTAGAGGCCCCTCTGCACTGGCAGCCCCAAGGCGATGGCCTGCTGGTGGAGTTTGCCGGAGCGCGCAGCACTGCCCAGGTGCATGTGACTGGCGAAGCGCGCCATATCTTTACCCCGCGCGGGGCCGCCGTGCTGCAACTGCAGGACCCGCTGGCCCATGCAGGCGAAGGCCACAGCGAAGGCGGACGCCTCACGGCCCCTATGCCCGGCAAACTGGTGTCGTTTGCAGTCAAGGCAGGGGACACCGTCACCAAGGGGCAGGCCCTGGCCGTGATGGAGGCCATGAAGATGGAACACACCATCGCAGCCCCCGCCGATGGTGTGGTGCAGGAGCTGCTCTACGCGCCGGGCGACCAGGTGGCCGAAGGGGCAGAGCTGATTCGCATGGAGGCTGCCGAAGCCTAAAAAAGAGAGCTGCTTGCGCACGATGGATGGTTACTTCAGATGGAAATACACCTCAATTCCTTACTACACAAGCGCAAGCAGCTCTTTTTATTGAAGCACGCCATCTGCGCGACTGACTGCGCCACCCACTGCCTGTAATCTGCACCCCATGAAAGTGACTTTTTGCTGCACGGGCACCAAGCCCGAACCCTGGTTGGACGGACTGCGCGCGGCCTTGCCCGGCGCTGAAGTCAGTGTGTGGAAACCCGGCGCGCCCCAGGCCGACTATGCCGTGGTCTGGGCGCCGCCCCAGCAGTTCATGGATGAGCAGCCGCAACTCAAGGCGCTGTTCAACATCGGCGCCGGTGTCGATGCCCTGCTCAAGCTCCAGCTGCCACCCCATGCCAAGGTCGTGCGCCTGGACGATGCCGGTATGTCCGTGCAGATGGCCGAATATGTGACGCAGGCCGTCATCCGCCACTTCCGTGAACTCGATGGCTACGAAGCCGATATGCGCAACGGTCAGTGGAAGTTCCGCAGCCCCAGCTGCGCGCAGACTTTCCCGTCGGCGTGATGGGCCTGGGCGTGCTGGGCGAGCGTGTGGCCAAGGCACTTTCCGTATTCGAATTTCCGGTGCGCGGCTGGAGCCGCACACCCAGGCAGATCGAGGGTGTGCAAACCTTCAGCGGCAGCACAGGCTTTGCCGAGTTTCTGCAGGGCACACGCGTGCTGGTCAATCTGCTGCCCCTGACGCCCGAGACCGAAAACCTCATCAACCGCCGCCTCATGCAGCAACTGCTGCCTGGCGCCTACATCATCAACGTCGCCCGCGGCGCGCATCTGGTCGATGAGGATCTGATCGCCATGATGGCCGAAGGCCATGTGGCCGGTGCCACGCTCGATGTCTTCCGCGAGGAGCCGCTGCCCGCCGACCACCCATTCTGGAAGATCCCGCAGATCACCCTGACGCCCCACACTTCAGCCCGCACCCTGCGCGACGAAAGCATTGCGCAAATCGCAGGCAAAGTTGCCGCCATGAGCCGTGGCGAAGCCGTCAAAGGCATGGTCGATCCACAGCGCGGGTATTGAAGATGCGAACGCGCACTGCGCCGACCCAATCCCGCAGAATGCGCGTTTTGCCCTTTCGCCTGTTTGTCCGATGAATGTCCTGCTGCAGGAGCGTGCCAAAGCGCCTCCACCCACCACCGAAAAACTGAAGACCGCACTGGCCTGGTGCTGGCTGTTCATGCCGCTGCTGTGGATGTGGCCCAATACCCGCAGCGCGTCAGAAGTCGTGGTGTCGGCCCTGCTGCTGATGTGCGCATTGCTGTCGCGCATCACCACACGCCTGGTGACGGTGCTCCTGCTGGTGGTGGGACTGTGCTTTCTGGGCTATTTTTTTGCGGTACACAGCCTGCCAGACGAGTTTTTCTGGCAGTCCATTTTGGGCTCTAACGCCGGTGAGGCCGTGGAATATGTCCAGTCTTACCGCGCAACTGACGCTGCACTGTTGCTGGCCTGGGCGCTGCCAGCGCTGCTGGCAATTCGCCATTTGTGGCGCCTGCCCCGCCCCTTGCAAAGCAAGAAAATTCGTGTGCTGGCCTGGGTGACACTGGGAATTTGGGCCATCTGGATATGCGTCAGCTTTTTCAAAGGCTATGACGTCTACAAGTTCTTCAGCCGTGCAGGCCGTATCTACCCGTTCATGATGGTGGAGTCCTGGGAGCGCTATGAAAAAAATGCGCAGCTGGCCACGCTGACTACTCCAGCCACCCCACCAGAAGCACCACCCATGGTTGATATGCTGGTTGTCGTCATCGGCGAAAGCGCCAGTGCCCACCGCTGGTCGTTGCTGGGCTATGAAGGCAACCCGACCAACGCTGCACTCGCGCCCTGGCAATCTGCGCTGGTGACTTTTCCGCTGACCACCAACGGCAACAACACCGGCAAGACCTTACCTGTCATCGTTGCAGGGCGCTCCCTCCATCCATTGCCTGAGCAAGGCGTCGCTTCCTATATCGATCTGGCAAAGGCCGCCGGCTTCCAGACCAAAGTGTTTGCCAACCAGCAAGCCCCAGGTTTTGCAAATGTGGCACTGCGTCTGCGCTCTGACCTCTACCGCCACCTCCAGGATGGAAAGTTCGATGGAGCCCTGACACCTTGGCTGCAGGAGTCCTTGCAGCAATACGCCAGCAATGCACAGCCACAGATCGTCACACTGCACACCTATGGCAGTCACCCACGCGTAGCCAGACGGTATCCGGAAAGCGCGGCGCTCTGGTCCGATCCGTATGACAACAGCATGCACTACACCAGCCAGCTGCTGGCTGAGTGGATACAGGCGCTGGATCAGCTCCAAGACCGCCGCGTTGCCTTGCTGTATGTCTCTGACCACGGGCAGGACTTCCCGGTCTGTGGGGGCAGCTACGTTCACGGTATTACACGCAGTACCTACGAAGTGCCCTTTCTGCTGTGGGCCAATCAAACCATGCGCCAGCAGTACCCGGCATGGTGGCAGCAATGGCAGCAGCTTGGCCAGCATGCCCTTGATGCACAAGGCGTTCCCCGCTTCAATACCTTGCTGCCTGCACAGCTGATGGCGCAGCTGACAGGCCACCCCTACACACTGCCATCCAGCCAGGGGCTGAGCACCAATGGCGCTTATCCTCCCGCAGAAACAAGCGCTCTTTGCAGCAACTGGTTCCCGCACGTCCAACAGCTGCACCCTGCCGCTATCCAATGAAGATTGCTTAGAAAAAAGGAGCTCACCATGTCCTACCCCACACGCGTCAAACTGGTGGAAGTTGGCCCCCGCGATGGCCTGCAGAACGAAAAGCAGCCCGTGCCTGCTGCCACCAAGATTGAACTCGTGCACCGCCTGCAGGAAGCAGGTAGCAAAGAGATCGAAGTCACCAGCTTTGTTTCGCCCAAATGGGTGCCGCAGATGGCTGACAACGCCGAAGTCATGAACGGCATCACCCGCCTGCCCGGCGTGCGCTATTCGGTACTGGTACCCAATATGAAGGGCTATGAAGCAGCGGTGCTGACCCGACCCGATGAAATCGTGGTCTTTGGCGCAGCCAGCGAAGCCTTCAGCCAGAAGAACATCAACTGCTCCATCGCAGAGAGCATCGAGCGTTTTGCCCCCGTGGTGGAAGCTGCGCGCGCTGCAGGCATCTATGTGCGCGGTGCCATGAGCTGCACCGTAGGCTGCCCGTATGAAGGCGATGTTTCCCCAGAACGCGTGGAGTACCTGGCCCGACTGATGAAAGACATTGGCGTACAGCACATCGGCGTAGCAGACACCATTGGTGTGGGTACGCCCATCAAGGTGCGCAAGGCCATGGAGGCCACGCTCAAGCACTTTGACATCAATGATGTCTCCGGCCACTTCCATGACACCTATGGTCAGGCCCTGGCCAACACCCTGGCGGCCGTCTCCATGGGCGTGTGGCAGTTTGATACCTCGGTGGCGGGCCTTGGCGGCTGCCCCTATGCCAAGGGAGCCACCGGCAATGTGGCGACCGAAGACGTGGTCTACATGCTGCACGGCATGGGCATAGACACCGGCCTGGATCTGGACAAGCTCATTGATGCAGGCGTGTTCATCAGCGATGCGCTGGGCCGCCCCACCCAGTCGCGCGTAGCCAAGGCCATACTGGCCAAACGTGCCAGTGCAGCCCCTTGCGAGGCCGTGTAAATGTGTGGGGCAGAAGTCTTTGCCCTGCCTGAAGGCGTGCAGCGCGTGGCGCGCTATCTGCATGATGCCAATCACCCGCATACACCGCAAATGCTGGCTGGAGCTGCACGCACCTCACAGGAAGCGGCAGAGCAGCTGGGCATTGCAGTCGGACAGGTCGCCAAAAGCGTGGTGTTCAGGCACAAGCCCAGCGGCGGCCATGTACTGGTGATCGCTGCCGGTGACCGCCGCGTGGACGAAAAAAAGGTGGCGGCGCTGGTCGGCAAGACAGGCCGCGCCGATGCAGAGTTTGTCAAAACACAGACCGGCTTTTCGATTGGCGGCGTCAGCCCTGTGGCACACCTGCATGCCCCCATCACGCTGATTGACGCCAGCCTGTCGCGCTTTGAGTTGCTGTGGGCGGCCGCCGGCCACCCGCATGCGGTGTTCCCACTGACACTGCAGCAGCTGCAAGCCCTTACCGGAGCACCTGTTGTCGATATTGCCCAGGAGCCTGTCGACACGGCTGCGGGACAATCGCAGGCATGATTCCTCCCGCCACCCCTGCCCTGCAGCACAAGCTGCGCACTGTTGCCCCCCTGCTGTGCGCTGAGACTATCCAGCCCATGCCTTCGCCCTGCGTCTCCGTCTGCCGCATGGACGATGCGCAGCAATACTGCCTCGGCTGCCTGCGTACCCTCGATGAACTGCGCGCCTGGGGCAGTGCAGATGACGCCACCAAACGCCAGATCTGGCTGCACATCCGCGAGCGCTGCCAGCCAACGACTTGACGAGATCACAAGGAGACAAGCCATGCACCACATCATCATGTATCTGGATTTTGTGTCGCCCTATGCATGGCTGGCGTTTCAGCAGCTGCCGACTACGCTGCAGGGGCTGAGTTGCCATGTCGAATACCGCCCGGTCCTGCTGGGTGCGCTGCTGCAGCAAAACAGCAACCCCGGCCCCGCAGGCATCCCGGCCAAACGCATATGGACTTACCGCCATGTGCAGTGGCTGGGTCAGCACCTTGGCGTGCCACTGCAGATGCCTGCCCAGCACCCCTTCAACCCTTTGCCACTGCTGCGCCTGGCGCTACAAACTTCGCAGGACGGCAGCATCAACCGCTTTGTGGCAGAAACCATCTTTCGCCATGTCTGGGAAGGTGGAGCAGATGCGCTCGATCCCGAACGTCTGAAGCAGTTACAGCAACGCCTGCAAGCCCTGTTGCGCACCGATGCTGAGGCAAGCGCAGATGCCAAGCGACAACTGCGCAGCAATACCGAGCAGGCCAGCGCACAAGGCGTTTTTGGTGCCCCCGCATTTGCGGTGAATGGCGAAGTCTTCTGGGGCCTGGACAGCCTGCCCATGCTGCGCGACTTGCTCGATGGACATGCATGGTTCCATACAGAGGCCTGGGAAAACGCCAAGTCCATTTCCTCGGGTTTGGCCTGATTTCAGCCATCGCCTTTCGTTCTAGGCATTTTTTGCTGTTTCACATCACAAAATCAACAGCAAGGGTTCGACCTGAATTCGTCAGAGATGCGTCAGTTTGACGCAAGTTCACGTTGGATTAGCGTCAGAAGCTGGTCAGTAGCGACTCCAAGAATGTGTAGGCCGCACATGCGTGCACATAAAACATATTCAGGAGACAAGACATGGCCATTCATGCTGCAAACGGCGCAGGTGCGAAGGGTGCAGCCCCTCGCCCCATGACGTCTGAAGAGCGCAAAGTGATCTTTGCCTCATCCCTTGGTACCGTGTTCGAGTGGTACGACTTTTATCTCTACGGCTCACTCGCAGCCATCATTGCCAAACAATTCTTCAGTGGTCTTGATGCAGGCTCTGCCTTCATCTTTGCGCTGCTGGCATTTGCAGCAGGCTTCATCGTTCGCCCCTTCGGCGCACTGGTGTTTGGGCGCCTTGGAGACATGATCGGTCGCAAATACACCTTCCTGGTGACGATTCTGATCATGGGTATCTCCACCTTCATCGTCGGTATCCTGCCCAACTACGCCACCATCGGTGTCGCAGCCCCCATCATCCTGATGATTCTGCGCATGCTGCAAGGTCTGGCGCTGGGCGGTGAATACGGCGGTGCGGCCACCTATGTGGCAGAGCACGCACCTCACGGCAAACGCGGTGCCTACACCTCCTGGATTCAGACCACAGCCACACTGGGTCTGTTCCTGTCATTGCTGGTGATTCTGGGCACCCGCACCGCGATGGGAGAAGAAAAATTCCAGGACTGGGGCTGGCGTATTCCCTTCCTGGTGTCCATCCTGCTGCTGGCCATCTCGGTCTGGATTCGCATGACGCTGTCTGAGTCGCCTGCCTTCCAGAAGATGAAGGCAGAAGGCAAGACCTCCAAAGCACCGCTGTCCGAATCCTTCGGCCAATGGAAGAACCTCAAGATCGTGCTGCTGGCACTGTTCGGTCTGACTGCTGGCCAGGCCGTGGTCTGGTACACCGGCCAGTTCTACGCACTGTTTTTCCTGACCCAGCAGCTGAAGGTCGATGCGGTCACCGCCAACCTGATGATTGCCGCTGCTCTGCTGATCGCCACCCCCTTCTTTGTGATCTGGGGCACGCTGTCTGACAAGATTGGCCGCAAACCCATCATCATGGCTGGCTGCCTGCTGGCCGTGTTCACCTACTTCCCTGTATTCAAGGCACTGACCAACGCGGCCAACCCTGATCTGGCCCAGGCACAGGCGAATGCACAGGTGATCATCGTTGCAGACCCTGCCGAGTGCACTTTCCAGTTCAACCCCACAGGTACTGCCAAGTTCACCAGCTCCTGTGACGTGGCCAAGCAGGCACTGGCCAACCGTTCTGTGAGCTATGACTCCGAAGACGCGCCTGCCGGTACACCTGCTGTGGTCAAGATTGGCGACACCGTCATCCCCAGCTTCAGCCACGACGGCCTGAGTGCAGATGAAATCAAAGCCAAGAGCGCTGAATTCGGCAAAGCGCTGAGCGACACCCTCAAGCAGGATGGCTATCCCGACAAGGCTGACCCCGCCAAGATGAACAAGCCCATGATGCTGCTCATCCTGTTCTATCTGGTGCTGCTGGTCACCATGGTCTATGGCCCTATTGCTGCCATGCTGGTGGAGCTCTTCCCCACACGCATCCGCTACACCTCCATGAGCCTGCCCTACCACATCGGCAACGGCTGGTTCGGTGGTCTGCTGCCCACCATGTCCTTTGCTATCGTGGCCCAGACCGGCAATATGTACAGCGGCCTGTGGTACCCCATCGTTATCGCTGGCATCACTGCTGTCATCGGCACTTTGTTCCTGCGTGACACCAAGGATGTAGACATCTACGCAGACGACTAAACAGCCATCCAGAGCTGTTCAATCTGATGCATCCCCGCCTCAAGGCGGGGATTTTTTCTCGCAATCTGCTTAGGACTGGTGCAATGCACAAATATCTGTTGCCGTAAGGCATCACTTCTACGCAAACACCAGCCAGCTCTGCATTTTTCATAAAAATGAAAACTAGAATTTGTCCAGCCCTTTGGATGTGACACACAGCAAAGAAACCGGCTACTTTCAACCCCCAAGAGGAATCAACATGACGAAGACAACACGTGTAATGCTGGCTGTACTGGCTGTCTGCGGCACATCCGCAGCACTGGCCCAAAGCAGCGTGACCCTGTACGGTCGTATCAACACATCTGTGGAACACCAAAAGCTGGGTAATGCCAGCGCAACCGGTCTGGTCAGCAGCGGCTCTTACCTCGGTTTTAAAGGCACCGAAGATTTAGGCAATGGTTTGAAAGCAGGCTTTGTGCTGGAAGGTACGGTTGAAGCCGATACAGGCGGTACTGGCTATAGCTTTGACCGCCAAAGCGAGCTGAACCTCTCTGGCAACTTCGGTATGCTGCGTTTGGGCTCTTTTGACCCCTATTCGTACACCGTGACAGCTGACGCCATCAGCATGCATAACCACGACGCAGGCCCTACCGGTGACAAGCTGTACGACGGCGTGCTGTGGGGTGGCAACAAGATTGCCTACCGCACACCTACCATCGCGGGTTTTGATGCTGAAGTGCAGTATCAATTCGGTGAAAAAGCAGGGGCCCCCTATTCCGAAGATAAAGGTGGCTGGGATCTGGGCGTGAACTACGCTAACGGCCCTCTGGGCTTGGGCTTTGGCTATTCTGAGTACAAGAAGAATGCCACTGCTGCAGGTTTGGCCGCCGGTCTTTCCAATGAGAAAGACAGCCAGTTTGCCCTGCGTGCCAGCTATGAATTGGGCGATTTGACACTGGGCGCTTACTACCAGCAACAAAAGTTCAAAGAAGCAGGCAGCTCCGAAAAGCGTAATGTCTACCGCTTGGCTGCAAAGTACGTAATCGGCGCATCTGAACTGCACGCCAACATTGGCCGTGCCGATAAGTGGAAGGTAAATGGTGCCAAAGAGGGTAAGGCTCCTACCCAATGGACACTCGCTTACAACTACAACTTGAGCAAACGTACCAAGGTGTATGCGTTGTACAGCAGCATCAACAATGCTCAAGAATCTGAAATTGGCAGCGGTAGCTTCAACCTGTCTACACAAGAAGACAGCTACAAGTTCCGCACCTTTGGCGTTGGCATCCGCCACTTCTTCTAATCGAGCGTAAGCTCGCTGCAATACCTGCTTGCTTTAATCGCAAGCAGGGCTTGCTCCAAGGTTTAGCCCCAATTCACAAGAGTTGGGGTTTTTTTATGGGCGGCAAGCCTCTGACACAACCAACATCAAGGAGCCATCCATGTGGAAGATTGCCGTCGCTTTTGCTGTATTCGCAGCCATCTCGCTGTTTATGATTTTTCAATTTGGCGATCAGGTAGATATGAGTGGAGAAAAACATGGCGCCGAAGCCATCCACACGCCAGCAGACAATAAATAAAAAAGAGAGCAGCTACCGCTGACCGCTACGCAGATTGCGATAGTTTTAAATTGCAACACCAATAAGAGCACGCGCAGCGTGCTCTTATTTTTAAAGCAATGAAATTTGAAGCATAAAAAACAAAACCCCTGCCTCTTTCGGAGGTCAGGGGTTTGTCATTGTAAGAGCCTGGCGATGACCTACTTTCACACGGGAATCCGCACTATCATCGGC
>ERZ791624.905-NODE-905-length-16835-cov-2.120679_pt1 | contig 16835 bp, 13 predicted proteins | sample MGYA00510058_ERZ791624 | MGnify/ENA primary metagenome ERZ791624 (study PRJEB30046, sample SAMN00715158) | human gut metagenome | study: EMG produced TPA metagenomics assembly of the A metagenome-wide association study of gut microbiota in type 2... | reverse complement strand
CACCGCCGGAGTAGCCGGCGTATAGTAGGCCGATGTGGCAACCGCCGGATTGGCTACCGTTCCCCTTTCAGCCATAATCTCATGCACCAACTTTTTCAAGTCCGTTACATCCTGGCGCATATCAAAAAGAACCTGGTAGAGAATTTCACGTTCACTCCCAAAGCTCTTGTCCTCCTTCACTCCAAACAAGGCAGGCAGGCGCTGCATATTGTTCTGCTCAGGCAGATAGCCCTTCAGTATGGATGCATTGATTTCACGATTGGTCTCAATGATGGATATCTGCTCGGTGATATTCTTCAACTGGCGCACGTTTCCGGGCCACGGATAAGCAAGAAGTTCTTTCTTCGCATCCTCCGTCAACTGAATGGCCGGCATCCGGTACTTTGCCGCAAAGTCCGCCGCAAATTTACGGAACAACAGAAGCACATCATCTCCCCGCTCACGCAAAGGAGGGATCTGAATAGGCACCGTATTCAAACGATAATATAAATCTTCACGAAAACGTCCTTCCGCAATAGCTTGCGTAAGATTGACATTCGTAGCTGCAACAATACGCACATCCGTCTTTTGTACTTTCGACGAACCTACTTTGATAAACTCGCCACTCTCCAGCACACGGAGCAGACGTGCCTGTGTAGGCAACGGCAACTCCCCTACTTCATCCAGGAAAATCGTACCGCCGTCCGCTTCACCGAAATATCCTTTCCGTTCACCAATCGCACCGGTAAATGCTCCTTTCTCATGGCCGAACAATTCCGAGTCGATCGTCCCTTCGGGGATCGCTCCACAGTTGACAGCGATATACTGTCCGTGCTTCCTCCGGCTGTATTGATGAATGATTTGCGGAAAACTTTCCTTTCCAACTCCGCTTTCTCCGGTAATCAGCACAGACAAATCGGTAGGAGCTACCTGAATGGCAACATCTATGGCGCGCAACAATGCCTCGGTATTTCCGATAATACCGAAACGCTGCTTCACTTGTTGTATCTCCGTTTTTGTCATTACTTCCTATTAATCTTCGTCTACTGTATCCAGCTTTAGTTTGTCACTATCATCCCGTTTCTCGTAATATTGTTTCCGCAACGGATTTGCATGGGCTACTTTCTCCCGTTGACGATTACGGAACACATCAATGGCAACATAAACTGCCTGACGGAACGAGTCCTCGCTCGCCAGTCCCTTGCCTGCGATGTCATAAGCCGTACCATGTGCCGGAGAAGTACGCACTACCGGCAGTCCTGCCGTATAGTTTACTCCGTCATCCATAGCCAACGCCTTGAACGGAGCCAGCCCCTGGTCGTGGTACATCGCCAATATTCCGTCGAAATGCGTATAATTGCCCGATCCCATAAAGCCGTCGGCAGCATAAGGTCCGTAACAAAGAATCCCCTTTTCCTCCATTTCCTTCATGGCAGGGATAATCACTTCCTGTTCTTCCGTACCCAGCAAACCACCGTCTCCGGCATGAGGATTGAGAGACAACACCGCAATACGCGGAGCACCGATGCCGAAATCCTGCTTCAGGCAATGATGAAAGATCATCAGCTTTTCCTGAATCAGTTCCTTCGTAATCGTAGTCGCAATCTCTCTGACAGGGATATGCGTCGTCACTAGAGCCACACGAAAATCATTCTTCATCAGAATCATCAACGATTTGTTTCCGTTGCCCAAACGTTCTTCGATATACTCCGTATGTCCGGGGAAAGAAAATTCTTCCGACTGGATTGTATGTTTGTTAATCGGAGCTGTCACAATTACGTCAATCAGCCCCTCACGATAGTCTTCGATAGCCCGTTCCAAAGCGCCCAATGCGGCCTTACCGGCTTCGGGGTCAGGTTTGGAAAACTCAACTTTCACTTCATCATCCGTACAGTTCACTACGCTCAAGCGGTTGTATCCCGCTTCGGAAGCCGTATTGATAATACTGAAGTTAGTCTGCACATCCAAAGCCTTGCGGTGATAAGCAGCGACTTTCGGTGAACCGTAGATAATAGGAGTACATAATTCCAGCATGGTAGGATCCGAGAATGTCTTTAAAATCACCTCATAGCCTACCCCGTTAATGTCTCCCTGGGTGATGCCGATTCTTATTTTATTATCTTCCATGTTTTTATTTATTAGTTTGTTCCGCTTCCTTGGCTGCTCCTCCCAATGGGATCTGGTTTTGCTGAACCTCATTCGGAAGTTTCAGTGTATAAAGAGATGCCTCCATTTGGCGCACCAGGTTACGTTTCATTTTATCAGGTGAATAAACAAATATTTCTGCTGTGATAATTCGTTGGTTTTTCTCATCCAGACGCGTGTGAGACACATACGGGCCACCCATGAAGTCCCCCTTCATGCGCCATAATCCGCGTGCTTCCATTGTGTAACTGTTCTGTACATTGATCGGACGTACATCGGTCAGTAAAGAATCCGTTGACATATAAACCCCTTCCTTGAATCCCGGAATGTTCGCCTTCATCACAGAGTCACGCTTATGCACAAAATATTCTTTGGTGAACGTTTCTTTATCGGTATAAGGATAAGAATACATCACGAAGTTACGGTCGGCAGTACCTGTATTGGTGGAAGCCCAGAAGAAATCTTTTCCGGTCTTTGAATTAGCCAGTTCGGCAGGCAACCAGATATCGCAACCAAATAAGCTATCCACTTTCTGTGAGATAAAATTGCTGTGCTTTTCTTCCAGCATGGAAATCTGACGATTCATTTCCGCACGGGTGAAGAAGTCAACAATAGTCTGCTTATTCTCTTCCACAAACTTTTGGAATTCTTCTTCATTCGGAGCCTGAATGGTCAATATCATTTGCGGATTCGCATACACATCCTTCGCATATTTGAAAGAAGCTTTCGTATAAATGTCCTTTATATCTACGATAATGATATTGCGGATCAACTTCAACGTTGAATCATAATCTTTCGGTGAAGTATACATAATACGGAAAGAAGGTTCCGACTGCGGCAACCCCGGCATATCCGAATCGAGCACATCATGCAAGGCCCTTCCTGCCGCACGATCCCAAACGCCGTGATCTACTACTACCAAAAGTTCGTATGCACGCCCACTAGAAGTGTGATTCCCTTTCAGACCACAAGAAGCAAAAACGAAGGCTATCAAAGCCATGCTTAAATAAGAAAAGTACTTTTTCATGATGTTCGATTTTTATATTAGCTCTTATTATTTTCCTCCTGTTTCGCAGTCGACAACATGCCGCAGGCTGCAAAAATATCTTCTCCGCGCGAAGAACGGATTGTAGTAAAAAGCCCGTGCGTGGTCAAATAGTCACGGAAACGGGTCATTGTATCCATATCTGCCCCTTCAAGATCAACTCCCGGAATGGCATGGAACCGGATCAGATTTATCCTGCAATCCAATCCACGCAACAGTTTCAGCAACTCCTTGGCATAGACTTGCGAATCGTTGAGTCCCTTAAAAACAATATATTCAAATGAAAGTCGGCGCTGTTTGCTAAAATCATAGTTTTTTAACAGTTCCACCATTTCGGTAATCGAATAGCCTTTTTCCGCCGGCATCAGTTCGGAACGCTGCACCGCCAACGGCGAATGGAGGCTGATTGCCAAATGACAATCACTTTCTTCAATAAACGTTTCAGTCCTTTCCGCAATCCGACAGTGGAGAGGGTGATACGCTTCGGACTCCATGCATAACCGTAATCAGCCGTCATTATCTCCAATGCCTGCAATACTTCATCCAGGTTATCGAGCGGTTCGCCCATGCCCATCATCACGACATTTGTCAACTTGTCCCGTTCCGGCAACGAATGAATCTGATTGATAATCTGACTGGCGGTCAGGTTGGCCTTATAACCTTGCTTTCCGGTCATGCAGAACTTGCAGTTCATCTTGCAGCCTACTTGTGAAGATACACACAAAGTCGCCCGGTCATCATCCGGGATATATACGGATTCTACAAAGTGGTTCTCACCTACTTTATACAAATACTTCACCGTACCGTCCACAGAGCGCATTTCATCTACCGGCGCCTCTGCTCCCACCTCATAGTTCTGCTTGAGCAACTCCCGATACTTCAACGACAAATTTGTCATTTCATCAATCGAGGCCACCTTCTTATCGTAGAGCCACGATGCAATCTGCTTGGCGGCAAAGCCGGGCATTCCCAGTCTTTTCGCCAGCGATTGAGCTCCACAAGAGTCATTCCTAAAAGAGGATATTTAGACATTATTCCTTCTGTTCATGGTTTATATTTGCAAATGTAAGGAAATAAAGTCGATTTCCGTACAGCGAGAATGTAAAAGTTAACAAAAAAGGTCGTTCCCGAAAGAGGAACGACCTTTTGCAGTTATCGTTTTTACGATTAAATCTTAGAAGAACAGGTAACGTGTATCTTTTACGTTTCCTTTCAGATACAAGTCATCATCAGGCGGCTTGCGAAGCGTGCGTGCATATTAGCCAACGTAGCTTCTTCATCTTTTGCGTTGAATGTATCGTTCAGTTTGTCCTTGCCATATACTTGCAGAACAAATACGCCGGCATTACCTTTGATCGGAGCGCTCAATTTATTTACTTCAGCAACAGAAGCATAAGCGCCAACCAACGGTTCGCTACTACGCAAAGCAGATACATAAGCCGGAGCAGCAAACGTTACCATTTTCAAAGAATCGCTGACAGCGTTCGGCATAGCCTTGTACTGGTCGAGTGAGGTTGCGTTGGCAGCCTTCATGTCAGCCATAATCTTTTCAGCTTTCTTATCTTTCACGATCTCAGCTCTCAACTGTTCCTGTACGGCTTTCAATGGACGGTATCCTTCCGGCTTGATGTTTACCAGACCAACGACCATCATGTGATCGCTTTCGCCACATTCATACAAGCCTGATACTTCACCCGGTTTTGCTTTATCGAATGCCCATCTCAACGCTTCTTTTGTACCTCTCACACCACCGATACCATGTTCGGAGCTATACAAATCAGCTCTGTCAAGCAATTTGTATCCGGCTTCTTCGGCGTTAGCCACCATTTTCTCAACAGAAGGATTGGCAGCGATAAACTGGCTGAAGTCATTGTAAGCACGGTTATATGTTTCCTTGCTGAATTCAACTTCACGCTTCACCACAGCTACTTTATATTTATCCTTCACCGCTTTCTTGTTAGTCACCTGAAGAATAACGTTAGCTTGGCCCAACGGCAAGTTTACCAGCTCGTTCACACCTGTGCTGTTAATAGCAGAAATAAATTTCAAGTTGTCACCGTCAATTTGTGCACCTTCGTACTGTGCAGCAGTCATCCAGTTGGAATCACCGGTCTGACCGTATTTCTTAGCAAGATCTACGAAGTTAGCACCACCTTTGATAGCATTGTAGATACTGTCGGCCAGAGTTTTCGTCTTAGCTGCATCTGCCGCATATACCTGAATCTGACGGAACTCAACAGAATCGGCAGCCGCAGTCTTGGCTACAATTTTGAATGAGTTGATCGTATTATCGCCACCATTATAGTAAGGACCATAAACAGAACCAACAGAAGCAGAGTCCAAACGTGCAACTACATCCGACGGGAAAGCAGTCTTGTTGTAGAACAAGTCTACATAAGGAGCTTCCGAACCAACCGAACGAATGAAAGAAGTATAATCATCCGTTGTAGTAGCCAACTGTTCAGTAGCTTCGTCCACTTCCTTCTGGATAGCGGCGCGGTCGGCAGCACTGGCAGTTACCTGTACGTCGATGTATTTGATATCACGAGTTTCCTGGTATTGCTTGAACTGTTCTTTTTTCTTGTTATACAAGTCTTTCAGTTCCGATTCCTTCACTACGATTGTAGAATCTACCACAGAAGAATAAGGAACGGCAGCCAGCAACATATTGTATTGGTTTACTCTTGCGTCGAAAGCATCCTGTGCTTCCACCGGGTTAGAGATAAGCGCTTTGGATACCAATGCCTGATACTTTTCAGCCAGACGGCTCTGAATCAGAGTTTTCTGAATGAACGACCAATATTTATACATATTGTTGTACTGTTCAGCATACTGTGCCGGCATTTGCGATTCGTTCATTTTGGCATATTCTACCAGGAACTTGTTCAACATATCCTTGTCGAAGTTTCCGGTTTGCGGATTCTGGAAAGGAGTCTGTCTCAACAAAGGATGAACGCCAGCTTTCAGGATATCCTGAATTTCAGCAGTAGAAACAGTCAGTCCCAGTGCTTCAGCTTCTTTTTCAATCAGTTTATTGTTAACGTAGGAACGCCATACTTCATCGCGTACCTGACTGGTTTGTTCGTCATTCAAGGCGGTCACTCCACGCATGAGTTTCACCACTTCGGTATATTCTTCTACCAAGTTCTGATACTCCTGAGCGGAAAGAGCGTCTCCGTTCACCTCACCAACGTCATGTGCCTGGTGCGGCTGCATCACCTTCCATGCGTCACCCGCAATGAAAGCAAACAGCGCCAAGCCGATAACAATCACCAATAGAGGTCCTTTCGACCTAATGTTTTGTAATGTTGCCATTTTGATTAATACGATTTATGTTTATTATTATTTCTTCTAATTGTCGTTTTAGCGCACGAAGATACAAAAAATGCTAATATGCTTCTATTTATTGGCTAAAAATTTCTCGGTATTCGTCATTATTCCATGACTTTTAGGCGAACCAGTTCTATTTTCGTCGCCGTCACCTTGATTATCTTGAACTGATAACGTCCTACCCGAATCACTTCATGCAGTTTCGGGAAACTCTGATATTGATTCAGAATCAGTCCTCCCACTGTCAGATATTCGTCGGATTCAGGCAAGTCGAGACCGAACGTTTCGTTGACTTTCTCAATCTCCAGACGGCCGGACAATACATATTCATGTTCGTCTATCTGCTTGCTGATATAGGAAGTGTTATCATGCTCGTCTTCTATATCACCGAAGATTTCTTCTACCAGATCTTCCAATGACACAATACCGGACGTTCCGCCAAACTCGTCCACCACTACCGCAATTGTCTTTTTCTGTTGCATGAACAGTTTCATCAGCTTATTGGCGGACATTGTTTCGGGAACAATCGGCACTTGCTTCACATTCTCGTGCCAGTTGGTCGGTGCGCGAAACATCTCCGAAGAGTGGATGTAACCGACCACATTGTCAATATTACCGTCATATACGATAATCTTGGAGATACCCGACTCTATAAAACGGCTTTTCAGTTCATCCAGCGAAGTTGTGAGATCAACCGCCACCACCTCAGTACGGGGAACAATACAATCGCGTATTTTAATATTCGAGAAGTCAAGTGCGTTCTGGAAGATTTTCACTTCCGTATCCAGTTCCTCCTCATTCTCGGCATTATCAATGCTGCTCTGTACAAAATAATCAAGATCCACCTTTCCGAAAGCTTTGTCGGACGCATCCTTGTTTACCTTCATGCCGAAAATGCGCAGGAAGATGCAAGACAAACCGGAAGACAACTTGGATATAGGATATAAAACAACGTAACAAATAAAAAGTGGAACGGCGAAAACGTTCAATACCATATTGGGATTGATCTTGAACAATGTTTTCGGCAGGAACTCTCCGGTCACCAAAATAATCAGGGTAGAAATGACAGTCTGTGCCAACACCATTAGGAAGTGATTGTCAATAAAGCCGGCCAGCAGATTTTCACCAATGATCTGAGCCATCAGGATACCATAGATAACCAGTGCGATATTGTTACCCACCAACATGGTAGAGATAAACTCGTTCGGGTTCTTGAAAAAGATAGAAAGGATGCGGGAAGTAATGCCCCCTTTGCGTTCCATTTCAAAACGCAGTTTGTCTACCGAGACAAATGCAATCTCCATTCCCGAAAAGAAAGCGGAGAAAAGCATGGTGATTATTAGAGAGATATAAATATTCATAGCTTATTTCACAGAATCTTTTTTCACAGAGTCCGGCAGGGCTTTTGTTTCCGGTTGTGGCGGAGCAGTCGCCTCGTCGTCGACGTAGAATATACCTTCAATATTATGAATCGTATAAACGGTCATTTGCTGATTGGAATCGAACCCATGCCCGGTGATAATCCGGTCCGGTTGCTGGATACGAATAAACTTGTCGGAATACACTTTCTGCGTAGCTTCATTCCAGTAAAGCAGTTCCGTATTGAAACGCTCTCCTTTCCGGTTTTGTATATCCACGTTTCCTATCAGTTTCCAGAGTCTTTCCTTGTCATAGTAGTAGGCAGTATCCGCTTTGATACTGGCTTCTATATGAAAGATCGAATCGAACTGTTCAAGATACACTCCTTTTTCAAATGCCCAATAAGACGGCTTCTTGCGGTCGAAAACCAGCCACTCTTCCGTATTCACCCGATAGCGGGTCACTCCCGAATCGGATATAAGGGTTGTCACTCCGGATGTCTGCATCACTGCCATGGAGTCACGTTCTGTAATAGCATCCCCCGTTATTTTCTTTTTGCCACCACAGGAGGGAAATAAAAGAAGCATAACAATTGTCCCTAAGACAATTGTTATGCTCATGCTTTTATGCAACAAACGGTTCTTTCGTTTTCGCAACATACGTTTATCTAATCGTTGTAGACTCTCCGATCCAGCCACCGATAGTAATACGGTCGCCAGCCTTGTAACCCAACATAAACAGGTCTTTTGCTTGCGGAGTGTGTGCAGAATATCTGCCGATCAATTTGTTTGCTTCTTCAGCTACACTCGGGTCTACTTGTTTTGCGCGTTGCAATTTGTCAATTATAACAAAGTAAGTACACTTGTTCAGTGCAGACTCGTCACTCCAGTTAGGACTCATTGCATAAAGGTTGGCAATCAAGATATACGGAGCGCCATAATTTTCATTGAGACCGATAGCTTTCTGACAGTAAGTTCTTGCCTGTGACAATTTCTTAGCAGAAGCCAACACAGCAGCAGCTGCGTATGCTTTTTCCGCTTTCTTTATATTGTCAGTTTCCAGGTTGATAGCTTCATCAAAGAATTTCACTGCACTGTCGATATCACCTTTCTTGAATGCCTGATATGCACATCCGGTAGCAGCCTCTGCTGTCGGTTCCATTTTATAAGCATAGAAAGATGCCTGCAAATAAGCTTCACTTTCCGTACATTTCATCATTTTCATGATGTCGATTACTTTCTTCAAATAAGCGAGGTCAGTCTGATTAGCTTCTACTTTCGGGCCATAAATTCCTTGCAGTGATTCACAATCAGCAGTACCACTGTTTACAAACAAGGCAACCAAGTTATCTTTGATACCCAGCAGACCTTTCTTCTTTGCTTCATTAGTTTCAGCAGCAATGGCAGCATCAGCATATTCGGAAGCAGCCAGATAATCCTGGATAAATTGTTCCTTATGAGCAGGATCAGCTTTCAGTTTATCCAAAGACATCTGCAGGAAATAGAAAATAGTAGCTCCGGCAGACTCGCCTTTTACAGCATTAACCGATTGGCTCAGCCATTGATAAGCCTGATTCACATCCAGTTTCGGAGCCAAGGCGATATAGTCTACAGCCTTGATACCCAAAGCTTCATCAGCAGAAGATACCTTCGTACCTTTAGCCAGGAATTCATCAGTGTATTTGATACGCAAGTCATGCGTATTCATCAGTTCATTAAAATATTTCTGATATTCCGGATTATTTCTGTCCTTAATCTGTGCCATTAAGCCTTTCAGAATTTTATATCCGTCAGTAAAAGTGTAGAAACGGAGTGTCGGACAGTTTTCCAACACAGCTTTCCAAGGAGTATACGCATCTTTAAAGTTACCTGCACGCACAGCTTCATGCGAGATACTACTGTTTGAATTACAGTTAGTCGCATCCTGTGCTACCACAGTAGTCGCCCCTGCCGAAAGGAACAACATAGCTACAAGCGTTTTAATTTTCATTGTATCTAAATTTTAGTTGTTAGTATAATATTATAGTCGTCTATTCTCTTCTCTTTTTAATTCTTGCATTACTCTACTCTACGCTTGAAGAACCAACGTTCGTTGAACGTCAATCCGATACTTACGCGGAAGATATTTTCGTTCACAAAGGTCGCTTCTTGTCCACTGATACGAACAAACTGTCCGCTGATACTGAGGATAGAGCGTGAACGGGGAACAGGCAGACCGAAACCGGCTGTTACACCATATTCGCGGGTAGCCTTCTTGCCGTTGATCTTATAATACGGGGTCGTATAATAAGCTCCCAAACGATATTTTATGTGAGCAAGATAAGAACGTCCCAGCAAGTTAGGGATATATTCCGCACCCACAGATATTTTAGAACGGTCGCAATAAGCATAAGTTTCATCAAAATCAGCACGTATGGATTCATCTGTTGTCCTTACACCAAAGTCTGCTTTCGACCATTGTTGCAAACTGTAATCCACTCCAATTGTCAGGCGTTTGTCATAGTTATAGGTAAATCCGACACCATACGTATTAGGGAGTGCCAATGTAGCATCCGGCGCCACGCTAGTTGAAGTTTCAACCGTACCTGTACTATTAGAGACCAACTGTGTTGTCACATCATAATCATTCCCCAGTTTTATTTTTGGAGAATATACAACACCAAGCGTCACTGAATGTTTCTTATCTATATCCTTTGTATACTGTGCTCCAAAGTCCAGCTTATAAGATGATACAGATGCAGTCGCCTGTTGCACAAAATTATAAGCCCCGGATACATTCGGATAATAAATAGTCCGCGAACGGGTTATATCCCCCCAGAAATAAGAAGCATTTACACCCACTGAAAGATCTTTGAATACCTTCACACCCAATCCGACATATAGTTGGTGTAAGCCTCCGTCGCCTGTATAATTTCTGGCATAAGCTGTCGTATTACCAGTTGCGGGATCTGTCGCATTCTGAGTATCCGATACCGTATATCCCACATTGGAGAACGGCAGCAAACCGATACTCATTGCTAGTCTCCTATGTAACCGGAATTGCATTGCCAGATAGTCGAAACTAGAGTTTTTGGCGTTCAGCTTCACGCCACCGCCACTAATATTCATATTTTGAAGACTGACGCCCCCTTCAAAGAGGAAAGTCAACGAGTCAATGGCTGTATACGAAGCAGGATTCAACGGATTGATCTGCGCTCCGTCCCGGAGTCCGAAAGCAATTCCTCCCATTGCCTTACTGTTTCCGAAGTTCTGGTCAGACAAGTCGCCATAGCCATATCGTGTATAAGGAGAGTTTGTATTATTTTGAGCGATTGCCATTCCGGTAACCATTGTGAGCAATAGCGCCCAAAGCGTGTGTTTAAATCCTACCATTATTATAGTTTAAAATTCTATTTAATCCTTTCAACACTAAAAATCTATCTGCAAAGATGATACTTTTTACGCTGCTATCAAAAGAAAAATCATCTCCGCCCGTTAAAAAAACCAAAAGTTCAGGATATTTATGCTTCATAACCGTAATGTAACCTGAAATTTCGTATTCCATACCTTTCAACACCCCGGCGCGTATAGCCGTTTCGGTATCCCGCCCCATGGGGAGTTTGCGCCCGTTGGAGTCAATAAGAGGCAAGCGTCCGGTAAACTGGTTGAGTGCCTTGAAACGCATCTGCATACCGGGAGAAATATTACCACCATGATACTGTCCTTTCGAGTCTATAAACTCGTAAGTAATGCAAGTTCCCGCATCAATTACCAATATATCTCTACGAGGATATTGCTCATTCGCTCCCACCACAGCAGCCATTCGGTCGTATCCCAGCGTTTCGGGAGTTTCGTACAGGTTGGTGACCGGAAGCGGAGTCTTCGAATCGAGCCACAGCAAAGGGAAAGGCAAGGCGACCAAAGCCGCAAGCACCCGTTCGCTTAAATCAATCACGGTAGCTACAATTCCCTGCTCAACCGGGTATTTGGCACAAAGAGCTTCCAGACAATCCAATGACTGATTGGACTCGGTCAGCACTTCCACCATTTCCCCACCGTCAAAGAGGGCAACCTTCGCAGCGGTATTTCCTATGTCGATAATTAAATTCAATGCATTCTTATCTTTTAGCGGGCGCAAAGGTAAAGTAAAAAAAGAGAAATCGAAACATCTGAGAGAAATTATCTTCTTTTTTGGTTCTTCTTATGTTCTCTCTCTCAAAAAAGTGTGTCGGGCGAACTATATAATATAGAATAATATATATTTTTATTTATATATGCACGGTTGGTGGCACGCCTCCATTTTTCAGCAGGAGATAAATCACTAATTCACAATCAATTATACATGCAAAAGGGGTAGCACGGTTAGTGGCACGCTTTTACGTGTATAATTCCGGTAAAACAGAGGCTCTATTTCACCCAAATGAAGGCTCTATTTACCCCAAACAGAGGCTCTATTTTGATAAAACAGAGCCTCTGTTTCACGAATCCAACAATTCTTTGTATATTCGCTGCCAAAATAAAACGAACCTACTGATGAAACGGTCTTTTTTATATGTAATCTTCTCTCTTTTCCTGTTGCTCCTGCCCATTGGACAAACAACTGCCAACAGCAATGACTCTATCCGTCTTAGCCTGCTGACTTGTGCTCCCGGAGAAGTGATATACACCCTGTTCGGACACACTGCCATTCGTTACGAAAATCCCTCACAAGGGATTGACGTCGTATTCAATTACGGCTTATTCAGCTTTGACATCCCTAACTTCGCTCTCCGCTTCTCACTCGGAGAAACGGACTACCGGCTGGGAGTGATCGACTACCCTCATTTTGCAGGAGAATATGCCTATTTCGGACGCAGCGTATGGCAACAGACACTTAACCTGAACAACGAAGAAAAGGCCGAACTAATCCGCCTGTTACAAGAAAATTACCGCCCCGAAAACCGGGTGTACCGTTATAATTTCTTTTACGATAATTGTGCCACCCGTCCCCGCGACAAGATAGAAGAAAGTATTGCAGGCAAAGTGATTTATCCCGTAGAACCGCAAGACGGTTCACGTACCTTCCGCGAGATCGTCCACCAATATTGCAAAGGACATCCGTGGGCACGTTTCGGCATTGATCTATGCATCGGAAGCGAAGCCGATCGGCCTATCACGCAGCGACAGATGATGTTTGCCCCGTTCTATCTAATGGATGCATTTGCCGGCGCACAAATTACCGGTGATTCCATTCAACGCCCGCTTGTAACGGACAGCGAACTGATTGTGGATGCCACTCCCGAAGAAGATGAAAGCTTTTGGATACCCACTCCGCTGCAATCCGCTCTTCTCCTCTTTATACTTACCGCCGCCGCTACCATTTACGGCATCCGCCGACGGACAGGACTCTGGGGAGTCGACCTCATATTGTTCGGTACGGCAGGTATCGCAGGATGTATCCTTGCGTTCCTGGCCCTCTTCTCCGAACACCCGGCTGTCAGCTCCAATTTCCTGTTATTTGTCTTTCATCCGGGCCAGCTTCTTTTCCTTCCTTACATCATATATTGTGTCCGAAAAGGGAAGAAATGTTGGTATTTGACCTTAAATCTTATTATTTTAACACTTTTTATAGTGCTTTTTCCGGTAATTCCGCAAAGATTTGACTTTGCTGTTGTACCTTTGGCACTCTGTTTGCTGATACGTTCAGTGAGCAATCTAATTGTGACATCTAAAAAGAAATAATGAAAGGACTACTAACTTCCCTTATCACCGTACTGACCTTCACCGGGCTGCAAGCCCAGTCGCTACCTGCCGCCCCTAAATTAGTGGTGGGACTGACGATCGACCAATTACGTACGGACTATCTGGAAGCATTTTCGTCACTTTACGGCGAGAAGGGCTTCAAACGTCTTTGGAAAGAGGGAAGAGTGTTCCATAACGCCGAATATACTTTCAGCGGTGTAGACCGCGCTTCCGCCATAGCTGCCATTTATAGCGGTACGACGCCCTCCATGAACGGAATTATCTCCAAACGCTGGATGGACGCCGCCACCCTCCGCCCCGTCAACAGCACGGACGACACGGCATTTATGGGATATTACACCGATCAGACGGTCGCCCCCACCAAATTGCTGACTTCCACCATTGCCGACGAGCTTAAAATAGCTACACAAGGCAAGGGACTTGTATACGCCATTGCCCCCAACTGCGACGCCGCCATTTTTGCCGCCGGACATGCCGGAAACGGTGCTTTCTGGCTCAATCCCAATACCGGAAAATGGAGCGGGACAACCTACTACGGAGAATTTCCCTGGTGGGCAAGTCAATACAACGACCGCCAGGCTGTCGATTTCCGTATCGCCGGCATGACATGGGAACCGGTTTTCCCGCGGGGGATGTACACTTTCCTGCCAGATTGGCGGGATATGCTTTTCAAATATAAATTTGACGACGACCGCAACAACAAGTTCCGACGGTTCATCGCCAGTCCCTTTGTGAACGATGAAGTCAATGCACTCGCCGAAGAAGCGCTCAACAAAAGTTCTATCGGTATGGACGATATTACTGACTTATTGGCACTGACTTATTATGCGGGCAACTACGCACATAAATCCGTACAGGAATGTGCTATGGAAATACAAGACACATACGTACGTCTCGAACGCAGAAGCGCCAACCTGCAGGCTGTGCTCGACAAGAAGGTAGGACTACAAAACGTGCTTCTTTTCGTCACCTCGACCGGCTATACGGACAGCGAATCGCCCGATTCGGGATTATACAAAATCCCCGGCGGAGAGTTTTATCTCAACCGCTGCGCCGCCTTGCTGAATATGTACCTCATGGCTACATACGGTGAGGGAAAGTACGTTGAAACCCACTACAACCAGCAAATCTATCTGAACCATAAATTACTGGAAAAGAAAGAACTGAACTTGACGGAAATACAGCAGAAGTCCGCCGAATTCCTGATGCAGTTCAGCGGAGTGAACGAGGCATATTCCGCCAACCGGCTTCTACTGGGTTCATGGACTCCGGAGATCTATAAAATACGCAACGGTTACCACCGCAAACGTTCGGGAGACCTCGTAATCGACGTCCTCCCCGGGTGGACAATCGTCAACGAGAATGGTGGCGAAAACAAAGTGGTACGCCATTCTTATATCCCTTCGCCATTGATTTTCATGGGACATTCCGTGAAACCGGCCGTTATCCAGACACCTGTAACAATAGACCATATCGCGCCTACACTGGCACATTTTATGCGCATCCGGGCTCCCAACGCCTGCACATCTGCTCCTATTACCGGCCTGCGGTAAAAGAAACCTCACAAAAACAGGGCGCAAAACATAAATAAATCAGCATTTTAATGTAACTTTGCGCAAACTATTTTAATTCGATAAATAATAAACATACTTATACAAATGGGATTCAATGAATTTTTAAGCTCGATTTTCGGAAACAAATCCACGCGAGACATGAAAGAAATCAAGCCCTGGGTGGAGAAAATCAAAGCTGCTTACCCGGAGATTGAGAAACTGGACAACGACGCACTCCGTGCCAAAACGGAAGAACTCAAAAAATATATCCATGAGTCGGCTACCGCCGAACGTGCGAAAGTGGAAGAACTGAAAGCGAGTATCGAAAGCCTGGAACTGGAAGACCGCGAAGAAGTCTTTGCACAAATCGACAAGATAGAAAAAGAAATTCTGGATAAATACGAAAAAGCACTGGACGAAGTACTGCCCGTTGCTTTCTCAATCGTCAAGGCTACTGCAAAACGTTTCACGGAAAATGAAGAAATCGTAGTTACCGCCACTGATTTCGACCGCCAACTGGCTGCTACAAAAGACTTTGTACGCATCAGGGCGATAAGGCCATTTATCAGAATCACTGGATAGCCGGTGGTAACGATACGGTCTGGAACATGGTACACTACGATGTACAGTTGTTCGGTGGTGTCGTTCTGCACAAAGGCAAGATTGCGGAAATGGCAACCGGTGAAGGTAAGACATTGGTGGCTACCCTCCCCGTATTCCTGAATGCACTGACCGGAAACGGTGTGCACGTGGTTACCGTGAATGATTATCTGGCAAAACGTGACTCCGAATGGATGGGCCCTCTTTATATGTTCCACGGTTTGAGCGTAGATTGCATCGACCGTCACCAGCCGAACTCCGACGCACGCCGCCAGGCATATCTGGCAGACATCACGTTCGGTACCAACAACGAATTCGGTTTCGACTACCTGCGTGACAATATGGCGATCAGCCCGAAAGACCTTGTACAGCGTCAGCACAACTACGCTATCGTCGATGAGGTCGACTCCGTATTGATCGATGACGCCCGTACTCCGCTGATTATCTCCGGTCCCGTGCCGAAAGGTGACGACCAACTGTTCGAGCAGCTCCGTCCGCTAGTAGAGCGTCTGGTAGAAGCACAGAAAGTATTGGCAACCAAGTACTTGTCTGAAGCAAAAAAACTGATCGCATCCAACGATAAGAAAGAAGTGGAAGAAGGATTCCTCGCCCTGTACCGCAGCCACAAATGTTTGCCGAAGAACAAAGCATTGATTAAGTTCCTGAGTGAACAGGGCATTAAAGCCGGTATGCTGAAGACGGAAGAAATCTACATGGAGCAGAACAACAAGCGTATGCACGAAGTGACGGAACCGTTGTACTTCGTCATTGATGAAAAGCTGAACAGTGTAGACCTGACCGATAAAGGTATCGACCTGATCACCGGTAACTCCGAAGACCCGACATTGTTCGTTCTTCCGGACATTGCCGCAGAACTTTCGGAATTGGAGAATATGAACCTGACCAACGAACAGTTGTTGGAGAAAAAGGACGAACTGCTTACAAACTACGCTATTAAATCGGAACGTGTACATACTATCAACCAATTGTTGAAGGCTTACACCATGTTCGAGAAAGACGACGAATACGTAGTGATCGACGGACAGGTGAAGATTGTAGACGAACAGACCGGTCGTATTATGGAAGGTCGTCGTTACTCAGAAT
>ERZ791624.901-NODE-901-length-16881-cov-1.758112_pt1 | contig 16881 bp, 16 predicted proteins | sample MGYA00510058_ERZ791624 | MGnify/ENA primary metagenome ERZ791624 (study PRJEB30046, sample SAMN00715158) | human gut metagenome | study: EMG produced TPA metagenomics assembly of the A metagenome-wide association study of gut microbiota in type 2... | reverse complement strand
TGGCTAGAGCATGCGGTTCATACCCGCAGTGTCGAGGGTTCAAATCCCCCTCCCGCTACTAACCTTTAATCGTCATGATATCATGGCGATTTTTTTTGTAGCAGTGTGATGGTATTTGAATAAACCGGCATATTGATGCCGGTTCATGTGGTCATCATAACGATAGAAAAATATGAGTGAATGAAAAAATAAGGAGAAATCAAATATGCGAGTTGGAATGGGCTATGATGTTCATAAATTAGTAGAAGACAGAAAGTTGATCCTTGGCGGAGTGGAGATTCCATACGAGAAAGGATTGCTTGGGCATTCAGATGCAGATGTTCTGCTTCATGCGATCATGGATGCGCTTCTCGGTGCTGCGGCATTGGGAGATATCGGCAGGCATTTTCCGGATACAGATGACCGTTATAAGGGGGCAGACAGCATGGTGCTGTTAAAGAAAGTGAAGAAGCTTCTGGATGAGAAATTTTTCTTTATAGAGAATATAGATGCGACAGTGATCGCACAGCAGCCGAAGCTTGCCCCATATATAGAAGATATGAGAAAGAATATTGCAGAATGTCTGGAACTTCCGGTGAACAGGGTGAATGTGAAGGCTACGACAGAGGAAAAGCTGGGATTTACCGGAGCGGGTCTTGGAATCAGTTCACAGGCTGTCTGTCTGTTAGAGACTGTCGGGAACTATGATTATGATGTTATGGGAATGAACCAGGGAGGCTGCGCCGGCTGTCAGGGCTGTCCGGTCAGACAGTAGGTAGTTTAGGGTATGAATGAAGAAAGATGCGATCAGATGGATTGCAAAACGTTTGATTCGATCAGGATAGAAACTGCCGGAGCGGAAGATATGAACGAGATCCGTAAGCTCTGGAAACAGTCATTTGACGATCAGGATGCATATATGGATTATTATTTTTCAAATGTGGCAACAAGGAATCATATCTTTGTGGCAAAGACTGACTCCAAGATTATTTCTATGGTGCATTTGAATTCATATACTCTTGCTGAGACGACAGCAGGAGCAACCACATATAAAAAGGGTGGATATATCGTTGGCGTTGCGACCGAGCCTGAGTTCCGAAGACATGGAATCATGTCGATATTAATGAAGCATGTGCTTGCATATGCGGCTGAGAATGATTACGATTATATTTATCTGATGCCGGAGAAAGAGATCTATTATAAAGGTCTGGGATTTGCTCCGGTAGTAGAAAGCGGCTTTTATAATATAACCGATCTGAAACCTGAGAAGAATGATTATGAGCTTTGTGGGTTGGAAGATATAACAGATGAACAGTTGCAGAGTTTTTCTGAAAAACTGGCACAACGCTATGATCTCTTTGTACCACGAACCAGAGCCTACCTGGAAGATCTTGGAATGGAATGTCAGTCCCTGTTCGGTGATGTATATATTATAAAGGATGAGAATGAGATAGCGGCGGTGTATGGAACCATGTATGATGGGGATCGCGCAGAGATCGTTCAGTATTGTACAGTTACCGGATCGCTTGATCCGTTGTTATATGGAATTTGTGAGAGTGATATTCCTGTATTTTCTAAGGTTGAATTGTTTGGAACATATACAGACCATAAGATGATAAAGAAAGGCCGTGGGATCATGTTTTATGAGCCATATACGGAGTACACAGAATTATATAGAAAATCAGATCGTATTTTCATAAATGAAGTGGTTTAAAAAAATATGGATACCATGTATAATAGTTGTAGAGTGTATATACAAAAAGGAGAAATAAAATGACAACAGACGGATATGTAGAACATATAGTGAAAACAAAGACTTCTGCCGGAATCATGGCATTGATCGTACTTGGAGCAATTATCACCGTGGTGGGAGCATTTTTTATGTTCTTTGTACCGGGAGGCACAATCTTTGGACTTCCGCTTGCGGTTGTTGGTGTAATTATATTTTCATTTGCAATCAATCGAAAAGAGTGTGAGTTTGAATATTTGTTCGTAAATGATGATGTTGAGGTTGCAAGGATCACCGCAAAGAGCAGCAGAAAACAGGTGTATCATTTTGAAGGCGGAGAAGTAAAACAGATCACGACTGTAGATTCAATCTATAGGGATAATGAGCATCAGGCAAATTCCGGTATTAAAACGATGAATTTCACTTCAAAGGATAAGAACACAGAGAATCCTGTTTATTCTTTCATTCTGAATAATAATAACCGCACAGAGGAAGTCCTGTTAGAGCTTGATGCAAAGACGATTGAACATGTAAAACAATTTTTCAAAGGAAAAATCCGGGAATAGAGAAAGTCAGGAACGGACACATATTTATAAGCAGAAAGACAGATACTATAAAAGAGGTGCTTGCGATGAAAATTACTTTTTTTAAATATCTGTCTTTGTTTTTGACCGGAGGAATGGTATATTATTTTCTTGAAATATTTACCAGAGATTATTCTCATTATTCCATGATAATCTGTGGGGGGCTGTGTATGATTGCATGCGGAGGTTTGAATCAGATGTTCCCGAGAATGCCGATCTCGTTACAGATGTTTTTATCGGCAGAGATCATAACATTGTTGGAATTTATTACCGGAGTTATAGTAAATCTGATCTTTCATGTCGGAGTATGGGATTATTCATATCTGCCATATAATGTGATGGGGCAGATATGTTTGCCATATTCTGTGTTGTGGATGTTCCTTTCATTGATCATAATATTTGTGGATGATGGAATCAGGCATTTTCTGTTTGGAGAAGAATTGCCGGAGTACAGATTGTTTTAAATATAAATACAAAGCGATTTTTTTGTTGTTGAAGCAGCTGCGACGTTTAGAGTAATAAAAAAAGCTTATAACAGATTCGGCCTGAAATCCGGACTTCTGATGATAAGCTTCTTTTATGTGGTGTGAAATTAAATACGAAACTATGGCTGAAGAGGAGTCATCTTAAGTCCTTTATACAATTTGGTATAAAGACTTCTTTCATCGGAGTAAAGCATGATTCCCCGTGCACCATCTTTAACAATGTAGGCGTATTTATTCTTCTGTACATTCATGTACAAAACTTCCTCCACATTCAGTTCTTTGGCTTTCACTTTTGCAACGCTGACACTTACCGGCTGTAATTTGTATTTTTTGATTGCCTGTTCAACTGTCATGATAAACACCTCCATCATATAGTATGTCTATGTTTGTTTGAATATAGTATATTGTATAGATAGCACAAAGTCAACTGTAAATAATGCACAAAAAGGCAAAAAAAGGGAAAAACTTCCGTTATTTTTGATAAAAAAGGAGAGATAAATAGTGAAAAATGCAAACTATTATACTATGATGGAAGAAGAATTGAAGAAAATATCGGATTCCGGCAGTAAAAAGAAGCTATTGCTTCATTGCTGCTGTGCCCCGTGTTCCAGTCATTGCCTGGAAGTTCTGACCGATTATTTTGATATTACTGCTTATTTTTATAATCCGAATATCACAAGTGATGAAGAATACGAGAAACGCTGGAATGAATTAAAACGCTTTGTTCATGAAGTATATCAGGAGAATGGGGTGGAGTCATATCTGGAAGAGCATGAGAGCGAACGGTTTCTTGAAATGGCAAAAGGAATGGAAGAGGAACCGGAACGTGGAATCCGGTGCTATGCCTGTTATAAGCTTCGTCTGGATAAAAGTGCAGCATTTGCAAAGAAGCATGGATTTGATTATTTTACTACGACACTGTCGATCAGCCCGCATAAAAATGCAGACTGGCTCAATGAGATCGGAGAAGAACTGGGTGAGCGGTATGGTATAACATTTTTGCATAGTGATTTTAAGAAGAAAAATGGATATAAACATTCGATCGAGCTTTCAAAGGAATATAATTTATATAGACAGAACTTCTGCGGCTGTGAATTCAGCAGAAGAGTGTATGAAGCAACAGAAAAAATGAAGCAGGAAGCTGCTCAGAAATAAGTTGACGAATTTCGATGAAAAAGTGTTGTCTAACAATAACAAATGTGTTAGAATTGACAAAACTAGAAAAAAGAGGCAGATGAGGATCTTTGTATGTGTGCACAGATTCTCTGTTCACTCTTTTTTTTTGAGCAAAAATAGAAAAAAGAAGAAAGGAATTGTATTATGAAAGCTTTTTTGATACTTGAAGATGGACATGTATTTGAAGGCACCAGTATTGGAGCAACCGATGAGATCATAAGCGAAATTGTTTTCAATACGTCTATGACAGGTTACTTAGAGGTGTTGACAGACCCATCCTATGCCGGGCAGGCAGTTTGTATGACATATCCGTTGATTGGTAATTATGGTGTATGTCTGGAAGATATGGAGGCTGATAAACCATGGCAGTCAGGATTTATTGTAAGAGAGATTGCGAAGAAGCCAAGTAACTTTAGAAGTGAACAGAGTATTAACCAGTTCCTTATTAATAACAATATAACAGGTATCGAGGGAGTTGATACCAGAGCCTTGACCAAGATCCTCAGAAATCAGGGTACAATGAAGGGCATGATCACAACAAATGCTTCTTATGACCTTGAAGATTGTCTGAAGCGGATCAAAGCATGGGAGATGGGACATGTTGTTCTTGATGTTACATGCAAAGAAAAGAAAGTTTATCCGGGAGATGGCTACAAGGTAGCTGTGATCGATCTCGGCGTTAAGAGAAATATTATCAAATCTTTATTAAAGAGAGGTTGTCAGGTTACTGTATATCCTGCTGAGACGCCTGCGGAGGAGATCATCGCAGATGCACCGGACGGCATCATGTTAACAAACGGACCTGGAGATCCAAAGGATTGTAAGGTTACGATCAAAGAAGTGAAAAAACTTTTCGATACAGATATTCCTATTTTTGCAATATGTCTTGGACATCAGCTGCTTGCACTTGCAAATGGCGGCGATACCGTAAAGATGAAATACGGTCACAGAGGTGCGAACCATCCTGTAAAAGATTTAAAGACCGGAAAGGTTTATATTTCAACTCAGAATCATGGATATATGGTAAAAGAAGAGAGCCTTGACAGAAAGGTTGCCGAGGTCAGCTTTATCAATGTAAATGATGGTACAGTAGAAGGCGTTCATTACCTTGGTAAGAATGCACAGACCGTACAGTTCCATCCGGAAGCATGTGCCGGTCCTCTTGATACAGACTTCTTGTTTGATGTATTTATGAATATGATGGAGGTGTCTAAGTAATGCCAAAGAATCCGAATATTAAAAAAGTTGTTGTAATTGGCTCCGGTCCTATCGTAATCGGACAGGCTGCAGAATTTGACTATGCCGGTACACAGGCTTGTCGTTCATTAAAAGAAGAAGGCCTTTGCGTTGTCCTGATCAACTCCAATCCGGCTACGATCATGACAGATAAGGATATCGCAGATAAGGTATACATTGAGCCATTAACAGCCGATGTTGTAAAAGCAGTGATCGAGAAGGAAAAACCAGACAGCCTTCTGCCAACACTGGGTGGTCAGGCAGCTTTAAATATCGCAATGGAACTGGAAGAATCCGGTTTCTTAAGAGAACATGATGTTATGTTGATCGGTACATCTTCTTCAACAATCAAAAAAGCAGAGGACAGACTGGAATTCAAGAAAACCATGGAGAAGATCCATGAGCCTGTAGCACCATCTGAGGTTGTTACAACGGTAAAAGCCGGTCTCGAATTTGTTAAGAAGATCGGATATCCGGTTGTACTCCGTCCGGCATACACCCTCGGCGGAAGCGGCGGTGGTATCGCTGAGAATGAAGAAGAGTTTGTCGAGATCCTGATGAATGGTCTGAGACTTAGTCGTGTCGGTCAGGTTCTGGTAGAGCGTTGTATCGCAGGCTGGAAAGAGATCGAATACGAAGTAATGCGTGATGCAAATGGTACCTGTATTACAGTTTGTAATATGGAGAATCTGGATCCGGTCGGTGTCCATACCGGTGACTCTATCGTAGTAGCACCATCCCAGACATTGGGTGATAAAGAGTATCAGATGCTTCGTACATCTGCATTAAATATTATTTCTGAATTAAATATCCGTGGTGGCTGTAACGTACAGTTTGCATTACATCCAACTACATTTGAATATTGTGTAATCGAAGTAAATCCTCGTGTAAGCCGTTCGTCAGCACTTGCATCCAAGGCAACCGGTTATCCGATCGCCAAGGTTTCTGCAAAGATCGCACTTGGTTATAATCTGGATGAGATCCAGAATGCAATTACCAAGAAGACGTTTGCAAGTTTTGAGCCTGCACTGGACTATGTTGTTGTTAAGATTCCTAGACTTCCGTTTGATAAGTTCATCAAGGCAGATCATGATCTGACAACACAGATGAAGGCAACCGGTGAGGTTATGAGTATCTGCACAAACTTTGAGGGCGCATTGATGAAAGCAATCCGTTCTCTGGAACAGCATGTAGATGGTCTTCATTCCAGCAGATATAAGAATATGTCTGACAGTGATATCTTAAAGCTTCTGCATCATGTAGATGACAGACGTATCTTTGTTATCGCTGAGGCACTTCGCCGTGGCATTACACAGGAAGCAATTCACGATATCACAAAGATTGATCTTTGGTTCATTGATAAGATCAACAATCTGGTTGACTATGAACAGGAGATCCGTGATTCCAAGGGAGATATCTCCAAGGAACTGATGAAGGAGATCAAGCGTGTAGAATTCCCGGATAAGGTAATCGCACAGCTTACAGGAAAGACAACAAAAGAGATCAAAGAGCTGCGGTATGGCTATGGTATCCGTGCATCTTTCAAGATGGTTGATACCTGTGCTGCAGAGTTTGAAGCATCTACACCATACTATTATTCCTGCTTCGACGGTGAGAATGAAGTAGAGGAAGATCATTCCGTAAAGAAGGTTATGGTTCTTGGTTCCGGTCCTATTCGTATCGGACAGGGTATCGAATTCGATTACTGCTCCGTACACAGTACATGGGCATTTGAAGAAAGGGATACCAGACCATTATCGTAAATAATAATCCTGAGACAGTCAGTACAGATTTTGATATTGCAAATAAGCTGTATTTCGAGCCACTGACAGCAGAGGATGTAGAAGCAATTGTAGATCTGGAAAGACCGGATGGTGCGGTTGTTCAGTTCGGCGGACAGACAGCAATCAAGCTGACGGAAGCACTGATGGAGATGGGTGTTCCGATCCTTGGTACAAGTGCAGAGAATGTAGATGCCGCTGAGGATAGAGAATTATTCGATGAGATCCTTGAGAAGTGCTGTATCCCAAGACCTGCCGGAAAAACGGTATTTACCAGAGATGAAGCCTTAGAGGCAGCCAATGAACTCGGTTATCCGGTTCTGGTAAGACCTTCTTATGTATTAGGCGGACAGGGAATGCAGATCGCGATCTCTGATAAAGATATTATTGAATTTATGGATATCATCAACAGACATGTTCAGGAGCATCCTGTTCTGGTTGATAAATATATCATGGGTAAGGAAGTAGAAGTAGATGCCGTATGTGATGGAGAAGATATCCTGATCCCTGGTATCATGGAGCATGTAGAGAGAGCCGGTATCCATTCCGGTGATAGTATCTCTGTATATCCTGCACAGACGCTTTCACCAAAGATCAAACGTGTAATTGAAGATTATACAAGAAAGCTTGCAAACAGCCTTCATGTAATCGGTCTGATCAATATACAGTTTATCGCATACAATGATGAAGTATATGTAATTGAGGTAAATCCTCGTTCCAGCCGTACTGTTCCATATATCAGCAAGGTTACTGGTATTCCAATCGTAGATCTTGCAACCCGTGTTATCACAGGCGAGAAGATCAAGGATATGGGATATAAGCCGGGACTTCAGCCGGAAGCAGAATACTTTGCGATCAAGATGCCAGTATTCTCATTTGAGAAGATCCGTGGAGCCGAGATCAGTCTGGGACCGGAAATGAAATCAACAGGTGAATGTCTTGGTATCTCCAAGGACTACAACGAAGCCCTTTACAAAGCGTTCCTTGGCGCAGGTGTAAATCTTCCAAAGACAAAGAAGATGATTCTTACAGTTAAGGATGCAGATAAGATGGATGCAGTAGAAATCGGCAGACGTTTTGCGGCTCTTGGTTATGAGATCTTCTCTACAAAGAGCACATGCAGAATCCTGAATGAGAATGGAGTGCCTGCTGAACTGATCAACAAAGTAGAGGAACCATCACCAAACCTGTTGGATCTGATCTTAAGTCATGAGATCGATCTGATCATCGATACTCCGTCACAGGGTGTTGAACGAAGCAAGGATGGTTTCGTGATCAGACGTCATGCAGTTGAAACCGGTGTTACCTGTCTTACAAGTCTTGATACAGCGAATGCACTGCTTACAAGTTTGGAGTCATCCGCAAATAGACGATTATCACTGGTTGACATCAGCGAATTATAAGTATAATATGATACAACCTGACAAAACAGGCTGCTGCATTTTGCAGCAGGCTGTTTTGTGTTCTTAATAGGAGGTGGAATATGCATAACATTCCAAGAGATGAGGTGTTTGTGATCGGACATAAGAATCCGGATACGGATTCGATTTGTTCAGCGATCGCGTATGCAGATCTTAAGAATCAGTCAGAAAATAAATACATTCCCAAAAGAGCGGGTAATATCAATAAAGAAACAGAATTTGTATTAAATTATTTTGATGTGGAAGTACCGGAGTTGATCAAAAACGTGGACACCCAGTTGAGTGATATTTCTTACCGGCTCGTTTCCGGTGTACCGGGTGATACAACAATGAAGAAGGCATTTGAGATCATGCAGAAGAATGATGCAACGACGTTGCCGGTTGTGGAGAACGGAAAGATTCGTGGAATATTAACTGTTGGAGATATTGCAGAAGCTTATATGTTGAATTCGGAAGACGATATTTTGTATAAAGCGAGAACCAGGTGCCGACATATCATGGAGACGATCGATGGTGAGATGGTCTGTGGAAATCCGCATAGTTATATTACGAAAGGAAAAGTTATCATAGGCGCGGCACATGTGGAGCTTATGGAGCATTTTGTAAAGCCGGACGACATTGTTATCTTAAGTGACCGGAAGGAATCTCAGCTAATGGCTATCGAAAAGGGAGCAGGTATGCTGATCCTTTGTCTGGTGGATAAGGTGGATGACGATGTTGTGAAGCTTGCGGCATTTAAGGGCTGTTCGATCATCACATCTCAGAATGATACTTATAAGGTGGCCAGACTGATCGGTCAGAGTATACCGGTAAGGTTCTTTATGGTTCGTGATAATATAATGACGTTTAACGAGGATGATTCGGTTGAAACGATAAAAAGTGTTATGTCGAAGACGAGAGTTCGTTATTTCCCTGTTGTAGATAAGAGTGGAAATTATCTGGGACTGGTTTCCAGACGTAACTATATCAATGCCAGAAAAAAACAGGTGATCCTGGTCGATCATAATGAACGTACACAGTCGGTTGATAATATCGACAAGGCAGAGATCCGGGAGATCATCGATCATCATAGAATTGCAAATGTAGAAACGCTTGCACCGGTTTATTTCAGAAATCAGCCGGTTGGCTGTACATCTACGATCATATATCAGATGTACAGAGAGCAGAACATTATACCGGATAAGAAGATTGCAGGATTGATGTGTGCGGCTATTTTATCAGATACGCTGCTGTTTAAATCACCGACCTGTACCTGTGAGGATAAGAATGCAGCATATGCACTGGCGCAACTTGCCGAGATTAATGTAAATGATTTCGCAATGGAGATGTTTGATGCCGGAAGTAATCTGAAGGGAAAGACAATCGATGAGATTCTGCATCAGGATTATAAGAAATTTGAGATCGACGGACGTACCTTTGCGATCGGACAGATCACATCGATCAATACCAGAGAGATTGAGCAGATACAGAAGAGTATGTATGAGTATCTGACCGATTATACAGAAAATGGATGTGATGTATTTTTGTTTGTAATGACAAGTATCTTAGACGATAGTTCCGGAATGTTGGCATTTGGAGATGAGGCAGAGGAGATCTGTTCCCGTGCATTCCAGACGGAATTTGTCGATCATTATGCATATCTGGAAGGCGTGGTTTCCAGAAAGAAGCAGATCGTTCCGGCACTTGTCCGTGCCGTACAGGAACTCGATCAGCCGGAATAGAACAAAGGCAGAAAGGCAGATGTACAATGAAGAAATATCAGGCAGTTATATTTGATTTGGATGGAACACTTTTAAATACATTAGAGGATCTGGCAGACAGTACAAATTACGCACTTCGTCAGATGAATTATCCGGAACGGACAATCGATGAGGTCCGCCGCTTTGTAGGGAATGGCGTAGAGAAGCTGATGGAGCGTGCAGTTCCGACGGGAACTTCAGAGGAGATACATTAAAAGCACTCGCGATATTCAAGGAACATTATTCAAAGAATATGTTGAATAAGACAGGCCCTTACGAGGGAGTTGTCGATGTGCTTAAGGCGTTAAAAGAAAAAGAAATACCGGTAGGTATCGTATCGAACAAATTTGATGCTGCAGTGAAGGGACTGAGGGATCAGTTCTTTGGTGCATATATAAGTACAGCGATCGGAGAGTCTGCAAATGTAGCAAAGAAACCGGCACCGGACACTTGCATAGAAGCAATGAAGGAAATGCAGATTGGACGGGAAGGCACAGTCTATGTTGGAGATTCAGATGTGGATATCATGACCGCAAAGAACAGCGGACTGGAATGTATCTCTGTACCTGGGGCTTTCGTGATGAAGAATTCCTGTTAGAACATGTGCTACCCAGATCATCCATAAGCCGGAGAAGCTGCTCGAATTTTTTTAAACAGTAAAGCTGCTGTCTGATCGATATGGAAGTTGTATATGGAAGATATATAATATGGAGATGGACATGAACATGGCAGTTCAATGTATAAGGAATATGTAAGATGAATATATATACAGCAAATCAATATATAAAGGATACCTTCGGGGAGAAATTATACAAGCTGTCATTAAATGCTGGAACCACCTGCCCGAACCGGGATGGAACGGCAGGAATTGGCGGTTGTATCTTTTGCAGTAGTCTAGGATCGGGTGATTTCAGTCCAAAAGCGGATATGGACATAGATCAACAGATCGAACAGGCAAAACAGCTGGTTGCTTCGAAGTTCAAAGGTAAACATTATATTGCATATTTTCAGTCATTTACGAATACTTATGGTGATATCGACCGTTTGCGGGATATTTATAGAAATGCAGCGATGCGGTCAGACATTGCAGTTATTTCAATTGCAACCAGACCGGATTGCCTGGGAAATCAGGTGATCGATATGCTGCGTGATATACAGAGAATCAAGCCGGTGTGGGTAGAACTCGGACTTCAGACGATCCATGAGGAAACGGCAAAGCTTATTAATCGCGGATATCCGCTTTCGGTATATGACGAGGCAGTAAAAAAACTCCGTGATCTTGGTGTACATGTGATCGTACATATGATATTGGGACTTCCGGGAGAGACACAGAGAGATATGATCGAAACAGCAGAGTATATAGGAAAGAGCGGTGCACAGGGCATAAAGCTACAACTACTTCATGTCCTTAAAGGAACCAACCTTGCTGAATTGTATCAGAATGGAGAATGTTCTGTTTTGTCGCTGGAAGATTATACAGAATGTGTTGTTTCGTGTCTGAAGGTACTGCCGCCGGATATGGTGATCCATCGCCTGACCGGAGACGGACCGAAGAAACTATTGATCGCACCGCTTTGGAGCGCAGATAAGAAAAAAGTAATGAATACGATAAATGCAGCAGTCAGACAGCTATAAAACAGATCTGACTGCTGTTTTTTTAGTTGTTGTTTTTCCTGGATTCATTCTGATTACAGATATTTGCGGCATGAAGAAAACGGGTGACGGCATCCTTGTAATTTTTAGACAGACGATCATACTCTTTAAATACATGAAAAAAATCCCAGTCAAATATATTGTCAAAGGTAAATAACTGAAAAAGGTTCTCATTTTTAATGTTTTCCAGAGATGCAAGATCAATACAGATTAGAAATACAAGAAACTGAATATTGATATGATAGTAATTTGATGCATAAAAAATTGTTTTTATATCGGGTATAGAACTGCCACGTTCGTATTGGGAATAGGCAGATTGGGATATTTTTAATTCTTCGGCTGCTTCACGCATGGATAAGGTTTTGCTTTTTCGAAGGGATAACAGTCACTGCCTATATTGGTTCGGATAACGGATGTCATATATTCTTTTTCTCCTTTTCGTTTTTCTCATTACAGTATAATTGTACATAGGTTTTTAGTAGCTCCAACTCCCATGTTGGGACTTCCTTCAACTGATTGATAAGATCAGTAATTGTTTCTTTGCGAACAGGAACAGCCTGATATGCAGATGGATCACTGACTGCTTCAATCAGATTGTAATTGTCCTGTTCTGCGTTTTTTAATGACATGGAATAGGCGAACAGGAAGTCGTGGTCGAGAATCTTCGATAATTTGGCTATATGTTCGATACCGGGAAGTATCCGCCCTGATTCATAATTAGCATATCCGGATCGCGAGATTGATAGCTGCTCGGCGACCTCTGCCTGCGTCATTTGTTTTTTCTCACGGAAGTAACGTAGAAGCTTAGGTAATGGATAATTTTCATTTGGCATTTGTGTAAGTCTCCTTTCATTTCTTTGCAACATCATACACGATTTGCAGAAAAAAAGTGCCGAAATGTAATAAATGGTAGTGTTTCATGTAATAAGTTGCGTTTTTTCGGTTGATACGATACAATTACAGAAGCTTTATTTATGAAAAAAACGGAGGTATAAAATGAGTCGTGCGGATGATATTTTTATAGAAATGTGTAGATCAATCATAGAAAACGGATATAGTACAGAGGGAGAAAAAGTCCGCCCTAAGTGGGAGGATGGAACAAGTGCTTACACGATCAAAAAGTTTGGCGTCGTAAACCGCTATGATCTGTCAAAGGAATTTCCGGCAATTACACTTCGAAAGACATATATTAAGTCTGCTATAGATGAGATACTGTGGATCTGGCAGAAAAAATCCAATAATGTACATGATCTGAAAAGTCATATCTGGGATAGCTGGGCAGATGAAGATGGTTCGATCGGAAAAGCTTACGGATATCAGATGGGTGTAAAACACCAGTACAAAGAAGGTATGTTTGACCAGGTGGATCGCTTGATTTATGATCTGAAACATAATCCATACAGTCGTCGTATGATGACAAATATGTATGTACACGAGGATCTTCATGAGATGAATCTGTATCCGTGTGCTTATGGGATGACATTTAATGTAACAGGAGATCGCCTGAATGCTATATTGAATCAGAGATCACAGGATGTACTTGCGGCAAATAATTGGAATGTTGTTCAGTATGCAGCACTGGTTTATATGATTGCACAGGTTACAGGGTTTAAACCGGGAGAACTGGTGCATGTAATTGCAGATGCACATATTTATGACAGACACATTCCGATCGTAAAAGAGCTGATATCCAGAGAAACCTATCCTGCACCAAAGTTTACCATGAATCCGGATATAAAAGATTTTTATCAGTTTACGTTGGATGATTTTACAATTGAAGATTATCAGACAGGACCACAAGTGAAGAATATTCCGATTGCAGTTTAAACAATATTTGTGGTTATTTGAGTAAAATTACTAAAAAAAGACATGATTTTAATATAAAATTCACAAAAAGTATTTGTCTATTCCGATATATTGTGATACAATTTTCATATATTTTTGGAGGTGCGTTACACATGGCAAATATTATGATTACATCAGGCACAAGTTTTGAAGGATATGAGATAACAGAATATGGTCCTTATAAATTTGTACAGACAATTTTAAGCTCTAATTTTTTAAAGGAGATCGGTGCATCTATTGCTGACATTGCAACAGACAGAAGCAGCATGTACCATGACAAGCTGGATGGAACAATGAAGGAAACCATCAAGTCATTTGAGGAAGTTGTCGGAAAGACAAATTACAATGCGGTCGTAGGCTTTAAAACAAATATAGTTGATTATTCATCTAATATTTCAGCGGTTATTGTTAGCGGTACACTTGTTTCGGTGAAAAAAGAGTACAAATCCGAATTTGATAAGAGCGATTTTGTAAGAAAAGAATTATATGTAAATAATTATTACGACAAGCTTGTACCGAGAGCCGTAAAAGTTATCCTTGCATCTGAAGGAAACGGAACCAAGATTTCGGCATGGTATAATAATTACAATATGGATGATGTCAAAGCAATCAAAGCAGACATTCAGTTTGTAAATATTTACGGTGATGAAATCACATTAACAGGTGTGGATTTTGTATTTGATAAAACAAATGTATCATTATTAAAATCTGATTATATAGAATGTAAACTTCCTGAAAAATACATAAAGATTATTACAAGTTGTAAAGTATATATTCAGAAATATGTAACTGCAAGAGGTGTATATTCATGCGGAGATGATCCGATCGATGTTGAAATGAGTGCATTGAAGTATAAAGCACTTAAAGTTAAAAAAGGTCTTGATGCTGTATGTAATTATAAGTCGGATGGACTTGTATGGACCTGTAACTGCGGACATGTAAATGAAGGTGGCGCAGAGGAATGCGTGATCTGTGGCAGAAAACAGGATGAGATGAAGAACAGCATAACATTTAATTATGAGCCGATGTTGGAAGAAATGAAACAGAAAGAATATGTTATGGAGATCAAGGATGTCCTTATGAAGTATATTAAGGATATTGATTCAGGACTTCGTATGCAGTTATTGGAGATTATGGAATCCGGTATTCAGTATGAAAAAACACGCGGAGATATGAAGGAAACTGTAATTGAGAAGGTTGAGAATCTGTTCCTTGGATTGTAAAAATGCAACAATATATGTTACAGATCATTGAGCATCTGGGGGAAAAAGGATATAAAAAATTAAATCCTGACAGTAATAATGTATATGGCAGAGCGGAAGGCGATGCCATATACGTTATTGTGCTTGGAAATAGCAGAAATTTGAAAGCGGATAATCTTATAAAGTTTAATTCACAGATTAGAAATGATCTGGAAGAAACAGGAAAAAGAGTTATGATTTTGAACCTGCTACTTACCAAGGACGGAATATTTGATGACGACTTAAGTACGATCATTAAGAAGATGGACAATGTCTGGCTGTTCAGTGAGGATTATGGTAAATTATATATTTTTGAGAATCAACCGGCAGATTTTGACGGGTTACAGAGGATTCTTGAAAAAGAGATTTATGCGGAAAAAGACCACTGGCGTATCCGGTTAAAGAAAATATTTGGAGTGGTAACACCGATTCTGGTATTGCTCAATATTTTGGTATTCATAGTATATGTATATACCAGGGATGCTTACGGATATTCTTTTCTTGAAGAAATTCTGACAGATAATCTTCGGTATGTTCTTGTTGAAAAGCAGTATTACAGACTGCTAACCTCTATGTTTTTCCATTTTCTCTGACACATCTTTTAAGCAATATGGTTGTATTGATTGCTCTTGGAGCAAGGGTAGAATATCTGCTGGGGAAAGTGAAGTATATATGCGTATATTTGTTCTGCGGCATTGTAGCATCTGTTTGTTCGATAGTCAGTTGTTATATGGGAAACTTTTACGAATATGCAGGAGGTGCATCGGGTGCAATCTGCGGCTTGATGGGTATATTGATTGTTTTTGCCTTTTTTGGTAAAGGAAAGATATCAGATATTTCATTAAAGGATCTTATTTTTTTATCCGTGATCACAATATTGAATGGATATGTTTCGGAAGGCATAGATAATGCAGCGCATATAGGCGGATTGATAGCTGGATTATTTACAGGATTGCTTTGTGCATATATATGCTCGAAGAAGCAAAACTCAGGTACATGACAGTTGTAAAAGATGGCCTGATGTGATAAAATTAGCTGATGAAAATTAGTTTAGGAGTATGATTGGATGGGTACTGGAATTAGCATGTCAAGTGTCAACAAAATAAAAGAACTTGCGGCAAGCGGGGATTATAGTCTTGCATTGGATATACTTGAACATCAGGATTTGACCAGATCGCTTTCACCTCAGTTTATCAAGATTTGTGGTGAAGTTTACTATGAAAACGGACGTTATTCGGAAGCCAGAGCTGCTCTTGTAAAAGCCCACTCCATGGCGCCTGTTGGAAATAAGATTATATATTCACTGATTAAAGTGTATTTATCTGAGGGGTTTTACACACTTGTAGACACATATTATGACATCTATAAATTTAATCAAGATGAAAAAGATGCAGGTACATATCGTATAGAATACATGATTGCAAAAGCAAAACGAAAATCGTTCAAAGAGCTGTATGGAATTCTTATTTCAGCAAATGAAGCCGAAACGGATGCAGCTTGGGATTTTGAGATGTTGTTATTGTATGCTGCAATGGGAAATATGGAGAAACTTCAGTCGGAGGCTGAAATTTTCTGCGCGACCTATAAAGGTTCCCCATATATTGAGAATGTGAACCGGCTTAGAGATAAATCATATGATGTAGAGAAAACTATATATTGTTATCCTGCATCAGAACAGGAGGATGATTCAAAAGAACAGGAAGAGATCAGAACATTTGAACAAAAGGTTTTGGAAGCTGATCACCTTCGTATTCTCCCGAAAGACCCTAAGATTACTTTGATGGTCGATGATCGTGAACCCATACCAAATTCTGTGAAGTTCAAACAGATGTTGCTTAAATCTAAAGAAAAGAAAGAATTAAAGAAACAGCAGAAGAAAGAACAACAGGAAAATGAGCAGTCAGAGGAAAAAAAGGATAAAGGAAAGAGATTTCATATAGGACGACTGTCAAAGAAAGAAGAGGCTGCGATTGAAGAGGTAATTGCTGAAACAGGGAAGCTGCAACCGGATC
>ERZ791624.900-NODE-900-length-16920-cov-2.292084_pt1 | contig 16920 bp, 19 predicted proteins | sample MGYA00510058_ERZ791624 | MGnify/ENA primary metagenome ERZ791624 (study PRJEB30046, sample SAMN00715158) | human gut metagenome | study: EMG produced TPA metagenomics assembly of the A metagenome-wide association study of gut microbiota in type 2... | reverse complement strand
CGCCTTGATGTAGTCGAGCTTGTCGATGACACCCTGGAAGTCACCTCGCCAACAAGGGTCCTTGGTACTCTTCTGCGCTTCCTGGTTATCCCAGCAGAGCACGTTGTTACTTGGATCTCCATCGTAAAAACGGGTGGTGATCATGAAATAGATACTTTCGTCTCGGAAATCAGTACGATTGCTGGTAAACGTGTCTGTAGCCATCGTCTGCATAGAGACCAACATGAGCATTAAAACTGCCCATAATTTTGCGGCAAGTTTCTTCATAATGAAATTGTTAAGTTAAAATTGAATAGTTGAATTATCTGCCGCAAAATTACAAACTATTTCTATCCGCCCAACAAGATATTTCACTTTTCTGCTGATATTTTTGTGCAATCGATTTCACAAATATTAAGAAAAAGAGGCTGGATTCTGTAAACCAAATATTTACAAAATCCAGCCCCTTTATAATTAATATAACGGGCGCGCCAGAAAACAGAAAGAATATTGTACTTTTGGCTTGTCCGAAATCAAATTCAGAGGTTTTCAGCCTCTTGCAGCCAGATGGCTGAAGCTGCATCACTAGGCATACGCCAGTCGCCACGAGGACTGAGGCTTACGCTACCTACTTTCGGGCCGTCTGGCAGACAGCTGCGCTTGAATTGCTGATTGAAGAAACGGCGCACGAAGGTCTTCAGCCACTTTTTGATAGTCTCCTCATCATAGCTGTCAGGATCATTATCACTGATCTTTACACGCTCCAGTTCGGAATCAATAAATGCCTTCTTTGCCAACATGTAAATCTTGGAAGGACGGAAACCGAAACGCAGGAAATAGTAAAGGAAGAAATCATGCAGTTCGTATGGTCCCACCAAATCTTCCGTCTTCTGCTTGATATTTCCATTCTCATCTGCCGGAATCAACTCTGGACTGATAGGAGTATCGATGATATCACGAAGAGTGATGCGGCTCTGTTCGTCTACCCCACTCTCTGCTACATGATTTACGAGATGACGGATCAGGGTCTTAGGAATGCTGGCATTCACGCCATACATGCTCATGTGGTCACCATTATAGGTAGCCCATCCTAATGCCAACTCTGAAAGGTCGCCGGTACCGATAACCATACCACCCATCTTATTGGCTAAATCCATCAGAATCTGGGTACGTTCACGAGCCTGGGAATTCTCGTAAGTCACATCATGCACACTGGCATCCTGACCGATGTCCTCAAAGTGCTGGGTTACAGCCTTGGCGATGCTGATTTCCTTAATGGTAATACCAAGACTCTGCATCAGCGAGATAGCATTATTGTAGGTTCTGTCTGTAGTTCCGAAACCCGGCATAGTGACACCAACGATACCCTTTCGGTTCATTTTGAGTTTATCAAAAGATTTTACACAAACGAGTAAGGCCAGCGTAGAATCCAAACCACCGCTAATACCGATTACTACGGTCTTGGCATGCGTATGAACGATACGCTTGGCTAGTCCCATGAGCTGGATATTGAAAATTTCCTCGCAAGAGGCATTCATATCGCTGCTGGTAGGAATAAACGGATGCGGATTCACCTCACGCTCCAACACAAAATCGCGTTCATTCTCGGTTGGTTCTGCTTCGATATTACGGATATTGAACTGACCGCCGAGAACAGAATACTTAATATTGCGCTGGGCATTTACATAAGTAGAATTCGTACGACGCTCAGAGCGGAGTTTTTCTACATCTATCTGCGAGATAACCATCTGCGGTTCAATAGAGAAACGTTCACTCTGTGAAAGTAAAACTCCATTCTCATAAATCAGGGCATTTCCACCATAAACCACATCCTGCGTACTCTCACCGAATCCGCAGGAACTGTAGATATATCCGGTCATGGTACGGGCACTCTGCTGGCTGAGCAGACTCTTCAGATAATGATGTTTTCCGATGAGTTCGTCACTTGCAGAAAGATTGAAAATCAGGTCTGCTCCTGCTAGCGCCAGTTTGTTGCTAGGAGGAGCCGGAGCCCATACATCTTCGCAGATTTCCACACCAAACTGTACGCCATCGAAAGTTTGAAAAATCTGAACATCAGGCGTCAGTTTCACCTTATGTCCGGCATAACGGACTTCGCAATCTCTCAGGTCCTGAGCCGAGGCAAACCAGCGTTTCTCATAAAACTCGCTGTAGTTTGGAAGATATGTCTTCGGTACAATACCGAGAATCTGTCCATGCTGGATAACGATACCACAATTGAGCAACAAGTCGCCCGCTATCACCGGCGCACCCACGATAGAGATGACATCGAGTTTGCGTGTGAAATCGAGCAACATCATCACCGCCTGTTCAGATGATTCGAGAAGCATCTGCTGACGGAAGAGATCCTGACAGGAATAGCCCGTAACAGAGAGTTCCGGAAATGTAATGATCTCTACACCCTTTCCCTCAGCCAGCGCTATCTGTTCCTCTATCTGCTGGGTATTAAAAATGACATCACCCACCTTTACGGCAGGGATGGCACTAGCTACCTTAATAAATCCGTACTTCATAATAAATTACTTTATTGTTACCTGTGTAGCACCATAGCCATACTCCTGGAAAGAAGCATCCTGATAGGTGCAACTCTTATAGCGATAGTTCAACTCATGAATGAGAGTCTGGCGCAACACACCTTCGCCCTTTCCATGAATAAAGATAATTTTCTGTCCCTTCTTTTTCTTATATTCCTCCATGGTCTTCTTGAAGATATCCATCTGATAATGAAGAATATCTGCAGAATTCATTCCAGCAGTTGTTTCAAGCACTTCATCCGCATGAAGATCTATCACAAGAGTACCATCATCCTTCTTGCTCTTCTTCTTGCTGGTGTTGGCGACAACCTTCTCATCCTTATACATCTGTTCTTTCAGGCGCTTGGAATCGATAACCAGCGGACGGGCTATTTCATCGTTCTCTACAATCGTAAAGAGATAGGCTGGAGTCTCGAAGAAATCGTTCTCCTCGAAAAGATGAAGCTTATAGAATTTCACAGGATCGAGGCGGAACTGAACATCTGTTGCCGGCTTCAGAAGGAATGGCTTGTCCTTCTTGTAGGCTATCATCTGGATGGCGATATGTTCCATCTCGTTTAGAGCCTCACGACCGAATTCCTCGATGAAGAGTTTGGTGTTCGGTTCTATTTCTCCCTCAGCTTTCAGAGTCCATGCATTTCCCTCAGCCACGAGATAGGTATAGTGGAGATAGTAGTTGCTGTCATTCACCATATAGGTCTCGAAACGGGTATTGGTCACATCCTTGATATTGATAGGCACAAAGGCGAGATAAGCACTGAGCTTGTTGCCACCCGTACGTTCCTGAACCGGTTTCACAAAGGTTATCTCACGGTCGGCAGCATCATATTCCTCTACCTCCATATCCACGTCATCGTGATCATTCAAGATGGCCTTGATACTCCGGCTGTCCTGATGCAGTTCGGTATTAGCATGCTCCTCAGCCTTCTGCTGCGCATCCATCTTAGCCGAAATCATCTTACCCATGGAGTATTCATCCTGCTCCACCACAACTACCTCGTTGATAGGCATCGGAATCTCAAAACCATCCTCATCCTCAACGAGCACAATATTTTTACCTTGGAAGCCGGCAACCTTTCCGCCACCCACTTCGCTCAAGAATCTGACTTTATCTCCTTTTTTCATAATCTATTAATAATTTGTAATTGCAAAGATACAAAAGATATTGCAAAACAGGGCTTATTTTAATATTTTTAATGCTACAGATAAAAATAATCCTGTAAAAGATGCACCATGTTAGATATTTTTCTGTATCTTTGCAAAGAAAAAGAAATAGTAACGAACCCTTTAAACTGAAAAGTTATGATTACATTTCCTTGCGCCAAGATCAATCTTGGTTTAAATATAGTTAGCAAGCGGAAAGATGGATACCACAATCTCGAAACGGTGTTCTACCCTATTCCGCTGACCGATGCACTTGAAATCAAACTCATGGGCGATGAATTCCCTAGCGATGTTCCTTGTGATCTGAAGATTACAGGTAACGCAGTGGATTGCGATGAACAGAACAATCTCGTTGTAAAAGCTTATAATCTCCTGGCTGCCGACTTCAGGATTCCACGCATCCATGCTCACCTGGTGAAGCGTATTCCTTCGCAGGCAGGTTTGGGTGGCGGTTCTGCCGATGCAGCCTTCATGATTCGTTTGTTGGACGAGCGTTTCCGTCTCAACATCGGTAATCCGGAGATGGAAAGATATGCTGCCAAGCTGGGCGCAGACTGTGCCTACTTCATTTCTGCCGATCCTGAGGATGGCGATACTGCTTGCTATGCAGAAGGTATCGGAGAAGAACTGATGCCGGTAAGTGGTCCTGGCGATAATCTGAGGGGCTATCATCTGGTTGTAGTAAAGCGCAATGACATTGCCGTCAGCACCAAAGAGGCTTATGCAGCCATCACCCTACAGACACCAGCCAAATGTTGCCGCGACATTGTACGCCAGCCTATCGAGACTTGGAAAGAGGAACTTGTCAACGATTTTGAGGCACCTATCTTCAAGATGCACCCGGAACTGGCTGAAATCAAACAGAAGCTGTACAACCTGGGTGCCGTATATGCAGCGATGAGTGGTAGCGGAAGTGCCATCTTCGGTATCTTCAAGCATAAACCTGCAAATATAGAGGAACAGTTCGAAGGAATGTTCTGTAAAATAATGAAACTATAATTTAGTTAATAGTTTATTGTTAATAGCGGCTACGCCGTATAGACAAAAGATGTCTATAGTGTCTATAAAAGATAACGTAAAATAATAGCAAGAATGCCCTATTAACTATAAACTATCAATTATAAACTCTAAAATAATGAACGAAGAAACACATCAGAAACTGATGACTATCAAGCGAAGCTTCCGCTTGCTGATGAACGGTCCGGGATCGCAATCTATGCGCGATAAGGGACTGGGATATAAACTGAATTGGGGCGTACCATTCTATGAACTGAAAAAGATGGCTGAGGAATATGGCAAAGACTATGACCTCGCCATCGAACTGTGGAAGGAAGATATCCGGGAGTGCAAGATTCTGGCTACACTCATTATGCCTGCCGATAAGATGCTTCCGGAAATCACAGATTTATGGATGGAACAGGTACAGAGTCAGGAGATGGCAGAGATGCTTGCCTTCAACCTTTTGCAGCACGTAGATTATGCGCCTGTCATCGCCTACCAGTGGATAGCGAGTGACAAGCCACTCTACGAGATTGCCGGTTTCCAGCTCCTGGCCCGTCTCTTTGCCAATGGAAAAGAGCCTAACGAGCGTGGCATCAACGAATTCCTGGATCAGGCTGCCGCAGCATTGCAGGGTGACAACATGGGAATAAAACATGCTGCCTCTAATGCGGTTCTCCGTTTCTGCGACTTCGGTGAAGATTTCGAACAAATCGCAAGAGGAGCACTCAAGGGTATCTACGAGATATAATGGCTCTGCTGACGCAGTCAGAAACAGGCCACGACCCTGCAGAAATTACGTCCCGACGTAGCATGGTGCTGCGTCCCGACATACAAAAAAAATACGTCCCGATGCAGCAAATGCTACGTCGGGACGTATTTTTATGGCTATTTTCGTCATTACATGAAATACTTCTGGTATTCGTTTTCGAAGTTCGGAGTGAAAACACCCTTGCCGATGTTTTCGCTGATTTCATCCTTTGTCCAGAATCTGCCACCGGCCAATTCTTCCTGGCTCGGTTTCACCTCGCCATCATATACACAACGATGTACGTAAACCAGTTCCTTTTCCCGCTGGCTCTCAAAGACATAATGTCCCAGAGATTCCGGTTCAAAATCGGTGATACCCAATTCTTCCCTTACCTCGCGATGCAAAGCCTGACTCACACTTTCGCCTAAATCAACATGACCGCCGCAGGCTGTATCCCATTTATCCGGCTGGATATCCTTCCAGGTTGGACGATGCTGCAGATACAGATCACCCCGGCTGTTGAATACATGCAGATGAACAACCGGATGCAATATCTTGCTTCCGTCATGGGCATGACCGCGGGTAACAGCGCCCAGGATGTTGCCCATTTCATCTACTATCGGAAATTCCTCGTTCTTATTATCTATCATCGTTTTTTAAAAGTTTATAGTTAACAGTTTATAGCGGCTTCGCCGTATAACAAGAATGCCCTATAAACTATCAACTCTTAACTATTAACTTTCTAAAGCGTTCCGTATTCATCAGAGTAGCGCAACATCTGGTCGACATAGCTCTCCTCGTAATCCAATACCACGTCTGTAATTTCGCCTTCTTCATCCATCTCCAGCGTCATCTTCGGATTGATGAATCCTTTGTATGGAGCGAGATTCAGTTTCTTGTATCTTGCCAGTATCTCGCGATGCAATTCCGGATCAATATTCACGGCATACTTCTCAACCAGTTGGCGGGCAGCCTCGAAATCGCCCTCACTCTTGATGCGCTGAATTTCAGCAAGCAACTCACCGAAGAGATGGCGGAGCTTGGCATAATCATTAATCTTCACATAAGTCTTCGTCGTAATGATATTGCCCTCACTGTCCTTCAAAGCATCCTCGGCAGAAGCATAGTTCATATCCATCTTCACCAGTTCCACAGCACCCTCGGCATGTTCCATCACCCACCAGGCTATCAGCGCACGGTTGCGCATATGGGCTTCCTCTATCTTGTCGCCTTCCTTAATGCGGATGGTCTGGGTGAGCAGACCGTTCATCAGATAACCGTAATACTGAGCCTTGTATGCCTCATCATTCGGAGTCAGACCCAGTTCTACCAATTTATGGTCGGCTACATAATAGAGTCCGAAAAGATCGGCTCTCGCCTCTTCTATCGTACTGCCATACGCCTTCAGTGCATCAGGGTCGGTACCCGGCAAAAGCTGTCCGCTACCATGTCCCAGACACTCATGCAGGTCGGTATGCAGATCATCTGTAATATCCTCGTACTGATTCATCAGACTGATGGTATCCTCATCGATAACGAATTCATCGCGGAAACCATTGCCTTGAGCTGCCTTGTTATATGCCTCGGTCAGGTTACCGATGGTCACACTCTTAGAACCATATTCCTGACGGATCCAGTTGGCATTCGGAAGATTGATGCCGATGGCAGAAGCAGGATACTCTTCGCCACCCAACATCGCCGCACAGATGACATTGGCTGTAACACCCTTCACCTCCGGCTTGCGGAAACGTGAGTCTACAGGTGAATGGTCCTCAAACCACTGGGCATTCTGACTGATGGTCTGGGTGCGCTTCGTTGCTTCAAGATCCTTATATTCTACGATGCCTTCCCAAGTACCTTTCAGTCCGAGCGGATCGCCATACACTTCGATAAATCCGTTAATAAAATCAATCATTCCCTCATGCTGCTGCACCCAGGCGATGCTGTAACGGTCGAAATCCTTGAGATCGCCTGTACGATAATACTTCACCAGGAGATCGATGAGATGTTTCTGTTCCTCATTTTCAGCATATTTCTGAGCACGGAGCAACCAGGAAACAATCTCCTTGATAGCAGCGCCATAGAGTCCGTCTTCTGTCCATTTCAGTTCCACCAGTTCACCATTACGCTTGGTCAGTTTAGAGTTCAGTCCATACGAAGGTGCCTGTTCGTTGCTCTCTTCCTTCATCCTGGCATAGAAACGTTCAACTTCTGCCTGAGAAACATTCTCATAGAAATTGCAGGCTGAAGTCTGTACCAGATCCTCGCCATCCGTCTGATTCACGCGCTTAGGCATGACTTCCGGATTGAAGATGACAGGCACCAGAATGCCCAACAGATCTTCCTTGCTCTGTCCCTTGGAAAGAGGCAGGTATTCATCGGCTACAGCCCCAACCATCTCATAGAAAGATTCCTCTGAAAATCCTGGCACAAACTTTTCACATCCATAGTGATGATGGATGCCGCTGGCAAACCAGACACGCTTCAGATAAACTTCGAAAGCCTTGAAATCTTCGCTTTCGCGATTACCCTCGTAATGACGGTATACAGCCTCCAGGGTTTTACGGATGCGCAGGTTGTATTTGCCCTGCTGGTCGAAGGTGATATCACGTCCCAAGAGGGTTGCCTTCGACAAGCAATAAATATAAATTTTCTGTGTGAGCGACAGGTTTTCGAAACCCTTCAGCTCATAACGGAGCATCTGGATATCGGCAAATCGCTCTTGAGTGTTTACATTACATTTTGCCATTTTTATCTGTATTTACCATGCAAAAGTAATACATTTTTTCCACATACCAAACTTTTCCTCCTGTTTTTCGCTCTTTGCAAAGTTTTTTACTTGAAATATGCACTTTTTCTTGGAGAAAACTTTTATTTATGCAGATTATTCATTACCTTTGCATGAAAATCAAAACAAAAACATGCCGGTAAAGGCAGAAAACATAAAACGGCAATCATGCAGATAAACGAGATATTAAAAAGCTATTTTGGATACGATTCCTTCCGCCCCAACCAGGAAGCGATTATCAAAGAGGTAATGCAGGGACACGACTGTCTGGTTCTCATGCCGACAGGTGGTGGAAAGAGTCTGTGCTACCAGGTTCCCGCATTAGCAATGGAAGGTACCGCTGTGGTCATTTCACCGCTCATCAGTCTGATGCACGACCGGTGGAGGCGCTCAAGGCAAACGGTATCCCGGCTGAGGCACTGAACAGCGGAAACGACACGACCGACGAACTTATCATCCGCCGTCGATGCGAGAAGGGAGAACTGAAACTCCTTTATGTTTCGCCCGAAAAACTCATCAGCGAGATACCTTATTTATTCAGCAACATCAAGATTTCGCTCTTTGCCGTTGACGAGGCCCACTGTATCAGCCAGTGGGGACACGATTTCCGTCCGGAGTATTCGCAGCTAGGTATGCTGCACGAGAATTTCCGCAATGTCCCGGTGATGGCGCTCACAGCCACAGCCGACAAGATAACGCGCGAAGATATCATACGCCAGCTTCATCTCAATGGGCAGACGTTCGTAAGCAGTTTCGACCGCCCCAATCTCTCCCTCACCGTAAGACAGGAGAGTACCAAAAAGGCAAAGCTCCAATACATCACCCGCTTCATCAGTAATCATCCGGAAGAAGCGGGCATCATCTACTGTCTCTCCCGCAAGAACACCGAAATGGTAGCTCAGGAACTTATCGATCTGGGTATCAATGCCGCAGCCTATCACGCCGGAATGACTGCCCAGACCAGAGCATCGGTACAGGAGCGGTTCAAGATGGACCAGATTCAGGTGGTATGTGCTACCATCGCTTTCGGAATGGGCATCGACAAGAGTAATGTGCGCTGGGTAATCCACTATAATATGCCTAAAAGCATCGAGAGTTTCTATCAGGAAATAGGTAGAGCCGGAAGAGATGGAGCACCATCAGATACCGTGCTGTTCTATTCGATGGCCGACATCATCACCCTCCGTTCTTTCTGCGAAGACAGCGGACAGCGTGATGTGAACATGGAAAAACTGCGCCGCATGGAGGAATATGCCGAATCGAGAGTATGCCGACGACGCATTCTGCTGAATTATTTTGGCGAGACATCATCCTGCAACTGCGGCAACTGTGATGTTTGCAAGAATCCTCCACACACCTTCGACGGCACCATCAGAGCCCAGAAAGCCCTGAGTGCCGTGGTCCGTTCGGGTGAGCATATTGCAGTAGGTACCTGCATCGAGATTCTGAGAGGCATGCATTCTTCTGCAGTTGTGAAAAACAAATACAACGAGATGAAAACCTTCGGTGTGGGCAGGGATACAACATCTAAGGACTGGAATGCTTATCTGCTGCAGATGCTACAGATGGGATTCTTCGAGATTGCCTACAACAACCACAACTACATGAAGGTTACCGATTTAGGTTGGAAGGTACTGAAGGGAGAACATCATGTTTCGCTGGCTTATATCGAAGAAGATGATAAAGCCACCCGCCCACAGAAAACGGTACGCAACAGGAAGGGCGCCATCACCCAGCCGGGAAATCTCATTCCTGAGGTGCATGCCGAACGTGTCATCTTCCAGGAAGACTCGAAAGGCGTGGAAGACAAAGGGCTCTTTGAACACCTCAGAAAGATACGCAAGAACCTTGCCGACGAACAGGGTTATCCTCCATATATCGTACTCAGCGACAAAAGCCTTCATGAACTCGCAAGGATGAAACCTACCACCAAGAATGCCATGAGTCTGATCAGTGGTATCGGAGAATTCAAGCTCAATAAATATGGCGACACCTTCATCAAGGCTATCAGGAAATATACAGGACTATAACAGGAGAATATCTCCGAAAGATATTTTCATAACCTTCGGAGATAATTTCATAACCTTCGGAGATAATTTCGTAACCTTCGGAGATAATTTCGTAACTAAGGGAGATAATACCCGTAACTAAGGGAGATAGCACTCGTAACTAAGGAAGATAAAAAATCGGGATGTCTGCAAGTTCAGAACTCAAACATCCCGATTTAATTTTATAGATTGAAGAGATGCGCAACTTAGTTGTTTACGCTACCTCCCACAATATCAAGCAATTCATTGGTAATGGCCTGTTGACGACTCTTGTTGTACTGCAAGTTGAGTTCGCGCAAGAGTTCATCGGCATTATCCGTAGCGGTCTGCATGGCCACCATTCTGGCAGCATGCTCACTCGCCTGGCTATCCAGCAACGCTGTATAAATCATCAGACGAAGCTGCTTAGGAATCAAGACTCCCAAAACAGTCTCCAAGTCTGGCTCTACAATGAAGTCATCATTCAGAGGTTTTGCCTCAGAACTCTGGCGTTCGTCAGCTTCAGCCTGCTTTTGGCGCAGATATTCCTGAGCCTTTGCCGTAGCCACATTAGAGGTAAGGTCACGATCGTTGTCCACTCCTATCGCCTCAGTGCTGAGGTCAATAGGCAAGAAAGTCTTGCGGGTCAGAATCTGTGAACCGGCACTCTTAAAGTGATGATAAATCATCTCCACCTTATCGAGCTCACCAGCAGCATACTGCTTGGCAAGTGAATGGGCGATATCTGCACAGGCGCTGGCATGAGGATGATCGGCAAGATCATTAAAGTTACCGCCAATCTTCAAACCTAGTTTCTGTGCCTTCTCTGCCACTTTTCGTCCGATAGGATATACCGTGATGTCGTCAATGCCTTGAGCCTTATACTCGTCCACCGCATGCATCATCATCTTGATAACGTTGGAATTGAATCCACCACACAAGCTGCTGTTAGAACTGTATACCACAAGAGCTACACGCTTGGTCTCCTTGTGCTCCAACTGCAACGGATGGTCTACATTCGGAGTACTTACCAGGAAACTCTTGAGGATATGTTCCAACATATTTCCATAAGGCAGCATATTCTGGATAGCCACCTGAGCATGATGCAACTTACTGGAAGCCACCATCTTCATCGCACTCGTAATCTTACGGGTACTGTTAACGCTGGCTATGCGAGTTTTAATCTCTTTTAATGACGGCATAGGCTATTACGCTTTATATTGTCCTGCAACATTAGCCATGGTCTCCTCGACTACCTTAATGGCATCGTCGGTGAGTTTACCATCGCCCAAAGTCTCAATCACATCAGCATGCTGGCTGCGCATAGCATCGAGGAACAGATCCTGACAGTCGCGAACCTTATCCATTGGCACGTCGTGCATCAATCCGTGAACACCACAATAGAGAATAGCTACCTGCTCGCCTACCGGCATTGGGCGGTACTGAGGCTGAACCAGCAACTGGTCGTTCTTACGGCCACGGTCCAGAGTCATCGCTGTTACGGCATCCATATCGCTAGAGAACTTAGAGAAGGCCTCCAGCTCACGATACTGAGCCATATCAATCTTCAGTGTTCCAGCCACCTTCTTCATACTCTTGATCTGGGCAGAACCACCTACACGAGATACGGAGATACCTACGTTGATAGCTGGACGGAAGCCCTGGTTGAAGAGGTCGGTCTCCAGGAAGATCTGACCGTCGGTGATGGAAATCACGTTGGTTGGGATGTATGCTGATACGTCACCTGCCTGTGTTTCAATGATAGGAAGGGCTGTCAAAGAACCACCACCCTTTACGTGACCCTTCATGCACTCTGGAAGGTCGTTCATCTGCTCGGCTACCTCCTGCTGGTCGTTGATACGAGCGGCACGCTCCAACAGACGAGAGTGGAGATAGAACACATCACCAGGATAAGCCTCACTCCTGATGGACGGCGGAGGATCAATGATACCTCACGATAAGCCACAGCCTGCTTACTCAAGTCATCGTATACTACGAGAGCTGAGTAACCACGGTCGCGGAAGTACTCACCGATAGCTGCACCGGCAAATGGTGCGTAATACTGCATAGCTGCAGGATCGGCAGCGGTAGCACTTACGATGATGGTATATGGCAGGGCGCCATGCTCCTTGAGGTTCTGTACCAATGCAGCAACGGTAGAGGCTTTCTGACCGATAGCTACATAAATACAATATACAGGCTTACCAGCCTCATAGAAACTCTTCTGGTTGATGATGGTATCCACTGCGATGGCAGTCTTACCGGTCTGACGGTCACCGATGATCAACTCACGCTGTCCACGACCGATAGGAATCATAGAGTCTACCGCCTTCAAACCAGTCTGAAGAGGTTCCTTTACTGGCTGACGATAGATTACACCAGGTGCCTTACGATCCAAAGGCATCTCGAAAGAATCGGTGAGGTCGATGTCACCCAGACCATCAATAGCCTGACCCAGAGGGTTTACGACACGTCCGAGGAAGTTGTCGTTTACACGGATAGAAGCGATACGGTGTGTACGCTTCACGCTCTGTCCCTCCTTGATGCCAGCTGTAGGACCTAAGAGGACACAACCTACATTGTCTTCCTCCAAGTTCATGACGATAGCCATGGTTCCATTCTCAAACTCAAGAAGTTCATTAGCCTCGGCATTGCGCAGACCATAGATACGAGCCACGCCATCGCTGACGGTAAGCACGGTACCCACCTCGTCAAACTGCTGAGAGCCATTAACCTCCTGGAGCTGCTGCTGAAGAACTTCAGACACCTCACTTGGTTTAATTTTATCTGACATTGTTTATTTACTTTAAAATTTTAAAATTAGAAATTCATAAAGAGTAAAGCACTTGAATTATTCACTCATCGTTCTTCACTCTTCACTTATCTCCTACTTTTTGAGCTGTGTCAGAATGTTGTTGAGCTTAGTCTTTACGCTCGCATCCATTCTGTAAGTATCGTACTCAAGGATAAAACCACCAATCAGTTCAGGGTTCACCTCAGTCTTGAACTCCACAGTACCTTGCGTTCTCTGCTCCACCATCTTGCGCATCTTATCCTCAGTAGAGGCGTCAACGGCAGTGGCGGTGATCAGCTTACCGCGGATGATGTTCTTCTGTTTCCTGTAAAGAGTGATATACGAAGCAGCCATGAATTGCAGGGTGCTCTCCCTATCCTCTTTCAAGACGAGAGCGATAAACTTCTTGCTCAGTTCCGTAGGCTCTTTGCCCAGGGCTGTGATGAGAAGTGCCTCTTTCTTGTCTTTGGAAAGCATAGGGTTGTCTATCGTAAATCTCAGTTCAGGCACGTCGATGTAGCTCTTAAAGAGCGTCTGCATCTCCTGGTAGACCTGATCTTCGAGCTTCATGCCGAGTGCAGCCTTGATGAGGGCACGGGCATAACGCACCGATATTACACCTATATCCATAAGCTTTACTATTTGTTGTCAGAAGAAACCTCGTCCAGCAGTCGATTTATCATATCCATCTGTGCCTTGTCGTCAGAGAGCTTAGCCTTGAGCACCTTCTCTGCAATCTGAACAGAGAGTTCGGCTACCTGGCCGCGGATTTCACGAATGGCGTTCTGCTTCTCGGTCTCAATCTGCTTCTTGGCATCAGAGAGGAGACGTGCGCCTTCTTCGCGTGCTTTATCCTGTGCTTTCTCTACAATGGCATCGCGGGTTTCGGCAGCCTCCTTGAGGAGGGCAGCCTGCTTCTCGCGAGCTTCCTGCAAGATGGATTCACCTTCTTTTTGGATATTGGCAAGCTTCTCGTTGGCTTCGTGAGCCTTCTTCAGACTATCATCAATGAAAGCCTTGCGCTCGTTCACCATCTTAATGATGGCTGGGAATCCAGCCTTCCAAAGAATGATGAAGACGATGATGAAGACCAGCGTCATCCAGAAGAGCAAACCGCTATCAGGAATCAATAAATCCATATATACTGGTTAAAGTTTTACTTAAACGTTTTATTTTAACTAACTCTATAATCATCTCTATCATGCCCCGGAAAGACATCAGGCTGATGCCTGAGACTTCCTTTTATCGGGGCAGATGATAGTGACAGATGAGATGATTACATAACGATTGCCAGGATGGCGATGATGACAGCGAAGAACGCAACACCCTCAACCAACGCAGCTGCGATAATCATAGAAGAACGGAGATCGCCCATCTTCTCTGGCTGACGAGCCATAGCGTCCATAGCCTGGCCACCAATGCGACCGATACCAATACCTGCGCCAATAGCGGCCAAACCTGCACCTACTGCGGCACCCAACTTTGCAATCTCTGCTGCTAATAAAAGTGATAACATAATCTTAATAATTTAAGTTGTTAATATTTTCTTTGTTTATTATCTGAATGAAATTAGATCCGTAATCTATAATCTATAAACTACTTCACTACCTCTGGCTCAGCCTCATGAGACTTTACATGAGCCAGCGAGATGAATACTGCACTCAGCATGGTGAATACCAATGCCTGAATGTAGCTTACCAATACTTCGAGGAGCATCATAAAGGCGCTCATCGCAACACTTACTATTGTCATACCCGTACCTGCCACATAGTTGGCGATAGCATTCTCACTGATGTTGAACATGATGAAAATGATAGCCGCAAACGAAAGTGCGATGGCGTGACCCGCCATCATGTTGGCGAAGAGTCGGATAATCAGAGCCAGCGGTTTCGTAAAGATTCCGAAGAGCTCGATGAATGGCATCAGTGGCACTGGCACCTTCAACCACGTTGGTACCTCCGGCCAGAAGATTTCCTTCCAGTATTCCTTGGTACCGGTGAAGTTGGTGATCAGGAATGTCGTTACACCGAAGAATACGGTGCAGGCGATATTACCCGTCAGGTTACCACCACCTGGAGGGAATGGTACGATACCCATGATGTTCGCCACGAAGATAAAGAAGAAGCAAGTAAGCAACCATGGTGCGTACTTTGGGGCTTCCTTACCCAGGGTGGCCTCTATTACATCGGTATATACCGACATGATGAACATGTGCATCAGTCCCACAAAACCCTTTGGTGCAGGATCATCCACCTTGTGCTTCCTGCACCAGCGGGCTGGTATCAGGACACAGAGCAACAGGATGATAGCATCGATGAAGAGCACGCAAACGGTCTTCGTGATGGAGATGTCAAGCGGACGAACCTCCTGGTCTCCCACCTTCTCTACTATCTTGTTGGGATTCGCCTGCGCATCAGCGTTCTTGATCACCAGATTATAAGGGCCCGGACGGTCTCCATTGGCATCCTTCTCTTCCGAGAATTCGCTGCTGCAGAACACGTGCCAGCCCGAAGGGTGTTAACGATGACAGGCAGATGAATCACTACGGGATGGTCTCCCACCTTAGTGATATGCCATTCATAAGAATCCTTGATATGACCCCACAATATCTCTTTCACGTCGATGTTTTCCTTGGCCGATACCTGCAGAGGTGCCAGCGTGAAGAGCAGCATCGCCATCAAGAGGAATTGCTTGAGATGTTTCATATTCTTTAATTCTTACTTTGTTTATTAATCTTGTTAGTTTCCGAGCCGTTTAAGAGAGTCGGCTCTTTTTCTCTACCCGTGCAAAGTAGATACAGTCGAACACGAGAAGTACGACATAGAAAAGGGCGAAGATAGCGGTAAAGCCTAAGATGTCCTGCTTGTCGCAAGTAAGCACATAGACGAGAAACACCAATGTGCCTGCCACCATCTTGACGACCAAAGCTGCCAGATAGAACTTGGCGAGATTGGCAGGCGAAGACTTTGCAACAGCCTTCCAGGCCTCACCATAAGCTGTACTTGCAACGAGCGAGAATATTGCACTCACTACCAAAGGTTTAACCACCTGAGCAAGGATATCATCGCATTGAGCCGACACCCTGCAGGCAAAGAGGATGGCAAGTGCCAACGCAGCTGTAAGCCACAGAGAAATCTGCTTGTACTTGATACCAGCCTGCCTGATGCTTTGCAAGCGCATCTTTTCTTCTTTTTCCATTCCTAATCGAGAATTATTAATGCTTTATTGCTAATTCTTAATTTTAAATTATACTTCCACACAAAGGCTTACTTCGTTTTTCTTGCATTCTACGAATCCGCCGTTGATGTTCATTGTCTGTTTTCCTTCCTTGGTGGTGTATTCCACCTTTCCCACTTCTAACGAAGAGATGATAGGCGCATGGTCATTAAGAATCTCGAATGAGCCGAGAGTTCCTGGAACCAATACGCTTTCTACCTCACCTTGGAAAACTACCTTTTCGGGAGAAACTATCTTTAGCTGTAACATAATCCTTATATTTTAAAATGTTAAGTGTTAAATGTTAAGTGTTAAGTGTAAGCGTTAAATGATTCGTGTCTGAATCTCTAACGACATAGCATTTGGATACTTCACACTTCACTTCTCACCTTTTAGGATTATCCTTGTGCTGCTGCGAGCAACTGCTTAGCTTTCTCCTTTGCATCCTCGATAGTACCTACATTGAGGAACGCCTGCTCTGGCAGATCGTCCACCTCGCCGTCGAGAATGGCATTGAAGCCCTTGATAGTTTCTTCGATTGGAACCATCACACCCTTCAGACCGGTGAACTGCTCGGCAACGGTAAATGGCTGACTCAAGAAGCGCTGTACTCGGCGAGCACGGTTCACAGTCAGCTTATCCTCATC
>ERZ791624.899-NODE-899-length-16934-cov-4.219622_pt1 | contig 16934 bp, 19 predicted proteins | sample MGYA00510058_ERZ791624 | MGnify/ENA primary metagenome ERZ791624 (study PRJEB30046, sample SAMN00715158) | human gut metagenome | study: EMG produced TPA metagenomics assembly of the A metagenome-wide association study of gut microbiota in type 2... | reverse complement strand
AAATCTAAAAACTGCGTTTTTGCTTTTTTCTGCACTCACCTTTCACTATCTTTGTTCAAAAAAAGAAATGCCATCAGAAAATAAACCAGGACCGATAGGGGTATTTGACTCTGGATACGGAGGGCTGACCATTTTGTCTGACATCAAAAAAACTTTGCCAGACTATGACTATATATATTTAGGCGACAATGCCAGGGCTCCTTACGGAAGCCGCTCATTCGAGGTTGTTTATCAGTTTACCTTGCAAGCGGTAAAATATCTTTTTGAGCAAGGTTGCAGCCTTGTTATCCTTGCCTGCAATACAGCGTCTGCAAAGGCCTTACGCTCTATTCAGCAAAAAGACCTTCCGAATATAGACCCAACGAAACGAGTATTAGGCGTCATCCGCCCAACTGTTGAAAAATTAGGCGAACTAACAACAACTGGAAACATCGGCATTCTTGGCACAGCAGGAACAATACAAAGCGAAAGTTACCCGATGGAAATAAAAAAGATGTATCCGGACTTCAAGTCATTCGGCCAGGCATGCCCAATGTGGGTTCCTTTAGTAGAATATAAGGAGGCAGACAGCGACGGCGCAGATTTCTTTGTCAAAAAATATATTGATGCACTTTTCGCTCAATCAAACAACATCGACACCGTTATTCTTGGATGCACACACTACCCTATTTTATACGACAAGATAATGAAATTTATGCCTAAGAATGTTTCTGTCATAAAGCAAGGAAACATAGTTGCAGAAAGTTTAAAAGATTATCTATTTCGCCACCCGGAAATGGAAGTTCGCTGCTCTAAAGGCGGAAACTGCAAATACCTTACAACAGAAATGGCAGACAAATTCAGCACAATGGCTTCCCTTTTTCTTGATGAAAGGATCAAAGCAAAACAAATATCTCTTATTTAAACACAGTTAATTATGAAACAAATTTTCAAATCCATTTTACCAATAATTGCAGTTGCGGCATTCACATCGTGCAGCGACAACGATCCAGACCCTAACATTACCATCAACTTTATTGAATCAAATATTGAATATGATGAAAATGGTATTTGGAAGAACTATTTGGATAGTGAAATAAAATATATTGACTTTAACGGAGCACGCTTTTCCCACAAGGCAGAAGCAAGTCAATGGGGAGCATTTTGGAACGGTTTTTGCCCAAGCCGCTCGTCAGACACAAAAGACTATACTGGAGGTAACTGGCTTGATCATCAATGGGACTGCATGGCAGGTGGCGGTGTTGCATCACAAACAGGCACTCCATTTATGGTCGCTTACTGGAACACATCAGAAGACTTAAGCACCGAGGCTCCTTCACTAAAGATGGAAATGACCGACGGCTCTGTTTTCTCCCCTATTTCATTATATATTAACAACACCACTTACTGCTACTACACTATGCAAAATGGCAGTGCTTTCTCTAAAAAATTCGAAGCAGGAGATTGGACTAAAGTTAATATATACGCAGTAAGAGCCGACAATTCCGTTTCTGAGCCTCTTGAGGTTTACCTACTTGACTACAGGGATTCCGACAAGGCAAAATGGTACGCTTTAAAGGATTGGACTTACGTTGACATTAGTTCCCTTAATGACAATGGTGCCGTTAAGTATATCTATTTTACAATGGAATCAAGCGATTCGGGTAAATGGGGAATGAATATTCCTTCTTATTTCGCCATTGACAAACCTACATACAGAAAATAAAATTTTTAGATATGAACGAAACAGTTAAACATTTAGAGGCATTGCGCGAAAAAATGCGCAAATATAACATAAAAGCAGTTATTGTACCTGGAACAGACCCTCACCAAAGCGAATACATTAGTGCTCACTGGAAACTTCGTGACTGGGTAACCGGATTTACCGGCTCTAACGGAACTGCACTTGTAACAACCGATGAGGCTTTCCTTTGGACTGACTCTCGCTATTTCCTTCAGGCAGAAATGGAACTGGCCGGCACTGGCGTTACAATGATGAAGGAAGACGGGGGCAACGACCCTACAATAGAGCAATGGCTTGCAGAAAACCTTGAAGAAGGTGATTTGCTCGCTGTCAACGGAAAACTGTTCAGCCTCATCCACGCTACACGTCTTGAGAATCTTTGTGGCGAAATCGGAGCCCGTTTTGCGACAGACTTTGACCCGTTCCCAGAAATATACACTGACAGACCTCAACTGCCAACAGACCCAATATTTGAGCATAAACAAGAATATTGCGGTGAATCGGCAAACGAGAAAATAGAAAGGCTTCTTGAAATTCTTGAAACTCAAGATGCAAATGCAATTTTCCTCTCTGCTCTTGACGAAATTGCGTGGATTTTCAATATCCGCTGCTCTGACGTTCTCTACAACCCAGTTGCTATATCTTACGCATATATATCAACAGACAAGAGAATTCTTTTCATTGATAAAGCAAAAATCGACGCTTCTGCCGCTGAATATCTAAAATTACAAGGCATTGAAACTATGCCATATGAAAAGGCAGAGGCTTTTCTTGCCAAGGTTAAAAACGACACTATACTTCTTGATCCGAACAAGACAAGCGACACAATTGCACGCACAATACAAAATTGCCAGGTTATCTACAAGGCATCACCTATCGCCATTATGAAAGCGGTAAAAAATGACACTCAAATTGCCGGTGTTAGAAACGCTATGGTTAGAGATGGAGTTGCTTTGGTAAAACTATATATGTGGCTTGAAGAAAACGCTCCAAAAGGCAACTTTACAGAAATGGATGTTGCAGAGAAACTTATCGAATTCAGAAAGGCAAGCCCGCTTTATGTTGGAGAAAGTTTTGGTATGATTGCCGGTTACAAAGAGCACGGTGCTATAGTTCACTACGAAGCAGATGAAAAATCAGCGTCAACAATTTCTGCAGAAGGCATGCTGCTTATCGATACTGGTGCACAATATCTTGACGGTACAACTGACATCACCCGCACTATTTCCTTAGGCAAGACAACTGCTGAAGAGCTTGTCATGACTACACCCTCGTTCTCAAGGGGCACCTTACGCTTGGCCACGCAATCTTCCCAACAGGAACTCGCGGAAGCCAATTGGATGCTCTTGCCCGCCAATTCCTTTGGAAAGAATGCAAGACATACTGGCACGGAACAGGTCACGGCGTTGGACACTTCCTCGGTGTTCACGAAGGTCCGCAAAACATACGCCTAAACGAGAACCCAACAACCCTCGTTCCTGGTATGATTACATCTAACGAACCGGGGCTTTACCTCGCTGGAAAATACGGTATCCGTATCGAAAACCTTGTTTTAACCGAACAATATAGAGAAACTTCTGATTTTGGAAACTTCCTTGATTTTGAAACTCTGACTCTATTCCCATACGACCAGAACCTTATCGACACAACAATGTTGAGCAACGAGGAAATAGAATGGATTAACGGTTACCACAAACGCGTTAGAGAATTGCTCACTCCACACTTGAATGCAGAACAGGCTGAATGGCTTAACAATAAGACTAAAGAAATAACAAAATAATATGGCACTAATTAAATCAGTTAGGGGATTTACTCCTAAAATCGGCAAGGACTGCTTTTTAGCAGATAATGCAACAATTATCGGAGATGTAACAATGGGTGACGAATGCAGCATCTGGTTCAGTACTGTTCTTCGCGGTGACGTAAACACTATTACTATTGGCAACCGAGTGAACATTCAAGACTGTTCCGTACTTCACACCCTCTACCAAAAATCAGTTATCGAAATTGGCAACGATGTTTCAGTTGGACATAACGTAACGATACACGGTGCAAAAATCAATGATTATGCCCTAATTGGCATGGGTTCTGTTCTTCTCGACGGCGTTGAAGTTGGTGAAGGTGCCATCGTTGCTGCCGGCAGCGTAGTTTCACCTGGAACAAAAATCGGTCCTAACGAACTTTGGATGGGCGTTCCTGCCAAATTCAAGAAAATGGTTGACCCTCAACAAAGTAAGGAAATGAACCAAAAAATTGCTCATAACTACCTTATGTACTCTAAATGGTACGAAGAAGATAAATAAGTTAAACATTCAACAAAGAGGCTGTCTCATTAGAAATACTTTTGAGCAGTCTCTTTTTCAGTATATAAAAAATGCACAGCAGGAATCTAAAAATTGATGTTATTAGAGGCATCGCAATATTATGCGTTGTCTGGGCACACCTGCAAGGGTTCCTAACAAGGGAAATATATATTTTCCACATGCCTGTTTTCTTCTTCATATCAGGTATGTTTTACCGGAACAAACCAAAATTCATTTTATCCAAAGCAAAAAGCCTTCTTATTCCGTATTGCCTTTTCAACATCGCTTTTGCTGCTCTTTATCTTCTACAGGGCGGGCAATTTATCAAACGTATCGAATTATTTTCCTGCACACTCACCTCAACAATCAACGGTCCTACTTGGTTTTTGATTGCTCTATTCAATATAAACATAATATACTGGATTCTTGACAAACTTATCAAAAAGAAAAAACTGATACTGGCGGCGTGCTTTGCTATTGCAATTCCTCTATACTATTGGAACTGCATTCTTCCCTTCGATTTGAGAATCTCGATAATTGCACTGCCGTTTTTTGCATTAGGCAAATGGGCTAAGGACGAATCAATTATCGAGCGTTCCGGCAAACCGCATATTATAATTGCTTCTATAATATACGTTCTGACTGCACTTTACTGCCACTTCAAACCTGCAATATTCGATTTGCACGGTAACAAGTTGCCTTTGATATTCATAACCTACTACGCAAGTGCACTGTCTGCAATTCTCATCATGATGAAGATTGACTGGTTTTCCAAACAAAACAAATTAAACAGATTTTTTGCGTCAATGGAAAACGCTCTCTTTATATCATGTCTCTGCATTATCCTTATATGTGGACACTATTCAACTTTCTAACCATGCACAGTCCTTTCTCTGATAAGGCTGTCACAAACGGATATGCAACCATTTCAACATTTCTGATTTTATCTGCGGCTTCTTTTCTTATCGCTATTGCTATCGAATGGCTTCAAAATCCTTTAAAATCTAACGGTTCTAAACACTTTCGGCAAGAGCAAGAGAAAACGCCTTAATATCTCCTGCACCTGCTTGACGAAGAACGTCACAGCATTCTGACATCGTTGCCCCTGTTGTTATAACATCATCAACAAGCAAAATTCTTTTGTCCCTAACTTCACAACCGATAGAAAAAACTCCACAAACATTCAGCCTGCGAGCCTCGGCAGACTGAGAAGTCTGAGTCTTGTGTGGCTTGGAAGCAACAACTGCTGGAACAACGGGGATAGAAGTTACTTGCGAAATACCCTTAGCAATATAGTCACTCTGGTTATATCCCCTTTTTACCAATTTACTAAAATGCAAAGGAACAGGAACAATAATATCAATATCATCAAACCAGCCCTTTGTCATCTGCTCCTCTGCAAACTTACGGGCAAGCCATTCGCCCAACTGCGGACGATTATGATACTTAATGTCCTTTATAATATTAGCATAAGCACTTGCGCGATTGTATTGGAACATCGACTTTGCTGAAACTACTGAACGGGCACCGAGAAAAAGCAATTCCTCATCTACCATGCGGCCGCCTCTTTCTGTCACACGGGGCATTGCTTCAAGACATTCTGTACACAAAAGGTATTCATAATCAGACAATGCCCTGCCACAGACTGGACAATACTCGGGGAAAAACAGATTTACTATACTCTTATATATTGTTTTCAAGTTCATTTTACCATTCTTCAAAATCCTCTCCACCCTTAACGAGAGCATTCAAATGCTTGACAACTAACGCAGACTCAAAGCCACGCGTCGTTCCGTAGCGGTAGAGAGCAGACTTACGCTTATAGGCGTCATCCTCTCTGAGCAACGAATTCTTATGCTTCAGCAACCTTTGGAGAGTTGCAACATACTCCTTCTCATCAATTTCTGCCAGCGCTTCATCAATTAAAGTGGACGATATACCATGAACCCTCAATCCATGGCGTATTTTCAACTTTCCCCAGCAGTCAAATAGAGCCTTGTCGCGTGCATAAGCGTGGGCAAAGCGGCTGTCGTCAATAAAACTATTATCATAGAGCCACTCGACAACTTCTTCTATCTCAGCCTTGGGCAAACCCCACTGGAACATTTTTTTACGCACTTCGTATGCCGAATGCTCTGCCCGCGCGCACAGTGCGGCACATTTCTCCAACGCGGCCTGCTTATCTACCTTCTTTTTCACTTTCATATTCCTTACGCGCTATCAAGAAACGGTACGAGCCCTGCATATCACGGATAACCGAAATATCACGATACCCCAATTTCATCATCATTGACCTCATCTCTTCAGGGAAACGGCTATTTATCTCATAATAAATCCTACCACCAGGCTTAAGAGCAGTAACCCCAAATTCGGCTATCTTGCGATAAAAGACCAATGGGTCATTATCTGGAACAAAAAGTGCTGTATCTGGTTCATAATCAAGAACGTTTGAATCCATTGACAACCTCTCACACTCTCCTATATATGGAGGATTGCTCACTATTATATCATACTTTTCCGACACTTGAGGCATGTCTAAAATATCCTGCTTACCAAATCGCACCTTTGCCTTTAGGGCCACAGCATTACCAGACGCAACTTTCAAAGCATCTTCCGAAATGTCAATAGCCTCAACATTCGCAAATCGCATTCCAATTGCAAGTGATATAGCAATGCAACCCGACCCCGTTCCACAATCCAAAACAGACAAGTCACTACCAGGGTTGTCTTTGATAATCATATCAACAAGTTCCTCCGTTTCCGGGCGGGGTATAAGCGTTGAACCATCAACATGGAAATTATGGCCATGAAAATAGGCTGTACCAAATATATACTGAATAGGACGATGATTCTGCAAATCTTTTACTACTTTTGCTATTTTTTCAGGAATAAACTCTGGTAATATGTTATCTTTGCGAAGTAAAATATCAACAGACTCATAGTTGAGCAGTTGCCTGAAAATTATTTTCACAAAACCGTCAACCTCGCCTCTCGGATAGATATCCGAAAGCGAATTTCGGATAAATTCAATCGCCTGTCCAACTGTCACTGTCTCGTTCATATTGACAAAATTACTATAAAAAAACAATGTCAACAATGATTGAAGAAAAATATATGCGCCGCGCCTTGCAGTTAGCAAGAATGGGACGCGGCTCAGTATCTCCAAATCCAATGGTTGGAGCCGTTATCACCGCCCAAGGCAGGATTATCGGCGAAGGCTACCACCGCAAATACGGCGGACCGCATGCCGAGGTAAATGCTGTCAATTCTGTAAGCGGTGAAGATCGTCACCTGCTAAAAGAAAGCACGATATACGTAACTTTAGAGCCGTGCTCACACTATGGCAAGACACCACCTTGCAGCAAATTGATAATAGACAGTAATATACCTAATGTTGTCATAGGAACTGAAGACCCATTTAAAGAAGTTAGCGGAAGAGGAATAAACATGCTCAAAGAGGCTGGTATAAACGTAATTACAGGAGTTCTCAAGAAAGAATGTGACGAACTAAACTGTCACTTTATGACTGCACACAGACTTTTGCGACCATACATCCTCCTAAAATGGGCAGAAAGCGCTGACCACTATATCGATAGAATAAGAGATATTAAAGAAAAGCCGACTGTCTTCTCAACAAAAATCACATCAACATTAGTTCACAAACTAAGAAGCGAATATGATGCCATAATGGTCGGTGCAAGGACTGCAAAACTTGACAATCCTTCACTAACTGTTAGGAACTGGAGTGGCAGAAATCCTAAAAGAATAGTTGTTGGCAGAAAGAACTTCACTTTAGAAGGCAGCAATCTTGATACAAACGAAGCAAAGACAATAACTTACTACAACAAGTCATTGCCTGAAATATGCAGCGAACTATACAAGTCTGGCATAACATCTCTCATAGTTGAAGGTGGCAGCCAACTGCTAAAAGCATTTTTCAAAGAAGGGCTCTGGGATGAAGCGAGAATAGAACAGGCTCCATGGAATCTGGGCAAAGGTATTCAATCCCCACAATGCCCAACCGGAATAAAGCAAATAAGCACTTTTAACGAAAACATCATAATTCGAGTTAAAAAGCAATAAATTAGTTTAGAATTAACTACTATACCAGCAAAATCGACAAATTATTCTAAGCAAAATATTAATTTTACGCTCGATTTTATATAGAATACATTGTTTTATGCAATAATGTTTCAACCTTTGACAAAATAGTTTTAACTTTGCATCTTATTAATAGAGTTTTATCAAATAAATAGAATGAAAAAATTAGTTCCTATATACGCCATCTTGACGCTATTTGCAGTTCTTGCCGGCGTTTCTTGTAACGAAACGACAAACGAAGAAGAAGAGCCAGTGGTAACACCTACATCAACATTGGTTAAAAAATTCTCCTTGCTTAAAGATGATTCAGTTTTAGTTGACTTGGACTCTGTGCATTTCAGCATAGATACAGACAGACGAGTTATCTACAATGCTGACTCTCTACCTAAAGGAACAAAAATCAGCAAGTTACTTGCGAATATAGAACTTGATTCCTACGCTACTGCCGAAATATCAATTGCAGGAGCAGAAGTAATGCCTGACACAACGTTTACATATAGTGATGCCGACGAGGACACAATTGACTTTACTGGAATAGTTGTCCTAAAGGTAAAAGCAGCCGACGGAAAATCAGAAAACCAATACCGCGTTAACGTAAACGTTCACAAAGTAGAGGCAGACTCACTGTATTGGAGCGAAATGGCAAGACGCGACCTTCCTGGACGTTCTAATACTATAGATGAACAGAAAACTGCTATTTGTGGCGACAAAATATATTGCCTCATCAAGGAATTAGGTGGCTATACGATTGCATCAACAAGCGACCTAAGTGCATTTAACTGGGAAAAAGAGACTGTAAAATTCGACTTTGAGCCAAAGGTAGAATCATTTAACGCAACGGATAAAGCATTGGTAGTTATCGGCGTAAAGGACAACAAATATCTTCTATACTCATCACTTGACGGTGGAAAAACTTGGACAACAGATGGTGACGAAGTAACTTCTATTATTGGAGGATATGGAGATTATACTCTATTCGTTTCATACCGCAACTTTAAATATGTTGGCGTTAAGAAAATAGTTGGCGCAAACAGTCCTGAAACTGTATATGAGTTGGATGAAGATTTCCCAATTATCGATCAGTCACAATGTATAACAATTTCAAACAAATGGAGTGACAACAAGCAAGTTATCTTCATTGGAGGTTCAAAACAGGGAGGAGACTTGATTGGTGACGCCTGGGGCTTTGATGGAAACCGCTTTGGCAAAGTGAGCAGAAGCGGAATACCTCCTGTTGCTCAACCTGTTCTCGTTAAATACACAAACGCTATTGGAGAAAACTACTATTCTAAAAAGAATTACCCTGTTCTACTTGCTATTGGCGGTATAAACAACCAAGACAAAGCGACTAACAAGGTTTATATTTCATACGACAACGGTGTTACTTGGAAAATAGGAGATGACTATCTCCAACTGCCAAATTACATCAAGCCATTTTTTAACGCACAAGGATTTACCGTAGAAGAGGAAATGGGAAAACGTGCCAAATCAGGATGGTCAACTATGCAGCCAAAGAAACTGCCTCACTGGTATCAGATAATGAACACATATACAAGAGCAACTCAAGACCCAACAACTTGGAATTGCCCTTACATCTATATCTTTGGTGGACAAACAGAAAACTTTGGTACATACAATAATGTATGGAAAGGTGCTCTAAACCGATTGACATTTAAACCTATCGTATAATGCTAAGGCACTTGCGTCATATCTGCACACTGATTATCCTGACCGCTTCGGCTGTCGGGTTTTCAGCATTTTCTCAGGAATACCGATTTGAAGCTGGTATTGGTGCAGGTATAGGCGGATACCTTGGAGACGTTAATCAGAGCAATATTATAAAGCACCCTGGATATGCCGCCGAATTGTCTTTTAAATATCTTATAAACAAGCGTTTCGCTGCAAAAGCGAGCCTTTCTACTGCTCATATTAAAGGAAATTCTGAAGATTTTAAAATGGTATTTCCAGAAAGAAAAACATATTCTTTTTCTCATCCTTATTATGAAGTAGCAGCGGCTTTTGAATTTAACTTTTTCAATTTCGGAATTGGTTCTCCATACCAGAAACTTAAAAGAATAACACCATACCTCTCTCTTGGTATTGGTGTAGCATACGCTCCTGAAAGCAAAGCATTTTCTCCGGTTATTCCAATAGGTGCCGGGGCTAAATATAAATTGACTAACAGAATTAACTTAGGCTTGGAATTGCGGGCAAAAATGATGCTTGGCGATAAAATCGACGGTCTGTCTGACCTGAGAGGCATTAAAAGTTCGGCTATGAAAAATACGGACTGGTGCCCAACTCTTATGGTTAGCATAGCCTACGAATTTGGCGAGATTTGCAAGACCTGCCACTATGTTGATTAACTTATGGACGAGAATTTACAAAATATAATAGACCAAATCGACAGCAAAAAACTGCCGAAACACGTTGCAATTATAATGGATGGCAACGGCCGCTGGGCTAAACAGCGTAACCTTGACAGGTCATACGGGCACGTCGAAGGCGTTAAGTCTGTAAGAAGAATTACCGAAATTGCTTCTGACCTTGGTATTGCGTACTTGACTCTTTACACGTTCTCAACCGAAAACTGGAATAGGCCACAGGAAGAAGTTGATGCTCTTATGCATCTAATTGCATACGCTATTGAAAAGGAAACGCCTGACCTTATTAAAAACAATGTTAAACTGAAAATTATCGGTGACATGTCAAGGGTCCCTCAATTTGCCGTTGACAAACTGATGAGTTGCGTGGAGAAGACCGCTAACGACACAGGACTCACCCTTACTCTCGCCATCAGTTACTCTTCTCATGAAGAAATAACAAAGGCTGTCAAAAACATTGCTGAAGATGCAAAAAATGGGAAAATAAACATTAATGAAATTGACGACAAAACAATTTCAGACTATCTATTTACCTCTGGTATGCCAAACCCCGACCTCCTTATAAGAACTGGTGGAGAGTGCAGGATAAGCAACTACCTTCTTTGGCAAATTGCTTATGCCGAACTACATTTTGCAAACGTCCTATGGCCGGACTTTTCTAAAGAAGAATTTTGTAATATCATCTTTCAATATCAATCTCGTGAAAGGAGATTCGGTAAGACAAGCGAGCAAATAAAATCAAAACAGTAATGAATAAATTGTGCACTTTAAATATGAGAAATAAACTAACAATCGCTTTATTGGCGATCTTTTCGCTCTGCTTCAGTTCTAAAGCCGCTGAACAGAATGACACTATCTATAACCCAAACATCATCTTCTCCTCAATGCCTAAGACTTACGAAATCGCTGGTCTTAGGGTTACGGGGTTGCAATACTACGAAGACTATATTGTTATTGGGTATTCAGGTCTTGCTGTTGGCGACAGAATAGAAATACCCGGAAACGAAATAACTAATGCAGCAAAACGATTCTGGAGACAGGGACTTTTCTCTAAAATCCAAATAAAAGTAGAAAAGATTTGCGGCGACAAGGCGTGGCTCGTTTTTGACCTTCGCCAGCAACCAAGAATTTCAAAGATTGAATATGTTGGAGTAAAGAAAGGCGAAAAGGAAGATTTGGAAACTCGCCTTAACCTAATGCCAGGTAACCAGATTACTCAGAACATAGTCAACAGGGCTGAAGATATTGTTGCCGCTTATTTCAAGCAAAAAGGATTTAGCAACGTTGACGTAAGAGTGCGTCAAACTCCAGACCTAAGCAAAGAGAATGAAATGATTGTTACTATTGAAATAGACAAAAATGAAAAAATTAAAGTGCACAAAATCTATATCGATGGTAATGAAGTTCTCTCTGACAACAAGATTCAGAGAACAATGAAGAAAACAAACGAGAAAAAGAAATTGGTAAATCTTTTCCGTCAAAAAAAGTTCGTGGAATCTGACTACGAGACCGATAAGGCTTTGATTATCAAAAAGTATAACGAGCTTGGCTATCGTGATGCAAGAATTGTAAGCGATTCTGTCACCAAATATAACGATAAGTATGTTGACGTTCACTTGAAGGTGGAAGAAGGTAAAAAATACTACATATCTGACATCTCTTGGGCTGGTAATACAATCTATTCTTCAGAATACTTGGACTTGCTCCTCGGAATGAAGAAAGGCGATGTATATAACCAGACATTGCTGAACAAGCGAACAATGGAGGACGATGACGCCGTTGCTAACCTTTATATGAATAATGGTTACCTCTTCTTCCAACTTGTTCCTATTGAATCAAAGATTGAAGGAGATTCTATCGCTCTTGAAATGAGAGTTATGGAAGGTCCACAAGCACGTATCAACAATATCGCAATCAACGGTAACGACCGCCTTTACGAAAAGGTTATCCGCCGTGAGTTGCGTGTTCGTCCTGGCGACCTATTCTCTAAAGAAGCATTGCAGCGCTCTGCACGCGAAATTGCTCAAACAGGTCACTTCGACCCGGAATCTATGGACATCAGACCTGAACCGAACCCTGACAACGGTACTGTTGACTTGATTTTTAACTTGACTTCAAAGAACAGTGACCATATTGAACTTTCTGCTGGTTGGGGTCAAACTGGTGTTATCGGTAAGGTGGCTTTAAAATTCACTAACTTCTCAATAAAAAACTTGTTCAAGCCAAGCACATACAAAGGAATTATCCCTCAAGGTGAAGGTCAAACTTTCTCAATTAGCGCTCAAACTAACGCTAAATACTATCAGGCATACTCTTTCTCTTTCCTTGACCCATGGTTCGGAGGCAAGAGACCAAACTCTCTTTCTGTATCGGCATACTACTCACGTCAGACAGGTGTTAACAGCAACTTCTACAACCGTAACTATATGACAAGCGGTATGCTTTACAACAGTCTTGGTAGTTATACAGGTCTTTATGGCGGATATAACGACTATTATCAGAACAGTATAGAAAACGCATACGACAAGAACAAATTCCTCCAAATGGCTGGTATTTCTCTTGGTTTCGGTAAGCGTCTTAACTGGCCTGATAACTACTTTACATTCATGGCTCAACTTTCATATAACTGGTACCACCTTAAAAACTGGGAATACCTGTACTATATGAATAATGGTACTTCAAACTCATTCGTTCTCGGCCTGTCGCTTTCAAGAAACAGTATCGACAACCCTATATACACTCGTAGCGGTAGTACTTTCTCTCTTGACTTGAGTTTGACTCCTCCTGTTTCTCTTTTCTCTAACAAGAACTGGAAGGCTCTTTCTGAGGCTAACACTCAAAAAGCGAAGGAAGAGATGTACAAATGGATTGAATACTGGAAACTCAAATTCAAAGCAAGAACATATACTCCACTCACCGACCCTGAAGGAAAATGGACGCTTGTTCTCATGACAAGAGCGGATATCGGTTTGCTGGGCAGTTACAACAAGTACTTGAAATCCCCGTTTGAAACATTCTATGTTGGTGGTGACGGTATGTCTGGAAGTTACGGATACGCGCAAGAAACGATCGCATTGCGTGGTTACGATAACGGCGCATTCACTCCTTGGACTAAAGACGGTTATGCATACACTCGCTTCTGCATGGAACTCCACTTCCCATTCATGCTTCAACCAAGCACAACAATCTACGGTCTTGCATTCGTAGAAGGCGGTAACGCGTGGACTGATGTGAAGGATTTCTCTCCGTTCAACCTCAAGAAATCTGCCGGCGCAGGTGTCAGAATCTACTTGCCAATGGTTGGCATGATGGGTATTGACTGGGCTTACGGTTTTGACTCGGTATTCGGCGAAAAAGGTGGCGGCCACTTCCACTTCGTTCTCGGTCAGGAATTCTAAAATATTTTGTTAACGCATTAAACTATTTATGTTAATTTTAGTCTAAACGTTAAATTCAAAATTAATATCCTATTTAAAAACTAAAATTAGGTAACTATGAAAAGATTATTTTTAATTGCGGCTCTGATTATCACTTGCTCAATCACTTCTTTCGCTCAGAAATATGCATTGGTTGATATGGAGTACATACTAAAAAATATACCTCAGTATGAAATGGCAAACGAGCAATTAAACCAGGTTTCTCTGCGCTGGCAAAAAGAGGTAGAAACAAAAATGAAGGAAGCGGAAACGCTTTACAAGAACTACCAAGGTGATATGGTTTTCCTGACAGATGAGCAAAAGAAGAAAAAGGAAGAGGAAATCGTTGCCAAAGAAAAAGAGGCAGCAGAACTGCAATCTAAATATTTCGGTCCTGACGGAGAATTGCACAAAAAGCGCCAATCTCTCATCGAGCCTATTCAAACAGACATCTACGAAGCCGTTAAAAAGGTTTCAGAGCAAAGAGGTTATCAGGTTATCTTCGATAGGGCTTCTTCTGCAGGAATTATTTTCGCTTCTCCGAGAATTGACATCAGTAACGAAGTCCTCGAAAAACTCGGTTATTCAAAATAAAGCATTTGCACTGAGATAATTCAGACACATCATAAATAACCTAAAAAAAGCGTTATTTACTTTTTTCTACGGTCAAATTGCATTATCTTCGCAATCGATTACAATTTAAAATAAATAAAAACAAAATACTATGTTAAAGAAAATCTTATTGGCTGTTATGATTGCAGCACCTATGTGCCTTTTCGCACAAAAATTCGGATACGTTAATACTCAAGAAGTATTCAGCCTTATGCCAGAAGTGAAAACTGCAGACGCTACTTTGGCTGACGTGTCTAAAAAATACGAAACTGAATTCAAGGCTTTGCAAGAAGAATTCCAAAAGAAATTCACTGAATTCCAAAACCTTGCTAAAGATACTCCTGAATCAATCAAGGAACGCCGTCAACAAGAACTTGCGGAATTGAACCAAAAGATTCAAAACTTTGAGCAAATGGCTGGTAGCGACCTTCAACGCCAACAACAAACTTTGCTCGCTCCTATTCAAGAAAAGATTAAATCTGCTATCCAAGCAGTTGGTGCTGAAAACGGTTTCACATTCATCCTTGACGCTGCACAACCTCTTTACGTTGGTACTGACGCTGTAAACGTTACTCCATTAGTAAAGACTAAACTTAACCTAAAGGATGCTCCTGCTGCAACTCCAGCAAAATAATTGATAATATAAAATAATAAAGTATGGGGCTGTGTCAAATTAATTTTTGATACAGCCCTTTTTATGTGCTTTATAAATGATAAAAAGCAATACTGTTCCTGCTGTTAACGACTCTATAGAAATAATAGCACGTTGGGGATTTGACAACATTTACGCATACAGCAAAAAAGGTATCAAATACTTGTTCAACAGCAGTACTGGAAAAGTAATTGCAGACGGCAATAGATAAGACTCTTTCAGAAAGACTTATAATGGCATTGTGTTTATAGTAAAGAAAGGTAAAAAGGTAGGTATTATTGATGGAGAGAACGGAAAAGTTATAGCACCAGCGATATACGACCAATACGAAATGTTTGACAGTAAAGGAAACCACTATCGACGTTGGACCCTTGATGACTTGGTTGAAGCATGCCCGGAAGTACTATACTACGCTAAAGGAAAAACAAAGGGCGTACCGCTTATAACCATTCAAAACGATATACAAATCATGCGTTCAGATAAACTCGGCTACAACGCCCCTATTGAAGTTTACGAGCATAAATACTACCGATATGCAGACAATAACTATTCAATTACAAATATACCTATGTCACATAACGATTTTTAAATGATGCAAGAGGCTGTTGATATGCTCCGACAACTGGAGGATTTTGAAGTATTCGCCGAATTGCCCGACATCATCGGTAGACTCCAGGACAAACTGGCAATTTCGAGAAATAAAAGAAAACCAATTATTAATTTCGACAATGTTCCAAACCTAAAGGGTTTAAAATACCTCAATCCTCTTTATAACCATATTCTAAACAAACTCTGCGCATAACATACCAATCATTTACAGCAGTAGAGCCGAATGAATATATAGTCTTCCCTCACATGCTGAAAGAATTTAGAAACAGATGGTTCATCTTTTGCTCTACTACAAAAGATATGGTCCTATATAATCTCGCTTTAGACAGAATAGTAAGTTTGGAACCTATAAACTTGCCATTCTATGAAAATCCTAACTTCAATCCGGAAACATTCTTTAACGACGTAATCGGGGTAAGTAAAAACATTGGAAGCAAACCCAAAATTGTAAAATTCTGGGCAAGTCCAGAGCAAAGCAAATAAATAAAGACAAAACCAATACACACCTCACAGGTATTAGTAAAAGAAAACGAAGATGAAAGTTGCGAATTCACAATAAAAGGAATTGTAAACTACAAACCCTCTCTCGGACGCGGTCTTTACTAAATATTAATGAGTTACGGCGCAGGAATAAGAATTATATATCCAAGAGTGGCCGCCCACTATGTACGTGATCAACTCAAAAAAGCACTGCAACAATACGAAACAAAGAATAAACAGCAAAATATAACAAGTTTGTTAATAGTATTACATAAGGTAGTCTATACCGTCCTACCTGGCTTATACAAGTAACTACAATTTGCAAAACGCTTTCAAATCGACTAAATTATATTTACAAACACAAAATTGAGAAATAATAAAATCATAAAGACAACCTGAAGGGGTCAAAGTTCTTTCGACCCGCCACTAAGCATAACAAACAATTATTCTTGCGGAACGATGGAGCATCGTCCCCTACAAAAAATTGATATAAAGGAAGATAAATAACTAAATTCTGTAGGGACACTCTGCTGAGTGTCCGCGGTAGCAAAATTCAAAACAATTATTTTTGTTCGTGCACGGCGGACGAAATGTATTTCGGCTCAGTAGCAAAAAGGTGTGGGATTGACCTAAAAGCCATAAGTCTTTGAGGTA
>ERZ791624.897-NODE-897-length-17059-cov-4.445719_pt1 | contig 17059 bp, 19 predicted proteins | sample MGYA00510058_ERZ791624 | MGnify/ENA primary metagenome ERZ791624 (study PRJEB30046, sample SAMN00715158) | human gut metagenome | study: EMG produced TPA metagenomics assembly of the A metagenome-wide association study of gut microbiota in type 2... | reverse complement strand
AATAAGCGTGACCGAAAAGTCTCTCTCCGTTGTACCGACTTTCTACAACGGAAAATTTCTTTGGCTTCTCGCTGACAACGTTTTCACGAAACGGTACTATTGTATACAAGCAAGCGGGAACGGAGCGCAGAGGAAAGGTGTTTCGAATGTATGATGCATGGTTCTATGACCCGGTATCAATCTACATTGTAGCACTTTTCTTTTTCATGTGCTTCGCTGCGCTTGCTGTTGACGTAATCGAAAGGAGGGTAGCTAGAAATCATGTCAAGAGGAACCATCGGAAGAACGATTACAGTAAACACGATTCAATGCACTAGAACTGGCCCTAATAACGAGCTTATCGATTCGGAGGAAACTCTCTATGGTAAGATGAGTCCAGATTTGGCAACTAGGAAGTTGCAAGAGAAGTACCACACAAGTGGTATTCTTATTCGAGATATGAAATCTACTCAGATGTATATCTCAATGCCACTTGAAAAATTCATCCAAGATTGTACAGTTAAGAACGAACTCTAACAGAAAGGTTGTGTATTATGTCCGAGAACGATATTGAGGTTGCTAACACCAACGAGATTCAGACTACTGATTCTGACTTCAACATTCCTGCTGGCTACATTTGCACTGTTGACATTAACACCATTGATGGCAAGATTAAGGCTGCAAATGCGCTCAACGGAGCTACGCCGCTAAAGAATCATGTTGGTGAGGACTTCGTGCTTGTCGACGTCATTACCACTTCTGGCATTCGCTCTGTGTCTAACACTCCTTGCACCAACACGTATCTGATTACCGATGGTGGAGACGTTTACTTCACTCAGAGCGATGGTGTTTCGCGCTCCGTCAAGACTCTTGTCGCGCTTTTCAAGGGCAATTTCAAGAACGACGTCGACGAGAATGGTGAGATTAAGAACGCGATTCGTGTTCACGTCAAGTGCATTGAGCAGTCTTTGAACAATGGTAACACGCTCAAGACTCTTGTTCCCACTAAGGTTGACTACGAAGCTTAGTGCCTAGCACGATATTCTACATAAATGGCACACGTTGCATTGCTGTGGCGTGTGCCATTTTATTTACTGTTTGGAGCATACTATGCCTTCTAAGAAAGGTTCGCAAGCGTACAATCTGCGTCTGCAAAGACGCAAGTATGACAGACAGATTAACCGAATAAGCAAGCAGATGGAAAGTGGCGTAATTGACGAGTCACTGGCAAACACTCGAATAGGCGAGATACAGAAAAAGAGAGCGGCTACATACAAAAACGCCAACACAGAGGTAAATCGTCTGAGCAGGCAGCTGCAAAGCAGAAACCTCTCACCATCAATACGAAAGAACTACGAGCAGGTTCTTGCGGCAATCAAAGAGACGCGAATTGACGTAGGCAAGATTACCCTTTCACCAAGCGAATACAGAGAGATGTATTCTCGCTTGACAAGAAAGCTGACCAAGGTTGAGAGAAACACGATAAACAATGTGTTCTCAAACGAGATTAACGCAGCATTGCGCGGAGAGAGAAATCGTATAAGGCAGAAGCAGGAAGGCGAATCGGTAAGTCTGCCATCATCATTCTTGAACGCGAATGATGTACACGCATTTTTTAAATACACTCAGCATTATTGGATTAATGCAGACCATGAAAAGAGGTATGAGGCCATTCTTCGCAACGGAAATTATGACACAATTCTTGAAGCTTATGAGAGCGTAATGAATGCTCACAAGCAAGACATAAAGGATGAATATGTGTTAACGCATCCAGATGAATTCAGTGAGGAGGAAGTTCTTGAATCTCAGGATAGGTTGTATTCGCATGATAACTCTGACGAATACACCATTTCCTCTAGTGTTAACGTAGAAAGGCCGACTTCTTTCCAGTAATAGGGGTTCCTATCCATGAAACGTCGTAAATTCGTTTTGGCTTCGGTGTACGACACCGAGACGACAAACATGGGAACTGGTGACACAGCTAGGGCATTTCCAGTTCTGTTCATTGACAACGACATACGTGGAGTGGAACTTGTGAGCTACAAGCAGGGAGACGGAAACATAAGGTTCTATAGGGTTGAATCTGATATGCAAGACAGGATAGACGAATATGTGAAGTGGGGATATGTGGTAGGAAAGGTGCCAATCATATGTGCCTATAACTTGATGTTCGATTTGAAGCCATTGATGGAAGAGCTGGACAAGCGATATGACATACAAGTGAATGCGCAGTCAAGCACGAACGTTTACACCGTTGACTTGTACGAGCCAGAGACAGACAACATGGTGCTTCGCTTCTGGGACACGTTCCACTTGGAAATGAGAGGGCTTGCCGCAATGGGCGAGACATGCGGCCTAGAGAAGGCAGTCGGGGATTGGGACTATACGTTAGTAAGGAGCCAAGAAACTCCGTTGACCGAGGAGGAGCTTTTCTACGCTGGTCGTGACACCGAGGTAATACCAGCGTATCTCAGCTATCTTCTAAGGGCAAACGAATGGATGAAACAGGAAGACTTGGGAAACAGGGTTCTCACAAAGACCTCTATCGTAAGGCAAATGGCAAGGAGGGAAATTGGAAACATATTCGTTGCCAAGCAGGATGGCAAGAGACTTTCCCTTGACAAGGCGTTCTCGACTCTTTGCATGGCGCAGCTACCTAGGAGTTATGACATATACGCACTACGGAAAGCCTGTTTTAGGGGTGGTTTCACTTTCACGGCAGCGGTCACGGCATCTAAGGTCACGCATAACGTTGCGTCACTTGATGTGACGTCGATGCACCACACGTTCATAAACGGGAGAAGGATACCGCTAGATTTCGTGATTGGAAACAAGGACGAACTTGAGCTGGTCGTGCATTCCATACTCAGCACAAGCAGGGAGCATGTAATAGATAACTATGACAAGCCTTTCAACTATGCGATTCACGCAAGAATGCGATTCGTGAACTTGAGACTGCGTCATGGCTCGTGTTTCGAGAAGTGGGGGATAGCGTTGGAGAGCACGTCAAAGTTCAAGCGTGAGGTTCCACTTGGAAGCGATGTTGGGGAGGACCCCAGAAGTGTAGCTCAGGAGAATGCAGTAAGGGCAAACGGATGGCATGACTCATACGATTCAGCTGTTCTGGCGTTCGGAAAGGTATATGGTGGGCATGTAGTCACGTTGCATCTGAACGAACTTGAGCTTTGGGCGTTGTCTAGAGTATACGAATGGGATTCGTATGAGATTGTATTCGGAGAGTGGAGCAGCAAATTCAGGATTCCGCCAGATTTCGTTACACTGCAAAGCAACAAGCTGTTTGACATGAAGAGTGCGGCAAAGTTCATATCAAAGCATTACATTAAGGGAAAGCCATATCCTTACAATCTTACTGGGATACCAGACGGAATAGCGGAATCGCTAAAGAACGGAACGTGTGAGCCGCAGTTCTTTGAAAGCTGGTATACGAGCACAGTGAAGGGAATGTTCAATGGCATATACGGAACGCAGGCGCAAGACATATACAAGCCGGGATACAAGTGCGAGAGCGGAGAGTTCGTTGTTGACATGGACACTGTTACCACGCCAGAGAACTGGGATGAAAGGCAACCCAAGTCATGCAGGGTTCTCTATACCTATGGAATGAGGATAGTCGGCGGCTCTAGACTTCATATGGTTCTTGCCATGGAGCTTCTATACGAGGCACTTGGAGACAGGGTCTCTGTGACAGGAGGGGACACTGACTCAATGAAGGTCGCTTGTGCTGACGATGTGACCGATAACGAGCTAGAGCAGGCAATGAAGCCAATAGCAGAGTGCTCGCGCATAGCTATATGTAACACGATGCAGAGGGTCAGGAAGCTGTACCCAGAAATGGCATCACCTCTTACGGGAATAGGCAGCTTTGACATAGAGAACCGTGGGGAGCACTACGAAGACCACATCGAGCTGTGGAACAAGTGCAGGGTGTCTTGGGACGGAGAGCATTCCCATGTGACCTGCGCAGGACTTCCGAGACCAATAGGAATGTACACGATTGAGAACTACATAGACGACAGGATGCGTGAATGTGGTGACTTCTACAAGGTTGTAAACGAGTGCATTGGATACAATGTTGTCATTGATAACTCAATATCTCATACCTTGGAAGCGCATACACCAAAGGTAACTGACATATTCGATTCAGATGTAATTGATTATCTTGGAAATAAGAGTCACGTTAGGTCGCATGAGAGCAACGCGCTATATGCGGCCGGAAGGTGGCTAGGAGATACTAGCAAGATTACCAATGCCAGTAGCGTAGAGTATTTGGAAAGGAGGTATGGGCGCACGATAGACACATCAATGAGAAGGGTTGGTTTCGATGGAAGGAAGGCATACCATGAGTGCTTCTGATGACAAGCAGAACGAGATAGAGTGGGCCAACGACGTAATAGACCTATACATTGACCTATCCAATGCATTGCATGACGCATACGCCAGAGCATGTTCTGAGCTGGGAACAACGCATGTGTCAATGTCGCTCACAAGAATGAGTGGCTCTTTACTTGAGGAAGCTAACTTTCTTAGCGAGATATATGATTCTAAGGAGTATGACAAGTATTATGGAAACTAATGAGACTGACTACATTCTCCAGAACCTTACCAAGGCAAAGCGTTTCATTACGTATGCCTACAAGTATCGCAAGAAGTATCTTGAATATGACAATGACGATGTTCGAGATACATACGTAAGAGACATGATTAATGCCTTGGATGCTCTCAATGAAGCCTGCTATAACTGTGTCGACGAGACTTGTTCAAATTATGATTTTGTAGATGGTGACTAGAATGGAATCCAATAAGCCAAGATTCTATGACTGGGAGAGGACACTTAGCTATGACGCAGATGTTACGTTCGTCATAGGCCCTCGCGGCATAGGCAAGACGTTTGGCATTCGCGTTCAGTGCATAAGAGACTACATAAAGCGTGGATACAGATTTGTAGAGGTATGCCGATACAAGAATGAGATTTCTGGTGTGGCAGACGGATATTTCGAGAAGCTGGCCGAACTGGATGAGTTCTCTGGATACATGTTCAAGACTGACAACAGGTATGGCTACATTTCTGATGCCATTGACCCAGACTCAAAGGAGAAGCCAGAGTGGAAAAAGATATGCTATTTCGTGGCACTTTCAGAGTTTCAACGTAAGAAAAAGAACACGTTTGCTAAGGTAAAGCGCATAATATTCGACGAGGCCATATTGGACCGCTCGGATAGGTATCACAGGTACCTGCCAAACGAATATGCCATTCTTGCGTCAATAGTGGACACCACATCGCGCGAGAGAAGTGACATAGATGATATAAAACCTAGGGTGTACCTTCTGGGAAACGCATGTGACATTGCCAATCCATACTTCGAACGCTATAGGGTAGGAAGCGACATAGGATACGGATACAGATGGTACGACAGCAAGACGTTCCTGCTGCACATGGTGAATGATTCCGACTACTCGCGGCAAAAGGCCAGCGGTACTGTGGCTGGCAGGATGCTTGCCGGTACTGCGTCAGGAAACGAGAACATATACAACAAGTTCTCGGATGTGTCAGAGTCATACGTAGAGCGCAAGACCAAGAACGCCAAGTACAAGTTCGCTATAATATACAAGCACAAGACGTACAGCGTATGGGTTGACATAAGCATAGGGAGATACTACATATGCGACTGGTATCCGAGGGGCATGGAATCGACAGTGTATTACTTGACCACAGATGACATGGATGTTAACTACATGGCTGCGTCCAGGGTCAGCGAGGTGCTCAAGTCAATAGATGGCATGTACTACGCAGGACTGATATACTATGACACGATAGACGTAAAGCGCGGCTTCCTAGAGGTACTTGCACTTTTCGGCATAAGGTGATACAATATGCTCAATGGGTGCGACCCCGTTGCAAGGCGAGTATCGGCAGTGCGGAATCCACGCATCGACTTGCGCGCACGCCGAGCGCACTTGGAGGGCGTTTCAGCCGAGCGCGGGAATCGTGTCCATGCTATAATTGGGCCACGCAGGGCACATCGTGCGCCTGCGTGGCCGCTTTGCAATATATCTGTTGTATTATTTATGTACTAAGGAGGTAACATGCACGAAAACGAAAACAAGGAGGAAACTGTTTCTTCTGGTGGGCAGCAAGACCCTGCTCAGCGGCAGGAGCCTGCGCAGCAGCCGCAGCAGGAGCCTGCCCAGCAGCCACAGCAGGAGCAGCCGGACGTGTCCAGAATCATGGACGAAATCGACACGCTGCGCGGCGAGATTGTGTCACTCAAGGACATTCTCGGTACTCTTGTAACCAGCACAGGGCCAATCGTTGACAAGTCCGACACCATCGCCGACACAGACGACCAGGACGATGGGTACAGGGGACTTGACGCATTCGACCTCACTATCTAGACACAAGGAGACACCAAATGGCAGAGACTAACGCCACAATCCTTCGGGACGTATGGCTCAACGGGACAAACGACTTCCAGCAGCGAATCCCAGAGCCGACCCAGGGCAGCATCCAGAGCACCATCGACTCTCTTTTCGACCCGATGAACCTAAACTACTACAACCAGTTCACCGACTCCCTCATCATGCGAATCGGCATGACCTACGTCCACCAGACGCAGTACAAGAACCCTCTCGGAATCTTCAAGAAGTCCAAGCTCATGTACGGCTCGACGATTCAGGAGATTGTCCCCAAGTGGGTTAAGGCACACAGCTACGAGGACGATGCTGAGGACGTGTTCAAGATGCACCGACCTGACGTTGCGACTTGGTACCACTCCCAGAACAGGCGCGACCAGTACCCAATCACGCTCAACGACATTGAGCTTCGCACCGCATTCACCAGCGAGACGGGTCTCAACGAGCTTGTCTCCGCACTTCTCAGCGTTCCCATGAACAGCGACGAGTATGACGAATACCGAATCATGCTACAGCTTATCGGATACTATGAGAACGCATGGGGTTTCTACAAGTATCATCTCAGCGGGGCGCCAACCGACGAGTCCACAGGCAAGGAGTTCCTTAAGGCTGTTCGCGCGCTTGCTGGCAAGCTACAGTTTCCGAACACAATCTACAATTCCAAGATGATTACAGACGTTCCCGTGTTCGTCAAGCCCAACGAGCTCGTCCTGCTCGTCACACCAGAGATTCAGGCAAGCATCGACGTCGACACCCTCGCAGGCGTGTTCCAGCTCGACAAGGCAGAAATCAAGTACAGGACTGTACTTGTTGACGCGTTCCCGGTTCCCAACTGTGTGGCAGTGCTCACCACGGAGGACTTCTTCCAGTGCCGTGACACCGTGTACCAGACCACCAGCCAGTACAACGCCAAGTCGCTGGGCACCAACTACTATCTCAACCACTGGGGCGTGTACAGCGTTTCGCCGTTCGTTCCCGCAATCATGTTCACCACGGACGCTAACACCTCTGTGACCACTGTGACGCAGGCTGTCACCGACATGAACGCAACTATTGACAACGCCAATCCTGTCGCTGGTGGTACCGCGCAAATCACCATCAAGCTCGTGGGCACGCTTACGCCCGCAACCGATGGAATCGAGGTCGCTCCCAATGCCGCTACCTACGACGTCACTGTGTCTCGTACCTCTGGAAGCACCACCACTCCGGTCAACTCCCCGTCCACGCGAGTTGACGAGTACGGTGTTCTCCATGTCGCAAAGACGCTCAAGACCGGAGACGTCATCACAATTGCGTGCAAGAGCACTTACGTAAATCCGTCTGGTGCTACCACCACGTATACCAAGAACGTCACCGCCACTGTGGCCTAGCCACGCATGTGAATCTGGGGCACCTCTCATGGGGTGCCCCTATATTTATCGTGTAAGGGGTGAACATGAAATTTTCTAGGCTTGACGATACACAATATCCAAATATCGGAAACGTGGATGTGTATGCGTTCAGGAACACGTTCGACTATACCAGATGGATTGCAGGAACAGAGCTTCACATGGTGAACGTGCTTTGGGACAGCTCGTATTCAAACGTGGTCGGCTTTGACAACGACAAGAAGCGTGACGAGTGGTTCGACTCAATTGACGACAAGGCAAACATAACGCTTATGTCAAACGTCAGGGCCATACCAGACGCTCAGGTTAAGATTCCTCTTCCGTATGACGTTGCGTCAAAGTACAACTATCTGTATATTGACCTTCCAATTGCGACTAGCAGTGGAGCCATGATTGACAATGAGACGGATGACGGAAATAGGCGTTGGTATTTCTTTGTCGATGGCATTTCTTATCTTAGTCCTAACTCTACGGCGGTTTCTGTTACTATTGATGTATGGACTTGCTTTGCTAACAGCGTTGACATTGAGTATCTGATGCTTGAGCGAGGTCATGCACCCGTAACGATGGTAACGCCAGAGCAATACCTAAGCGCTCCGGCCGAGAACTGCAAATACCTTCTTTCCCCAGACGTGAATCTGGACACCACATACAGGAACGCAAAGTCCAGGTTCATGCCAGTCATGTACGGCGAGAGGTTCGTGTGCATCGCAAGCACCATTCCGCCAGGCAACATATCCTCGTGCGGAACAGTGTCCAACACGGGAGACGCGACGTTCTCAGCGCCTACGTATTCTGACTCTGGTGCCAGATACGGGTATCAGCTTGTGGTGAACGGCTTCGGATTCGGCGATGGCAGGGACATGAGTGGCGTTGCATGCGCATCTGGAAACGCAAGCGACAGAAGCGGGCTGGTATGCAACAACGTCACGATGTACGCATTCAGGGCAAGCGACTCTGGGTTTCTCGATGATTGCATAAGTATCGTTCCAGGTTTCATTCAGGGAATCGTCGGCTGCTTCGTCCTCACCGGAGAGCTGATAGCGCTTGGAACGGCTCATAGCGTTGCAGGGCACACAATCTGGGAGGTGCGCGCGGCACAGCCATACATGCAAGACGTCACGCTGTCAAAGGCTGACTTCGGATTTCCACGCGAGTATTCTGAATACGCCAAGCTGTACACGTACCCATACAGCTACCTGCAAGTCACCGACAACTCAGGCGAGACCTATGACATCAGGATAGAGGAGACTGATGGTCTCGCTCTCAGGACTGCGGCGAGTCTCGCGTTCCCATATGTCAACGTTAGGTCGTTCCTCGATGGCGTCAGGGGAAGGGGCCACAGCTCGTACACGGTGCACAGGCTTGACGGCAGCACTGTCAGCAAGGACATGCCAAACGCAGACTGGTTCGAATACTGCTTCGACATGGGAATCCCCACATACGCGATATACGTCGACGCAAGGACGGAGTACCTGCTGGGGAGCTACAACAGGGCAATGTCGAACGCACGGAGGTCTGCGCTCGTCGGGTACCACAACTCGGTGCGCAGCGCGAACACGGCCATGCAGAACGCGATAGACTCGGCCGACACCGGCAACGCCAACGCCAAGGCGTCGAACTCCACGCAGGAGGGAAACGTCAACGCGAGCATGGGCACCATGGTCTCGAACATGTCAAACACGAATGCAAACAACAGGGCAAACACCGACTTGTCGATAGCGCTTGCGGCCAACAACAACAACAGGGCAATATCTGGCGCACTCAAAACGCTAAACTACTCAAACTCACAGGCATATGATAACGTGGCACTGTCAAACACGCTTGCGGGGCAGACGGTAGATGACGAGAACAAGCAGGCAACAGCAGTAACCAACGCCAATGCCATAGGAGACATAGTCACAAGCACCGGCCAGGGAGCGGCAAGCATGGCCGCAGGTGGGCCGGAACTCATGCTTGCGGGAGGTGTCGCCGGTGCAATAACTGGCACGGTGAAGGCATTCACGGCAAAGTACGACACCAGCGTGACCACAGGAACGAACACGTCGGTATACAACAACACAAAAGCATATAACCAGAACGCATACCATAACAATGCAAATGCTTCTACACAGATAACAGCTGAGAACAATAACGTGTCAATGGACCAGACTTCAAACACAAACGCATGTACTGATTCTCAGACAAACAACAACATAGCAACTTACAAGAAGAACACCGACAACAACGCGGCCACTGGAAACGCAAACGCGGCACGCACGAGGGCCACGGGAGACGCCAACGCAGACAGGACCACCTCTACGAGCAACGCCAACAGCGGATACACGCGAGAGTTCTCCGTGCTAAACTCAAAGGAGACTCTAGAGAACGCACAGAACGGCTCCAAGGCCGCGCTGCTTGATGCCGCAATGGGAAGACCGACAAGGCTTACCGACTACAGCGGGAACATGGTACCTGACGCATACGGCACACGTGGAATACAGATAAAGGTGAAGACTCAGGGCGCGGCGTCGATAGCGATGGCAGGAGACGCATTCGCAAGGTATGGGTACACTCTAAACCAAGTATGGAATGTGAAGGACACCGGTTTCAAGCTAATGAAGCACTTCACGTATTGGAAGGCGAGTGACGTCTGGGTGCGTGACACTGGCAACACCGGCAACTACGTAAACAGGCAGATTTCAGACATACTCACAAGTGGCGTCACGGTCTGGGAAGACCCGGACGAGATTGGAAGGGTGAGCATCTATGACAACCAGTAACGATACTTCAACTTCTATTACGGAAGAAGCAAAGGACAGAAGCGTAAACGAGCTTCTTAAGCTGACTACATATCAGGGAATGACAGACAGCGAGATTGACTCACTAATTGACTATAAGGTCAACATAGCAAGAATGAATGGAATGGTAGATGCAAAGGCCGCAATCATGAGCGAAACAAACAACGCGATAATCGAGGAACAAAAGCAGGCTTGCGAGAACTCCCAGAAGGTGCTAGAATCGTTGCTGAGCAGGACCGTCACACTTGTGTCAAATGATGGGAGTATGGAAAATGGGAAGTAGACGTGGCGGAAAGCAGCGCACCAAGAAGAACACCTATGGTGACAACGGAAACTACCAGTATTTCCAAAGTGCATCATACAACAACCGTCTGTACAACTACTACATAGACATCATCACGAAGATGGCCATGGGCCGCTTCCGTTGGATTAACCTGCCAAAGACGTGCGACGAGCGCTATCTGGAATGGAACCTCATCCACAACGGAATGGCGACGATAGCGTTCCCGCCAAAGATGCGCGGAATGTTCCTCTCGCTGCAATGCAACGGCAACGGCAGGCCTAACATGTACGAGTACCCGCAGTCATGGGGTGCGCTTGGCTCTGACGGGACGAGCTTCCAGTGCAGCGCCAAGAATGGCGTCATAGTGTATGACAACGTGTCCCGCTATCCCCTCATGAACGGAATCATGCTATATGCGAACGAGCTCACGCACGTGCGCATAACCAAGCGCATGAATCGCATGCACCAGCAGATTCCTTTCATCCTCACAGGTCCGCAGGAGAAGAGACAGGACATGGCGAACCTGTTCAAGCAGGTGGCTGGTGGCGAGCCTGCGATACTTGCATACGATGACTTCAATTCGTTGCAGTACAACGCGCTGTCCACGGGAGTCAAGTACATAGGAGAGGACCTCGCCCAGGACGAAGCCAACGTCTGGAACAGGGTATACGCCATGCTTGGCGTCGAGAACGCGACTTTCAAGCAGGAGCGTCAGACCGAGGACGAAATCAGGGCACAGCAGTCACCCACGCAGCTCGTATACATGGGTAGCCTTCTTGAACGCAGGAAGGCGGCCGACAGGCTCAACATGATGTTCGGCCAGTATCTCGACGAGCCAATCGAGGTCGTGTGGAGACAGGACAACGAGAGCGAGAACTGGAACATGTATCACAATACCGCTTCGCAGCTGAAGGCGATGGAGTAGGCATGGACATGATTGACTATGACGGCACCTGCGACTTGCCGGACTTCCATTCGGTGGTAACCATACAGCTGTGCGAGCTTATCGACGTGGGATTCTGCGACGAGACGCTTACCGGCTGGGAGTGGCCCAAGTACAGCGACGAGCAGGATTCCAGGCTGCGAAAGAAGATTGTAGACCACTATCTGTACAGGGAGATTTCGCTCGTCCCACCCGGCTTGTGGAAGCACGAGTTCATTCGCAAGATGAACGAGATTATGCCCAAGTACGTTCCTCTGTACAAGCTGCTCAACGAGCAGCCAGAACTTTTCGGTGGTTCAAGCGATTACTACAAGGCTCGAAACGTGTACTCCGACTTTCCGCAGACGCAGCTTAGCGGCTCAAATGGAGACTATGCGTCAAGCGGAAACGACATGGAGTCACAGCGCATAAGGCAGGCCGACGTCTTGGACATAGCAAAGCGGCTTGATTCATACAATGACGTTGACCTTATGATTATCGAGGATATGCAGACCATGTTCTCGAGCCTTATGACCGTCAGCATCAACGCATTCTAGGGGAGGTGATTAAATGGGGCACATGCTATCTATCGACTGGCCAGCAATGACGGACTCACAGCAGTGGGCAGTTGTTCTCGCCTGCCTTATGATGGTGTTCGACATTCTGGCCGGTTTCTTGGGTGCCTGCATCAGGCATGACGTGTCGTCTACCAAGATGCGCGAGGGCATCGGACACAAGTGTCTGGAACTCGTGTTCATTGCCATAAGCTACATTCTGAGCGCAGGACTAACTCACGTTTCTGGCATGAACATCACAATGCCGTCAACCGAGGTCGTGTGTGGGTACATCGTCGTGATGGAGCTGGCATCCGTAATAGAGAACGTGGGAAAGTCGTGGCCGGAGTTCTCAAGCACCCAGCTGTATGGCTATTTCAGGAAGATTGTGGGTGATGACAAGTGACGATGTGCGTACAGCCATACTCCGCGTTCACGCAGTACACACCTGCGTTGCCGCAGTTCTACTGGGACGTGTACAGCGCGGAGCAGAGAATCAAAGATATATGTCTAGAAATTGACAAGCTCACTGCGTATGGAACGTACCTTGCTGAGACCATAGACAGGATACAGTCTGTATCGCCGGAAGAGTTCGCAGCATACCAGCAGGAAATGCGCGAGACGATAGCAAGCCTGCGCACCGAGATTTACGAGCTGTCAGTTGGCGTAATGTCATGGAACGTACAGCACGGCAAGTTCACATCCAGCACACAGGCACAGCGTGACATGTTCAACGACCTCGCTGTTCATGCAATCACTGTGAAGAAGCTGAACTCTCTGGAAATGACCGTTAGCGACTTGGCGAACTGTGGTCTCAGCGTTAGGGGTCTTGCTGTCATGAGCTACTGGCTTGTTGACAAGTTCGACCTTTCTGATGATTTTAAGGCTAAGTCTGCCAGTTACACTACAAATGGTGTGCTTGATGCCACAAAACTAAACGTGGCAAAGGTTCGTGGCGATGGCACCGTATTCATACCCGAAGAGTTTAGGAGCTGACAATGGCAACTACCAACTATTCAATACCAGAGTTCAACAGTACCGACTCAATCGATTTAATTGGCGTGTATAATGCGGCAATGCAACTGATTGATACAAAGTTAAAGTCTATGGAAACTGATATTGGGTCTTTAAATACACAACTTTCTAATGTGCAAGGATTCACGCCAAATGTTTCCACTGATAAGCCATTAACTGTTTCAAATCTTAATGGTGCAAAGGTAACATCCGCTGGCATCATCTATTTCAAGCAGTCATAGATTGGAGCTAAACATGGCAAGCGAATACACCACGAACTACAATCTCGACCTTTACGCCGACAACGACAAGCCTAACCTGCGTGACCAGTACAACGGTGCAATCACAAAGATTGACGTACAGTTGCACGAGTTCTCCAACAACATGGTTATCGTAACTGATGCTGCGAACCAGGCAAGGGACAAGGCTGCTACTGCACAGGCTGCTGCTGACGCCAATGCAAAGTCCATATCCACGCTAAACACAACTGTTACGGAAGTTGACTCAGCATACAAGACGGCAGACACCAAGCTGTCAAGCGACCTTACAGCTGCGTACAAGGCTGCTGACGATGCGGTGACCTCGGCATACAAGGCTGCTGACAATGATGTGACCTCGGCCTACAAGAATGCCGACAAGAATCTTAACGACACGCTGACAAATATGATTAATGACAACGTGTCTGCAATCAACTCTCATTTCCCAATCAAGTCTGGCGACATTCAGGCAGGTGCCATCACGCGAGACAAGCTGGACGCGCAGGCGCTAGAATCTCTGATAAAGGGAATCACGATTCGGCATTTCGACAGCAGTAACAGCACAGCTGACAACACTGGGCTTGTGGTACCTAACAGCGATGTAATTCTTTCCGGTTTCTACCTGCCGGAGCTTACAATGCTTGTGATTAATATGTTCCATGTGCCAGCGGGAACACCTGTGGAAACCTTCTTTAGTGCTACGACCTCCTTTAGGCTTCCAAGCTACGTACCACGCACCACAGCTAACAACATAAAGATTAACGGAATCGGCATAAGGTCAAACTCTAGCGGTGACTTTATTAGCTATACTGGAATCGGAATCAACAAAAACGGATATATTGGCACGAATAGCGGTGTCACAAGTGACTACGAATTTAATATGGCAGGAAACGCAGTAGTGTTCCTGCGCGCATACGGAGTTGCATAGCCATGAGGGTTGCGCAGGTTTCAGACACACACGCTGACACAACAGGCACGGCAAGCGCACTTGCAGCAATAAGGTCGATACGAGACGTTGACCTAGTCGTACATACTGGCGACATATCGCATGACACATTCTCGGATTCGATAGATTATGCAGACATGCTAAAGCCCTTTGCTGTATGCGTTGGAAACCACGACATGCTGCTTGAAAAGGGTGCGATAAGCACTGGCTACAGATGGGACTTGCAACCCACGCAGGAGGAAGCGTATCAGAAGTATTTCAGGGACAACAGCACTGGAATCACAATTGAGCATGGCACCACATACTGGTACAAAGACCTCAAAGATTGCAGGGTAATCGGTATAGACTATACTGCTAGAAATGATGCGTATTACAACGAGTGGTATTGGCTCGAAAGGCTGCTTACAGAATGCCTTTCCGGCAATGTGCCAGTGTTCCTGTGCTCACACCAGATATGCGAATACGCTATCTTGCAGGAGACATGCGACTTCACGAATGACACGTACTTCTATGATTGGACCATGTATGCGCACGACGTGGGTCTAAGCGTATACCCATTCATGAACAAGAGCTACGAGCTTGTAACTGAATACGCAGAACGCGGACTTAAGGTAATATGCTGGATTTTCGGCCATGAGCACGCAGATGGTGCGTTCATATCTGGAAACAAAAAGAACAGATTCCCAATGATATGCTGTGGAAGCAGTGTGCACGACAACTGCAACGACGTGTATAGGAGCCATACGTCTAACTATGTGACCGATGCTGTGATAAACCTATATGAGTGGTCTACTGGCACGCAATCTCTTTGCATCACAAGGGTTGGCCCTACTGCATGCTCAACAGGAAGGCTTAGGAACATGATAGCCTTCAACTATGACACAGGCACGTTCATTAGCCGAGAAGCAAGGGGGTGATTCTACATGCTCTATGGAATCGACATAAGCAACCACCAGAAGGGCCTACGGCTCTCCACCAGCGCAGCCGACATGTACGTGATGAAGGCAACAGAGGGTACCGATTTCGTGGACAAATATTGCGACCCGTGGGTGCAGTGGTGCATCGACAACGGAAAGCCATGGGGCTTCTACCACTTCATGCGGCCCAACGGCGGAGTTGCCGAAGCGGAGTTCTTCTACCGCAACACGCGGAACTACTTCACGCAGGGCGTTCCGATTCTGGACTTCGAGGACGAGAGACTGTCAACGGAGGACGGGGAAGCGTTCATCTGGCGTCTGCACGAGCTGACGAACGTCTGGCCGCTGCTGTACGCCAACAGCGACTTCATCAACAATCGTGGCTACTTCGCGAACAGCTGGGTGAGGGAAAAGTGCGGACTTTGGCTGGCAGGCTACCCGTCGCGTCGTGTGGGCTGGCCTGATGACACGACATGCCCGTATCCACATGACGGCTGGACGCTCGCGATGTGGCAGTTCACGAACGTGCTACCATTCGGCGGAATGTCAGTCGACGGAGACGTGTTCTACGGAGACGCGTACGCATGGGACGCATACGCCATGGGAGACAACAGGAAGGAGACGGTTAGCGACATGGTTGAGATTCCAAGCGAGGACAACGCGGTCTACAGGCTGTACAACCCGAACGACGGCCAGCACATGCTCACGGCGAGCCACGACGAGGCCGTCAGGTTGCAGAGCCTTGGCTGGACGTATGAGGGCATCGCGTTCTACGCGGCAAGGACGTAGCCGAATCTCGGGACCTCGAATCGAAGTCGTGTTTTCCGAAGGGGTACCCCATCCGTGGGGTGCCCCTCGGCTTTTGTATCCTGCTTGCATAATAAAATGGTTCGGAGATGCTAGGGGTAGTGGTGGAACTTCTGTAGCGGCCATGCGCGCGATAATACGGTAAGGGAAATTTTATGGGTAAACTTTCTATTATAGCACTTTGGCGCCAGGATAGCAAGAGAAATTTTAAAATTTCTACACGTGTTCGATTTCGTTTGACAACGAATTTTTTTCAATTTCTGTTGTAGGATAACAGCGTTTTAGGGTACTATATAGATGTGAGAGGGAGACGCCCTCACCCGTCCTAGGGAGTTGAGATGGATACCAGCTGAGCCGAGGAATTCCCGCCACGCGCGGGCTAGCGCGTCGACGCATTCGCACACTGAGAACCGAATAGCAGAGAAGATACTAGACTAGGGATGATTACCGTGTATGTTGAGAACAACATCGATATTGTTGAAATGCGATTTGATTCTTTTCGTGCGATAGTAAACCACGAAATTACCGTGGACAACATTCAGCCGATAGACTATGAATGTCTATGCGGAAATGATTCTACTCAAGAGCTGCACATACCAGACGGTACAATGTGCGACTATGTCAATTTCTTTACCGCGATAAACACCGCAATTGACTACGGCGAGCCGGTTATTGTAAAGAAGCTAGTATACAAGCCGGATACAATCGAAAAGGCGCTACTGGTAGTCAGTTTGTAGTCGCATTTCAGACGCCGCCCACCCAAGCGAGTGCGGGGGCGAT
>ERZ791624.893-NODE-893-length-17148-cov-5.033932_pt1 | contig 17148 bp, 16 predicted proteins | sample MGYA00510058_ERZ791624 | MGnify/ENA primary metagenome ERZ791624 (study PRJEB30046, sample SAMN00715158) | human gut metagenome | study: EMG produced TPA metagenomics assembly of the A metagenome-wide association study of gut microbiota in type 2... | reverse complement strand
GCAACTCATAAAGCAGTGGCTTGAAACGCCGAGCGACCAACGAGATTACTCCGTTGGTGCTCTATACCTGTTGAAGCTAAGCGGCAATCAGATTATGTATCGCAACATTGTTGCTCAACTTGACCGCCGCCATGATTTTGTGGATTATCAAATCCAAAAATACTACAACTTCCGTGTTCAAGCACTCACTCACGAACAGGTCGAGGAGATGCAGCAGCAAGTCGATGTGATCGTTGCCGAACACATTTCGCTTGCAGCAAATGCTGATGAACATAAGACCGGCAAGCGTGATGACCACGACTCTTTGCCTGATGAAATCAAGGCAAAGTACGTTGAGAATCTTTCCATTCTGCAACGTATGCGTGAGCTGCATCTGAAGCTCCGTTCTTTGTCGTTAGACACTGCGCCGTGTCCCGACTCGGAACGCTATCCGTTCCTCAAAGAACTTATCGAGCTTGACAAGAAGATGCACGCCAACTGGGAGGAATACGACCATTTCGTTGCCACTGCTCCCTCGGCTAAAGCCGCTGCCTTATCGACGAAGTCGCTTGGCTCGGACAAGAAACCCAAAGCCAGGGCAAAGAAATGAAAAAAGTCGCACCTTGCGATGCGACTATGTTGGACTCACGGACTTACCAACTCTCTCGGTTGCCTACAATGGTTTTCCCACGCTTAAAGTATTCTCAATGATTGAGTAGATTCCTCCATGGGCGGCGGCCCGTTCCGTACCCATACTTCCGAGTCATCTGCAAAGTTACGAATAAATTATGAAACGAACTGCCGACATAAACGAAATTCTTAAACCGCTGAAAGATACTCCGTTTCAGGCGTATCTTTCTAACGCTGTTCAGGTTGCCGACATTCTCGACTGGATTCTCTCGCAGGTCGGCGTGGCGGAAATCTGGCAAACTTCGTTTTCCATTTCCGAAGAATTTCTACGCCGTCTGTTTTTTATATGTAAGGATAAGAAAGTTTCGCGTATCAACCTCGTTCTCGACCATAAGGCGACGAACAAGACGCTCAAACTTTGGGCGTTCATCACACAGGTTATCGAACGCACATACCTTGCAGACAATCACAGCAAGATTTTGCTCGTGAAGTCAGAGTCCGGAAAAACGGTCTCCGTAATCACTTCTCAAAACCTCACGCGAGGCAATCGTGCCGAAAGTGCTTTCATCAGCACCGACCCTAATATCTTTGCCTCGCTCTATTCTCAAATCGAAGATTTAATCACTAACCACTCCGTACCTCTCAATGACCTATTCCGAGAAAGAATTACAGCAGATTGAGAAGTTTGCCTCAATCTACCTCAAGATTTCAGACATCGCAGTAATACTCGATATTCCTGCCGATGTGTTGCGTGAGGACATCGCCGACCGCACGAGTGAAGTTTCTAAGGCGTATCGCCGTGGCAAAGCCGGCTCAAAGGTGAAACTCCACTCGCAGGAGATGATGCTTGCACAGGTCGGTTCGCCTCTCGCTATCGAGAACGCTCACCGCAATCTTTTGGATATGGAAGATGACGAGTAGTTATGAGTACACCTTCTGCCATAGATGTTTGCCGCGCCGAACTTTTTACTAAAGTCGAGGACTTGCAGCAAAAATATCCACAAGCTATTGTGGATAAGGTCGTTCGTGTGCGTGAGATGTACAATTGGTTTCTTTCTAACCCAGGTGGCACTGACCGCGAGTTTGTGTCGGAAGTGATGCAGCGACACTCTGTCTCCAAAGTGACCGCTTATTCCGACCTCGCTGTCGTGAAGACGCTTATGCCTCTGCTCGCTTCGGCAAGTCGCGATTTCCACCGCTGGCGTTTTAACGAGATGATTATGAAGACTTATGCCAAGGCTCAGGCAAAGGGCGACACGAAAACTATGGAACGTGCCGCTGCATCTTACGCCAAATACAACCGTGTTGATTTAGAGGACGAGCAGACTTTGCCTTACGAGCTTATCGTGGTGCAGCCGTTCACGGCAACGGACGACCCCACTGTCCTTGGCATTAAGCCTATCCCGAACATTCAGCAGAAAATCTCCGATATGATTGCGAAATATCGTGCCGAAACGCTCGACATCGAAGATGTGGAGTTCGAGGAGGCTGACCTCGAATTTGACACGCTATTTCCGCTAACTAAAAACGACAACGACGATGGCGAAGAAAGTGTACTTTAACAACCCTCAAAGGCTGACGCAGCTTATCGGTGCTAACACCACCGTCATTGTCGCAGGACGACGCACCGGAAAGACGGACAGCATCGCTGCTCCGTTTGTGCTGCGCAATATGCAGCGTATGCCCGGCTCGACAGGCGGTATCGTCGTGCCGACTTTCAAACATGGTTTGACGAACACCATTCCCGGACTGCTCGCCGCGTGGAAACGCTGGGGCTATATCCACGGCGTGCATTACGTTGTCGGTCGCCGTCCGCCCAAGTCGTTTGCTCGCCCTATCATCGAGCCGAACGATTATGAACACGTAATATCGTTCTACAACGGATCTTGTGCGGTCATCATCTCGCAGGACAGACCGGGTTCTTCCAACTCGCTCACGCTCTCGTGGCTGCTCGTTGACGAGGCGAAATTCATCGACTATCAGAAACTCAAAGACGAAACGCTCCCTGCCAACGGTGGTATTAAGTCGCATTTCGGGCGGCACTCGTTCAATCATTCCATTATGATTTTGAGCGATATGCCCCAGACGCAGAAGGGTTCGTGGTTCTTGCACTACCGCGACAAAATGGACCCCGAACTCATTGCGACTATCGAGGGAACGGTTTATGAAATTTGGAAGACAAAGGAGCGGATTCGCACGCTCTCCGCCAAGGGGCAGCCGGTGCCCGACTACCTGAAAGGCTATCTTCGCCGCCTCGACCGCAATCTTAATCAGATGCGGTCTGTCGCTGTGTACTACAAGGAGTACAGCAGCATTGAGAACTTGCAGCTTCTCGGCGAGAATTACATCAAGCAGATGAAGCGTGACTTAACGCCATTGACGTTTCAGACCTCTATTCTTTGTCAGCGCATCGGCATTGCCAAAGACGGTTTTTATTCGTCAATGCGTGAAGGGCACAAGTATAATGCAAGCGATTTTGAATTTCTTGATGAGAAATTCAAAAGTGGAGAGTGGAGTGCGGAGAGTGGAGAGGCTTTTACCTGTGATGCAGATTCCGACGTGAATAAAGACGCACCGATTTGCATTGGCATGGACTACAACGCCAATATAAATTGGATTGTAGCCGGGCAGCCCGATGGGCGGCGGCTCAATGTTATCAAATCGTTCTACGTCAAGTTTGAACGTAAGATTCCTGAAGTCGTTGCCGACTTCTGCACTTACTACGCCTCGCATCGCAATAAGACTGTCGTCTATTACTACGACGCTACCGCTCTCGGCTCAAACTATGCCGTCAACGAACAGGACTTCCGTTGGGTGGTAGTCCACGAGTTTGAACGCCACGGCTGGACTGTCGAGGCGGTCTATCTCGGCAATCCAATGCGGCACGATGAGAAATACCTGCTCATCAACCAAGGTTTTGCCGGCAAGCAACGCCTTATGCCTTTCTTCAACCGCCAGAATAACGACGACCTAATCCTCGCCATTCAAGCAGCCGGCGTGAGCCGCGGCCGCAACGGTTTCCGCAAAGACAAAGGCGGCGAGAAGTTAGCTGAAACAGAGGAAGATTTATTACAACACAGAACAGATGGGACTGATGCCTTTGACACACTTTATATAGGGTGTGAAAAGTTTCCTTTTCACGAACATTTAAGTTTGTCAATGGGTGGTGTGCTGTAATAAACGCATACCTATTTTTGCTGAAATACGAAGTGTTCGACAAAGTTTGTGCTTGTTTGTCGGCATAGTCGATGCAAGCTATCAAACAAACCTTTGTCAAACGGAAGAAGATTATATAAATAATGGAACTTATCACTTATTAAAATGCTTTCAGCCATACGTATTGCAATATTTAACCATAAATCATCTTCTGCCATTCGATAATTAAATTTCAGATTATGTTGTTCGATAAAAGACTTTTTATATAAATAAGAATATACAGATGGAATAAAAGTATTAGATTTCATCAATAGTTCATAATATTGCTGTCCTGAATATATATTACCATACATCTCTTTTATTGTATGACGATATTCTTTTATAGTTTCATAACAATCAACCACAACTCCACCCATTACGAGTTCTTCACCCGACAATAGGAATTAATGATATAAATCTTCAAAACTTTGTTTGATTATATAATCATCACTATCCACAAACGCTATTATATCACTGCTACATACAGATAAACCGTGATTTCTTGCTTCAGAAACACCTTTATTTTCTTGTTGGTACAATTTTATCAAACCATTATCTGCATATGGTTTTACAACTTGATATGAATTATCTGTCGAGCCATCATCAATTACAATTATCTCTTTTGAAATATGCAATTTTAAAACAAAATCTATACATTCTTCTATGTATTTTTCTGAATTATATAGTGGTATTATTACGGACAATAGATGTTTTATATTATTTTTCTAACTCTAACTGATTCTTTATTAGTTCGTAATATTTACCTCGTTTTGCAACAAGTTCTTTATGAGTTCCTTGTTCTGCAATCTTACCATTTTCTAAGAAAATGATATTATCCGCCTTAACAACAGTACTCAATCGGTGAGCAACAACAATAACTGTCCGATCTTTGAAAAAATCATCAAGATTATCCATTATTCGACGTTCATTTACTGTATCTAAAGAAGATGTTGCTTCGTCAAAAATAAGTAACTTAGGATTTTTATATATCGCTCGGGCTATTAGAATTCGCTGTTTTTGCCCTTGACTTAACTCTATACCGCTTGCTCCTATTCGCATATTATATCCTCCTGGCATCTTTTCAATAAACTCATCAATACAAGCTATTTTGGTTGCATTTCTAACTCGATTCATATCAATATTTTGAGCACCCAATGCAATATTTTCTGCGATTGTTCCGCTAAATATTTTCCCGTCTTGTAGCACAACTCCACATAATTCCCTCCAACTATCAATATTCAGTTCATTTAATTGAGAATTGTTGATAAAAATATTGCCATTTTGTGGTTCATAAAACCCTAATATCAATTTTATCAAAGTACTTTTCCCACTTCCACTATTTCCTACTATTGCAGTTGTTTTATTGCAAGGAAATATAATAGATAAATTTTCAAATATATTGGGACTAAAACTTCCTTCATATTTGAATGTAACTGCATTTAATCTGACATCAATAGGCAATTCTTTATTTGTTGTGACACCATTATTATTTTCTTCTTTTTTTCTTTGTATTTCGGATAGCCTATTCATAGAAATTTTCAGTTGTTGTATTTTGTTTGCAAAAGATTGAAATTGATTTATCGGAGCAGCTAATTGCCCTAAAATATAACTAATACTCATTAATACTCCTAGTGTAAGATTTCCTTTTATTGTTAATATGCAACAAAAACAGATAATCGCAATATCTCTTAATTTATTTATCATTTGGATTCCTCCATTTTGTTTAAAATTTACATTGAGTTGGCGTATCATCAAGCTATTGATGATTATTTGATTTTTTCTCCATATTCCTGTTTGTTTATATTGAGCATTATTAATCTTTATATCTGGCATACCATTCAAAATTTCATACATTAAATTTCTATTTTGAGCTTGTTCTATAAATAGAGAATAATCTATGAATTTTCTTTCATGCAAAAAATACATATTCCAGATAATACCAATAATTGATATTATTAAAAACACCATTATTGCAACTTTACTATAATAACCTAAAAACGCTAAATAAACTAATGCATTTACCAACGAAAAACCTAAACTTATAAGATTATCCGTTAAAAACGACCTTACACTATTAAAGTCATCTAGTCGTTGCATGAACTCTGTATTTAATCTTGTTTCAAAATATTTTATTGGTAAATGCATTAATTTTCTTAGCAATTCTTCTATGTATTCTATACCTACATAAAAGTTCACCTTACTTATTATTATTGAACTTAATGTATTTGAACATACATAACCAATAAAAAAAGATAATTGTATTATGAATAATTTCCAAACTAGTGATATATCTTTTTCAATTACGCCATTATCTATTACTAGTTGATATATATATGGAATCATCCAACCCAAAAACATAGACAATACTAGTAATGATAATGCTATTGATAATTTGATTTTTTTTGTAACATATTTCTTGAATATGGATGTAGCAATTGACCAATCAGTTTTTTCTCGTTCTATGGGCTTTTCATAAAAAGATTCTAAAGGTTTTAATATTATTGCTACACCCATACACTCTCCATCCAACCAATTACGTTCAAATTCTTCTGCCTGAAATTTTATCTTTCCTATTGAAGGGTCTGCTATATAATATTCAGTTTGTTTATTTGTTTTATTTTTTACATCATATAAGACTACAAAATGGTTTTTCCTCCAATGTAAAATTATAGGGAAAGATATTTTCTGTAATTGTTGTGTGGATGCTTTTACAACCATAGTATTAAATCCCAAGTCTTCTGAACGTCGTTTTATGTCTCCTATTGTTACACCAATACGAGAGATACTTATTCCGTTCTTTATATACTGTTGAGAATGAGGTTTCCCCCAATAATTACAAATCATTTGTAAACAAGCAGGACCACAATCCGTACTCTCTACTTGCCAAAAAACTTTGAAATTTTTCTTTCTTATGTAGTCTTTCAATCCCATATTAATATGCGTTATTTACACCTCTGTCAATTGTTTCTCTTGATAAGGAACGGCGTACATTTCTATATTTTTCACCGAAATCAATATTATATTGAAATGTTAGTTCTACCAAATTTGAAAAATCTTTGATATAATATTCTTGATTATATGGTCTTACGGATGAAATATAAGTCGTTTCTACTTTATTAGCTTTTGATGTAAATAAATTTCCTGCAATAATTCCAGCTGTTATGTTTTTGTATCTCCAATTACAACCAATATAAAAACTCCCTGAACTCTTGGATATATTTAAATTATTAACGCTATATCTTGGAAGTATATCATATTTTGAAATTATGTTAATATTTTTTACCATAGCATTTATACCTATTGAAGCATAAAAATTATCAAAAGCATAATTATATTTATCTCCTCCTAATAGATTAAACTTAGACCACCCGAATTGTCCGAATATAGCAAAATATTTCAAGAACTTTTGTGTTGAAATATCCATTTGAATGTTGATACGATCATCATATTTTCCATTTGTTGTTTTACTTATAAATTTATCATAATATTTGCTTTCAGGATTAGAATCATATTCCCATATATTAACCAATGGATTTATTGTTCTTGAATATTCCATAGATAAATTAACATTTATTTTGCCTATCATTGTTCGAGACGAAAGTTTTGCTTTATGGTATTCCATTGGTTTAATATCTAAACTTCCTGTTTGGTATGATATATCGTCAATGGTTTGCATTATTTCAGAATAGTTGAATAGTGCGGGCAATGACGGCATATAATTATAATTTAAACTCAGAACTGTTTTTTTTAGAACCGGATACTTAATTGAAACCGATATATTTGGTCGTATACATTGATTCGAAATTCCATCGTTTGACACAGATTCATATCTTCCACCTATTCCTATAGAATAACCTAATTTCTCTATATTTCCCCCAATACTTCCATACACATATAATTTATGCTTTGCTAAAGTATTAATAATTATATTTTTGCTTTCAGAATAACCATTTGTCACATAATTGTACGAATAATTTACTCCATATTGAGTTGTAAAATAATTGAATTTATTTGAATATAAAATCTCGGAACTAACTAAATAACTATTATTATTGGTTACATTGTTTTGACTATATTGTTCTTCTGGTTTATAAACATAATTTATGCTTCTATAATAATCTCCGAAAGAGTATACTCCTGTTAAATTAAACTCAATCGTTCGGTTCCCTTTTATTTTATTGAAATATATATTTAATGTTGGATCGATTGTTTCAGAACTGCGGGTGTTTATTTTAGTATAATCGGAAATATCATTATCATTATTTTGTTGCATAATGTAATTATCTTTACTTTTTACATTATGATATCTCAAACATAAATCTGTAGAAAAGATAGTATTGTTATTATATTTATAAGAATAACCTAATGATATGTTATTGTCGAAATCTTTAAAGTTCGATGGTAGTCCAATCTGCGCCCTTTCAATGGTATAATTATTTCCATTATATTTTTCAATAATATTTGTATATTGTTGGGAACTATTTCTCCATACATTATCATAATTTAACGACCATTCGGAACGTTTTCTGTTGTATGTTAATCCTAATTCTCCATTTATTCTTGGCGTTGTTATAGTCACGCCTGTACGAGTATGTAAACTACCTCCTTCAAAATCATTTTTCAATATAAAATTTATTATTCCTGAATTTATTCCATCGTTAGAAAACCTAATGTCGGCTTGATTCTTATATTCTATGCGTAATATTCTATTTTTATTAATCATTCGTATTTTTGATAGTGGCTCTACCTTTCCATTAATTTGAAAAATAGGTTCTTTACCATCAATGCTAATTCTTCTAGTTAATTCATCTACATCAATTCCAGGCAACTTAACTCTCATATTTCCTAACAAATTGATTATATCTGATGAATTATTTCTTTCTTCTGCTGTTGGGAAAATTAAAATTCTATCATTTTTCTCTATTGTTTCGCTTGCTACAACAACAACTTCGTCAAGACTTTCCGTTTTGTAACTCATTAAAATATCACCTAAATCCAATGATTTTGTATTACCTTTTAATTCGATTGTTATTGGATTACAACCTACATATGATATCTTAATCGCAACATTTCCATTATAGTGAATATTCTTAAATACAAATTTCCCTTCAGGATCTGTAGTAACTTGATTTAGCGTTGAATCCGAAACAATTGTTGTGATACAAACTACCGCACCCTGAATAGAACTTTTATCTATTTCTTCAATTACTCTCCCTTTTATAACATATGCATTTGCAGATGCTATAGTTAGGAGTAATACTATTAATATATTTAGTCGTTTCATATATAAAATTGAGAGGTTTAACTATGTTCTAAATTTTGAGGACGCATGGATAAATTATACATTATGCGATCTTTTACAATTTTCTGTAAACTTTCATTGTCGTAATTATGAATGCATCCATTTTCGTTATTTAATCTGTAACTTGAACAACCACCATGACATAGTGGAAATATTTTACAATCGAAACATTTCTTATTATTTAATTTTGAGTTCATACGTTTTTCTATGCTATTATCCTCCCATATAATCTCTCCTTTTTCATTTAAGAAACCATCTCTCTTCGTGTTCTCAAAATCCACTGCTGTACATTTGTAAATGTCTCCATTATAATGAACTACACATTGGTGTCTTCTATCTGCATAACAAAAATTTCTAAAGTTCATTTTTGTAGCATTTAGTTGATTGTTTTTGAACACTCCGATTACATTAGACATTTTCTTTTCTAATAATTCTTTATGAGTTTCTTGCCAAACAATGTGCATATCAATATGTATATTTTTCATTGTTTCTTCTCTTAAATCAGAAAAATCTTCTGTAACATCATTTAAAGAATCAATATTTTCATTTGTGCTATTTATCCTTAATCTTACTGGTACTTCGTGTTTTGCCAATAGTTTTATATTTCGTATGATAATATCATAACTTCCTTCACCATTCTTTAAAAATCGTATTTTATTATGTTTCTCACGATTACCATCTAATGTAATTTGAGCTCCATTGAAATTATATAATTTCAATTCTGTTATTCTCTGTTCATTAAGTAAATATCCATTAGTTGTTATATTGACAGAGAAATATTTATTGTTGTTTTGAGCATAATTCTTTATGTGTGCCAAAATTGGTAGCATTACGCTCTTATAATATAGTAGCGGTTCTCCACCAAAAAAAGATATTTGTATGTTGTCATGTTGTTGATACAAATTTTCCACTAATTTCCCAATTTTTGTTACAGTTGATTCATTCATTTTTGAAGAAACATGTTTCTCGTAACAATACCAGCAATTAAAATTACAATTTATTGTTGGATTTATAATTAAGTGGAATGGTTCTTTTGAGTTCTCTATTTTTTTTGCATATTCAATAAATTGCGTTGTTTCATCGCAATCATCTGGCACAATAAAACCATGTGCTATCATCTTTTTTTCTATATTACCTGATAATTTTTCAAGTTCTGTTTTTCGCAAGAACATTGTTTTATCGGTCAAAGCATTATATAAAGCAACTGTTGATTGTGTTACTTCTATAAGATTATTATATTTACTTAACATCATTTGTTCCCATTTTTAAGGAAGCCAATCCGTAGTAATTATTACTACGGACAGGCTTAAAATTTAACATTTGCAATTATCCGAGCTGAATAGTCCACATTTACAATTGTTAGATCCGTGGCATTCACAATTATCCGAACTAAACAGCCCACATTCACAATTATTTGAACCTGTTCCACTTGTTCCTACCATGCCTTCCAATAGGACTGCATCTTCTTCTGTCAATACTGTCATTTCAAGACCTTCGACAAATTCTTTTAGTTCATCTGTTTCTTTCATGTTTAAAACATTTAAATGATTAATAATTAATTTGATTAAAACCCTGTTAACAGGTATTTTATATTAATATTTTCATATGTTGTAATTCTTTAATCTTTGTAGAATTTATATTATTCATTAAATTAGGTTCTACATTTGGAGCAATATATTCATTGATGATTTTCACCTCTTCTGGCTCTATTTTTTTTATGATAAATCTAGTAAACCTATTTAATAACCAATATATTCCATTCCCTTGGATTATAGTATAATCTGTATTGAATTTCAGACTACTTACATTTACAGTTTGTATATATTTAGTTATTTCCGTTATTTTTGCGATTATATTTTTCTCTGTCCCTTTATTTGCTGTCGAAAGAATTTCTGCAAATTCATAACTACAAACTTGCCCTTTTGAGGAAATATTTAATATATCTTCATATACTAAATTCTCGGGCAATGCGCCATCCAATCTTCCGCCAATTGTCCCTTGAAAAAAATCTTGATAATATTGTAAAATATTCGTTTCGGTGGGAATACCACCATAACCTCGTTCACCTATCACAATAAATGGTTTGTTGTACTTAATTGCATATAAGATCGCATATCCGGAACCAATTACCATTCTACTTTCTTTAACATGTTGCTCTATAGAATTTGTACTATCCGATAGGGTTATGTTTGAGTTTAATAAATTCCGCAAATTTGTATTTTTGCTACATATGTCAATCTTATATTGCGTTAGTCTATTTAATGTTCTTAATATCTTAAATAATGCACTATCTGCATATAAAAATTCTCCGGTATTTACATAAATATCATATTTATTATCTTTGTTTGAAGCTTCGTCGTTTTGATGAAAATCAAACGGAATTTCTATTTTTGTAGATGTCTGTAGGTATGGATATAGAATATTAATATCTAAGTCATTTACCCAAAATGTATAATCGACCAATGTTTCATCCGTATAAAAATGTTTTGACACATCTGAACGATATAAAAATCGGATTATTGCTACTTGGCTTGATTGTTTTCGTTTTATTATTTGGGAACTTATGTCTCCAGCACTTATTATGCAATCTGCACAATCTAATTCGTCAATTATTTCAAGTTCATTAGTTGCTCTGAACATATTATATAAGGTATTATATAATATATCATACTTTGATGTTTCTTGAGCTGTATTTACCAAATAGATTTTCATATTCTATGAGAAATTAAATTGTTTGACATTTCATTTAATTTAGTTAATGTTATTTCATTAACTTTTTTCAAGATTGGGGTTGCTTTTTCTCCAAAATGTTCATAGCTGCTCTGGCTGTCTTCTTTGTCTTCTTGTTGATAAAAAGTATATTTTTTCATTCGTTCTTCTTTTGTCAAAAGACCAAAATGTTTTATGAGTAACTCACTTGCTATGCCGGAACTAGCTACTGTTGGAGCCTGATGAAAATGTAATTTTCCTCGATTAGAAAATATCTGAGTATGCCCTATGTTTCGTACAATCTTGTATCTAAAGCATATACCATTGACCGAACTTGGATATTGGGAATTATAACTATCTTCATTGTCCCATAGATGTATATATGGTACCATATATGCATTTATCCGATCATCATCAAGATACTTATGAATATTACAAAACCGTTCATCTAATAATTCATCGACATCTAAAAAGAATGCTACCTTATGATTGACAAAAGAGGCTAAATCCAATAGTATATTACGATTTTCTAAATCATTAAATTGAGTTCGCTTTTTTTGAGCTTTTAATATTATTTTCTCATTGTTAGCCAAGTTATAAGTATTGTCGGTACTCTCATCATCAAGAAAGACTATTCCATCAAATAATGTTGATACATTATTGAGAAACTTATTTATTCGCTTACTTTCATTGAAACTTTGTACTAACAATATCACTGGATAAGACTTTTGGTTATAACCTGTTTTTATTTCGTATTTTATAAATTTATGATTGGCATAATTTTGCAATTGTTGTTCAGAATACTGATTATTTTTCCAATCATAAATTATTTTATCAAAATCTTTTCCCCAATTTTCATCATTGGCAATTGGATTTTCCGGGAAGAAAAAATGTCGTAATGCATTATTGGGAGTTTCCACAAAAGGAGTACTTCTGCGTTTTTTACCCTCATCATTATTTATATCTCGATGAGCCATCATTGCTTCATTGAAATACAACTCCTTTACTCCGACCATATCAAGACGCGACCTAATATTATTATCGTCACCTCCCCATTTTGATAGGGTTTCGTCATATCCATGTATCTGTTCGGCATGTTCTCTCTCAAACATTATGCTTCCAAATGGGATAGACCTATAATTATTAAAAGTTTTTACAGTTACTTCTTCCTCATCGGCAAAACAGACTCTTCCGATAGCGTAGTGTGGATAGTTTGGGTAATCTTCAAATGATTTCCGTAATATATAAATAACATCAGTTACCATTTCTGATTCAGGAGAACAAACCATCACATATTTTTTTGTTGCGTATCGTATACCTACATTTAAAGGCTTCGCCGGATTTCTCCATTCATGTGGTTTGTCATTCATTACAATACGCCAATTCACAAATGGATATTTCTGTATATATGATAAGAGTTCTTCACTTTCCAATGGAGTGTCAAGTACTATAACGACTTCTATGCCATTTCTTTGAAAATATTTCCTATTCAATGGGAATACTCTGCGAAATTCTGCCATCTTTTTATAGAAAGGAATTACAACACTGACGTCGAAGTTTTTCCAAACTTCTTCTTTTGTCTTAAATGTGATACTACTCTGTTTTTTCATTTCTATTGATGTTTTAATTTTTACACAAAAGTAGAATCTATTTATCAGCATAGAAATACCCAAATGGGTAGTAACTCATTGGCATAAGAACTTTTACCCTTTTGGGTAATTTATAGTATGTTGATTTCTCAAATCGCTATTATTGAATTAATCTGCAGATAAGTCCACTTTTCATCTCATAATCGAATAGGTTCTCGTATAATTTTGTTAATTTTGCAAATAATTTATTTTGTGATGTATCATGGCGAATGTAGATGATTTCTTTATTGACGATAATTCTGTAGGCCTAATTTCTGAAACTTCTTATGAAAACATCAATAGCATTATTGATGAGATTGAGGCATTTTCAAGATTAACTTATAAGAGTGTTTATATTATTGATTATTATAAACGCAATTTCTTGTATGTATCTAAAAATCCACTATTCTTATGTGGTTTATCTCCTGAAGAAGTTAAAGAATTAGGTTATAATTTCTATATTAATAATGTCCCAAAAGAAGATTTGGATTTTTTGCTTGAAATCAATGTTAAAGGATTCGAGTTCTTAAGAAATATTCCGGCAGAAAATAAAAAGAAATATACTATCTCATATTGCTTTAATATCATCAATGCGCAATCTAAAAAGAAACAATTAATTAACCATCAGATTACCCCATTAAAACTCACTAAATCCGGAGAGATTTGGTTAGCTATTTGCGTCGCTTCTATTCCGTCTAATGGTACTGCAGGAGAAATTATTATGTCTTTGGATGGAGCAAATACTCTTTGGAAATATAATCGTATTAGCAAAAAATGGAAAGAAATGCCTCGTTTTGAATTAAAAGATATTGAACTTAATGTTCTTAAATATTCTGCTATGGGTTATACCATGAATGAAATTGCAGACTTAGTTCATCGTTCGTTTGACTCTGTTAAGGCATATCGAAAAACAATTCTTGAAAAACTTGGTGCAGACAATATTACTGAGGCTATTAATATCGCTATGAATTTTAGATTGATTTAGCCTCTGCAATATGTGAATGAGCTATTGATATTCAATGCCAACGAACAATGTCTACTCATAAATTCTAACATGCCATTTCTTTCAATACAAATCGGAATAGTTTTAGAACCTAAGTATTCAATACCCTCATCAAGAGTTCTTGCTTCTAATCCTAATCCATTTATGGCTCTTAATAGCTTACTGTCACATTCAGCATACATTAAACCGTCTTGATATTTGCATATTGGGGCAACTGCATACATCATCAATACACGAAATAAATTCATGCGTGTTGAATTTGTTCCACCTGATTCAACAGCAAATCTTCCGATATGCCATATATTAGATGATGTTTTATGTTCTCCTTTTGACAAAGGATTAATTCCAAATAACTTAGTAATAGGTAATTCGTCCGTTTTGTTCCATTGCATAAGCCGAATTGCTCCTATGATTTTATTCTTGTTATTTTTTGCTACAAAAATTTTAGAATTTTCATAATAAGAACATTCTTCTTTTAATACATCTTCCAGTTCTTCTTTCTGCGTAATGGTTAATTCGGTGCAATCATAATTTTGATGATGTTTATAGTTCTCTTTTACTACAAACATTGCTAAATCTGATAGCCCATTTTTAGATAATTGCCATATTGAGAAATTATCATAGGTGGCGATTAATTTATCCATTTTACTATTGTATTATTTATATATTTAATGCTAACGAACAATTTCGTCCTATAAACTCTCTCATTCCATCTCTTTCTATGCAGATAGGAACTGCAATTGAACCCAAATAATCTTTGCCTTTATTTAATAAAGCTTTAGCCTTTATTCCTAATTCTGTAATCATCTTTAACAATGAATTATCACTTTCTGCAAACATAATACCATTTTTATATCTACAAATTGGAGCTATTGCATAAATAATCAAAATCTTAAATATTTCTGCACTGGTTGCTTTTTCACAATCGGAATCTATCGCAAATCTTCCGATGTGCCAAATATTTTCATTTGTTCTATCTGTAACAATATATTGCATTGGATTCAAACCAAATAATCGCGTTATCGGCAATTCATCATTTTTATTCCATTGCATTAATCGTATTGCTCCGATTATTCTATTATCATTATCTTTTGCTACAAATATTTTTGAATTATTATAGTTTGATAATTCTTCACTATATACTTTATTAAATTCATGCCTTGGATAGTTCTCATTTCTGTAGTTTTCTTTCATTACAAATGAAACGAACTCTATCAAACTTTCTTTTGACAATTGCCAAATTTTATATCCTTTATGCGTTGCAATTAATTTGTCCATATGCTTTTTTATTTGCAAAGTTATAGCCGCTTCAATTCAAAATCTATACCCAAAAAGGTAATTCCATGCTATAAATCAAAGAATTACCCAAATGGGTAATTATATAAACAACGAGGTCTAGCCTTTTAAATGACAAGACCTCGTTGGGGGATATTATATATGCTATTGCTAACTTTTTGTAGTTGATAGATAAAATTGTGGATATCTTTTGAATGACTTTCCGACTGCGATATCAAATAATAAATTTGCAGTAAGCCCCCCAACAATCCATGAAGCAACAGCCAATTGCGGTGGTGGCAATTCACCTTTCTCATTCTCAAATTGTTCTAATATTTTTTCTAACCACAACTGAGGACCTCCCCAATATCTATAATAATTTGCAATATGTTTTACAAATTGAACTTCAAAATTATGCCAATCCTTATTTAAGTCAATTAATTGTTTCCCACTAGGATCGACGACTGTTATTAGACCAGCCCAACCTATGTTATAAGGATGAACGACTGGAATATTGAATTTTTTACAGACTTCATCAAATACAAATGGGATATCAGATTTAAAATCTAATGCATTTATTGCTATATCATGTCCTTTTACCAACTCTTCGACATTCTCATGGTCTATAAATGCTTGAACTGTGGTAATTTTTGCGTTAGGGTTGATTTCTTCTAATCGACGCTTGAGTGCTTCAACCTTATAATCTCCAATGTCCACAGTTTTGTAATTTTGACGATTTAAATTAGATAATTCTACTTTATCTCCGTCAATTAGAGTAATAGTTTCAAATCCCAAGCGTAATGCACATTCTGCAATTACACTTCCTAATCCAACTCCTCCCAACAAAATTTTGGTTTCTTTTACTTTACATTGCTCTTCCGGAGTAATGTAAATTCGATTTCTTTGATATCGTTCTTCCATAACTTATAATTTTTTTACAAAAGTATTAGGTATAAATTCCTTATAAAATACCCAAATTGGTAATTTTTCTACTTCTTACTCGAAAAAATGGAACTTATTAATATATTACATTATTATATATTATCTGTTTCAGGGAGCATATGTAGATGTACCTTTGATTCTTGGTTTTGGCTATTCTATCGGTCGCAACCGACTTCTGTAAACATCATTTTATCCTCTTATCCTACTTGTGAGATTCGCTTCAAACTTGGTTTGAGGTGAGTCTCACTTGGTTTATAACCAACCGTGTACCGGCTAAAGCCGATATACACTGTTCTCTCACGCTCGAATACTCTCATTTGACCTACACAAGGAGCGAGCCGAGTGGTTCTTCTTTTATTACTGTCCGCTAAACTTTAAGGATAGCAAAAATGTATGGCTCGAACGCTGATATAGATAGGCTTGCTTAGTAAGAGTAAGGCGGAATGTCGCTCACCGAACATTGGCTGCTGCACTCGGCTTCGGAC
>ERZ791624.892-NODE-892-length-17185-cov-3.065324_pt1 | contig 17185 bp, 8 predicted proteins | sample MGYA00510058_ERZ791624 | MGnify/ENA primary metagenome ERZ791624 (study PRJEB30046, sample SAMN00715158) | human gut metagenome | study: EMG produced TPA metagenomics assembly of the A metagenome-wide association study of gut microbiota in type 2... | reverse complement strand
GCCGGAGCAGATCAAGTCCTACCTGACGGCTGCTGAGCAGCGTGGTGTCCTGCCGATGTTCTATCTGGAACTCATCAGCGGCCTGCGCAAGGGCGAGTTGGTCGCGCTGCAATGGACGGACTTGGACATCGAAAACAAGACGATTTCCGTCAGCAAACAGGCAGGGCGAAACAGCGCCGGAGAACCGGATATCACACGCCCGAAAACGGAAAACTCCATCCGCAAAATCTCAATTCCGCAGGATGCCGTTGATCTGCTGGTCGCAGAGCATCAGAAGCACCCTGATAATCCGTGGATGTTCCCATCACCAAAAACAGGCGGGATGTATCACCCGGATTCGGTAGTCAACATCCACAAGAAAATCCTGAAGGATGCGGGATTGGAACACCTGAGATTTCATGACCTCAGACATACGTTCGCGACCTTGGCGCTCCAGAATGGTGTTGACGTGAAAACAGTATCCAGTATGCTCGGTCACTTTGATGCAGGATTCACACTCCGCACCTACACCCACGTCACGCGCCAGATGCAGGAGAGCGCGGCAGAAAAGATGGGGAATTTCATGGCGCGGGTCATGTGAAGAAAGCCGCACCGAAGAAGGATTTATTTCTCCGGCGCGGTATCGTTTAATGGACAGTCACAGCGCCGTTTGAAAGGATGCACATGCCGGCACTCAGGTTTTCGAGAAAGAAACAGTATTCCCCGTCCGCTTCAATCTCAAACGTGTACAGAAAACCGTCTGCGGAAACGGTGGTTTCTCCAGCATATTCCCCGTCTTTGAAGCTTCCGAAGCCGAGGCTGCAAAGCTTTTCGGTATCAAAAGAAAGCGTCACGGTGTCGCCTGCCTGCAAGGAAAAGCCGCCGGAAGCTTCCGGATACAGCAAAACCATCTGCGCGTTTTCAAATCCGAACCCGGCAAAATTCCCGTCCGCATCCACGGCAAGCTCCGTCACAGCGTTCGGAAGAACCGGCATCGTTGACAGATCGACAAGAGCAGTGCTTTCGCAGACGGCCCGGTCGTGCTCCGCGCGAAGCCGCGTCTGATAAGCGGCGTCTTCCTCCGCGGAGAGAACCAGCGCTTCGCTGCCGTCGCTGTTAAAATAGTGAACCGTTCCGTCGGCGTCAATTTGTTTTCTGGCATAGACGATTGAAGATTCTTCAACCAACTGGTCCTTTTCGGCTTGACTCATTCGTTCGGTAATAACGAAGCCGCGCGACTTTTGAAGCGCAACAGCAGCGGCTGTCAGTGACAGCGCCAGCAGCACGGCCAGCGCGACCGCCAAACGCGGCAAGTGCTTTTTTGTTTTCATGATAGAAGCCTCCTGTTTTTCCCGGTGGGAGGCGATCTGCGCGCGGATGCGCGTCCGGCTGTCTTCCGGCATGCAAACAGAATCTGCAATGCGTTTCAAATTTTGCTCCATGTCAATCCCTCCCAAGTTGTTCGTCCAACATGTTTCGCGCTCTGTGCAGGCGCATTGAAACGGCGGAAACAGTAATGTGCAGAAACCCGGCAATTTCGGAAAAGGAATACCCCTCCATGCAGTGCAGGACGATCACTACGCGATATTTCTCCGGCAGCTCCATCACGGCGCGGTAGAGCGTACGATCCTCCGGCTCTGCGGGCAGGATCAGATCGTCTAATGCATCCGGTGCAAACTTTTTTGCGGCTGCAAGCTGGTTTTTGCAGTGGTTTACCGTCAGCTTTGTCAAAAATGCACGCTCCCGACCGGGGTAGACGCTTAGTTTCTGCTCCATCAGCTTGCAGAAAACCGCCTGTACCGCGTCCTCCGCGTCATGCGGCGAACGCAGATACCCGAGCGCCACGCGATAGACGCTGTCGGCATATGCGTCATAGAGCGCCAGAACCTGTTCTTGTTTCATCTGCCTGTTTCTCCATTTCTTTGAGGCCTCATAGATATAACAATTCAGAAAGGCAAAACAGCACATCCTTTCCGAAAAAAATTTTTCGATATTCCAAATATACCGTGTATTTCTGTAAGCTGCAACCGCATTGGAGACAAACGAGCCGCATAAAAATGAATCGAGCGCCGGAGGGGATGGACAGTCATCCTCTCCGGCGCTTTCTGAATATTTCCGCGTGTGGGTCACGGTGTGGGTCAGGCAAATTTGCTACCCGAAAATCCGAACAAATAAAAGAGAAAACCGGCGAAAATCTTACGATTTTCACCGGTTTCTGGAGCTAGTGGCCGGACTTGAACCGGCGACCTGCTGATTACGAATCAGCTGCTCTACCGACTGAGCCACACTAGCACCTCGATTGCCTAAATAATATAGCACGTTTTTCCCGCCGCGTCAATCCCTTTTTTCTCAGAAACACTGTTTTTGCGTATGTCTTTGCATTATGCACAAATGTACGTGGAAAGATTCTATAATGTTGTGTAGCGATTTAAATTGATTTAATAGTTATTTTATGGTATGATGCATACCGTACTTGTTATATTCTGAGAAGGGAGAGGGACGTCCGCAAGGCGTCCGGAAAGGAGAACTATGGAAGCTATCATCAATTTCTTCACGGGAACCCTGAACACGGTCGCATGGCTGTATATATTTCTGCCATGTACCATTGTCGGCGGTCTGTATCTGACCATCCGCAATCGTGGGATCCAGTTCACGCGGTTTGGCTATGCGATGAAAAACACGGTCGGCAAGATGTTCCAGAAGCAGGAGGCAGGCGCTGGCGCGGTCACGCCGCTGCAGGCTGTCACAACGGCCCTGGCTGCGACGGTCGGCACCGGCAATATCGTCGGCACCTCGCAGGCCATCGCCCTCGGCGGCTACGGTGCAGTGTTCTGGCTGTGGCTGGCGGCGCTGCTCGGCATGATGATCAAGTATTCCGAGGTCACGCTGTCCATCCAATACCGCGAGCGCGACGCAAAGGGTGACTGGGTCGGCGGCCCGATGTACTACGTCAAAAACGGTCTCAGCAAGCACTGGCAGTGGGTCGGCATTCTGTTTTGCGTTTTCGCAGCCATCGCTTCCTTCGGCATCGGCAATATGTCGCAGGTCAACTCCATCGTCGGCTCCCTGAACGACGCCATCGACGCCTTCATTCCGGCTGCGGAAGGGGAGCGGAAGCTGCTGAACTTCGTGTTCGGCGTTGCGATCGCCGCGCTGATCGGCGTGATCCTCTTCGGCGGCATCAAACGCATCGGCGCCGTGGCGGAAAAGCTCGTCCCGGTCATGAGCATCTTGTACATTATTTTTGCTCTGGTCGTGATTTTTGGCCATGCCAGCAATATCGGCCCGGCCTTCGGCAAGATCTTTGCCACGGCCTTTACGCCCGGGGCGATGTTTGGCGCAGCCAGCGGCATCGCGCTCAAACAGACCATTGTCTGGGGCCTGCGCAGAAGCGCCTTCTCCAACGAAGCGGGCCTTGGCTCCGCAGCCATCGCCCATGCGGCGGCTGACACCAAGAGCCCCGTCCAGCAGGGCCTGTACGGTATCTTCGAGGTCTTTGCCGATACCATCGTCATCTGCACCCTGACGGCCCTGACCATCATCTGCAGCGGCGTGGATATCACCTTCGGCCACAAGGTCGGCTCCGAGCTGATCACAGCCGCATTTTCCACCATGTTCGGCCAGAAATTCGCTTCCGTCTTCGTCGCACTGGCCCTGATGCTCTTCGCGTTCACAACGATCCTCGGCTGGTCGCTCTACGGCAGCCGCTGTGTCCAGTATCTGTTTGGCCTCAAGGTTTCGAAGGCCTATCAGGTCCTGTTCATCATCGTCGTTGTGGTCGGCGCGGTCGCGTCGCTCGACGTGGTGTGGGACATTGCCGACACGTTCAACGGCCTCATGGCGATCCCGAACTTCATCGCCCTGTTCGCTCTGTCCGGCGTCGTGGCGAAGCTGACGAAGGAATATTTCTTTGATAAAGACAAACTGAAAAAATAAAACTGAACGCCCGCAGGCTGGTCAAACCGGCCTGCGGGACATGAATGCGAAAGGGGAGAAGCGGTATGCAGCAGCTTCAGATCGGGCGGGTCTACCGCCATTTCAAAGGCGATTATTATCTCGTGGAGGCGCTTGCAAAGGACTCCGAGAGCGGTGAGCCCTGCGTGATTTACCGGAAGCTCTACGGCGACGGCGGCCTGTGGGTCCGTCCGCTCGAAATGTTTTTGAGCAAGGTCGACCGGGAGAAATATCCCGATGCGGAACAGGAATACCGCTTCGCGCTTCAGGACATCCCAAGCGCCGCCGGACATGAATAAAAACCGCGTCCGCCCCTACGCTGGCCTTGGAAAGCCTGCGCAAAATAGGAAAACAGCAGTTCTTTGATAGACCGAACGGCCCGGCGGAGCTTACTCCGCCAGGCCGTATTTTGTTTTGATCCTGTCCAGCTTTTCCAGCATCGGCTCCGCGCCGAGCCAGAGAAAGACGAACGTAGCGACTGCACGTACCAGATCGACCGGAATGCCGGTGATGTAATAGCTCATGATGATCTTCCAGCTGATCGTTTCTGACCACATGAGCGCGGACGCGGGATTCATAATACCGCCGAAGATCACGGTCGAGGCGATCACGCCGAAGATGCACAGACTGAGCTTCGACCGCCGCAGGACGCCCTTGCGGTACAAAACTCCCGCCAGCCAGCCGATTGACCCCATCGCGAACATCTGCCACGGTGTCCACGGGCCTTGGGAAAACAGCATATTCGAAACCAGCATGGTCATCGCGCCGACTAAGAATCCCGTTTCGCCGCCAAAGGCCACGCCCGCCAGGATCGTCATTGCCACGACCGGTTTGAATTCCGGCAGCATGAAGAACGCGGCGCGGCCTGCCACATTCAGTGCAACGAGCACGGCAATCAGCACCAGCTCCCGTGCCTGCGGCTTTCGCCCTTCGAAGATGAGGAAGAACGGCAGCATACATTCGAGCAGAATGAGCAGCGAAATGAAATAATACCGTTTCCCGCCGAAGCAGTACACACCGATGAACAGCGTCAGCGGAATGAGCAGGAGGATCAAAGCCGTCGCAAAAATCGTGCGGTTCCTCAGCTTCCGCTTTTCCACGGGCGTCTGGATGAGATAATCCGGGCGGTCGGCTTTTCGGCCAATGGACAGCGCAAACACGAGCAGCGAGAGAAGCAGAATGCCGTAGAGCCTCATCTGGCTGCCCGCAAGACCTGTCAGTCCGCCTGCGTCCACAAGCTTTGTCAGATCGGTCACGCCGATGGCCTGGATCATCAGCACCAGCGACACGATACCGGATACGGCGGCAAGCGCCTTGCGCCAGACCGGGAGCTTTTTCAGAACCTGCGCTTCCTTCTCCGGTGCAGGCGGAATACGCTGATATTCCGGCAGTGCCGGTTCCGGCGCGACCGCTCTGCCGCAGGCCGCGATCACATCCTCCGGCGTGACTGCTTCCGGCAGCACATCGCGCGCAATGCGGTTCGCGGAGGTCGTGTAGAAGCTGTTGCCGCTGAAAAACGTGCGCGGCGCAGCCTCGGTGACGATATTGCCGTCAAAAAACAGGGCGCAGCGTTCGGCATACTTCGCGCAGAATTCGATATCATGGCTGACCATCAGAATCGCCACGCCGGACGTTCGCAGCGTCCGCAGAATCTGCCCAAACGTCTGCTTGAACTCCGCGTCAAGTCCCTTCGTCGGTTCGTCAAGGAGTAGAATGTCCGGATTCAGAAGCAGGATTTTCGCCAGCGCCGCGCGCTGCTGTTCGCCGCCCGAAAGATCGTAGGGATGGCGGTCAAGCAGCTCCGCCAGCTTGCAGAGCGAAACGACCTGTGCGAGACGCTCAGATTTCCGTTCGGATTTTGGTATGATCTCCAATAAGTCCTCGCGCACCGTGGCTTTTACAAACAGCGTCTGCGGATTCTGCGGCAGCATTCCGACGCTGCCGGTGATGTTCAGTTCCCCGCGATACGGCTTTTTCAGACTTGCCAGCAGCTTGAGCGTGGTGGTCTTGCCCGTGCCGTTGCCGCCGAGCAGGGCCAGAAATTCACCTTTGTGCAGTTCCAAGGATAAACCCTTGACCACATCGGACAAGTCCTTATCGTATTTGAACCAGATTTCCCGCGCCGAGACAACGGTTTCCGTGTCCGGCGCGTTTTTATTTTCTTCCGGAATCGGCTTCAACTCCTGCGTTTTTGCATATTCCAGCAGCCAGTTTCGCCCGTCACAGACAGAAATGGGGCAAACTGCCTTGGAATCCGTCGCCGCCCATATCCGCATGGCGGCCGGTATGGCCAAAAACATCGCGTTCCCGCTGGATTTTAATTCCGCGCCCACCTCGGCAGGCGTTCCGCTGCAAAGCAGTCTGCCGCCGTCCATGACCGCCACGCGCGACGCGAAGGAAAACGCTTCTTCCAAGCGATGCTCGGTCAGAATAATCGTCGTGCCAAGCTCCCGGTTGATCTTGCCGAGCGTTGCCAAAAAGTCCGACGCTGCAATCGGGTCAAGCTGACTTGTTGGCTCGTCGAGAATCAGCACCTTCGGCTGAAGCACCATCACAGACGCAAGATTCAGAAGCTGCTTCTGTCCGCCGGACAGTTCTGTAACAGACTTATAAAACCATGTCTGGATGCCGAAAAATGACGCCATTTCCGCCACTCTGCGGCGGATCGTCGGTGTGTCATAGCCGAGCGATTCCAACCCGAACGCCAGCTCGTGCCAGACCTTATCCGTGACGATCTGATTCTCCGGGCTTTGCTGCACAAAGCCGATTTTTTCAGCCTGTTCGCGCTGGGAAAGTTCATCAAGATTCTTTCCGTCAAACAGGATTTGACCGCGCCTTCGTCCGTGCGGCGCAAGGACGGTTTTTAACTGCCGCAGCAGCGTCGATTTCCCGCAACCGGACGGACCGCAGACCACCAGAAATTCTCCCGGCCGGACGGACAGCGAGAAATCGGAGATCGCATTCTTTGCCTGTTCTGGATACGCAAAATTCAGATGTTTGATTGCAAAGAGTTCCACAGCCTGTCCTCCCTTCGGTCGAGAATCACCGGCGTCAGCACCAGCGCAAGATACACGAGCATAAAGATCACTGTCATCGGCGTCCATGCGGCGGCCTTCACCGTCGGATAATACCGGAAATACGTTCCGCCCGCCATCCAGCCGGAAATGAGATACGCCCCGCAGAAAACCAGCCACGCAAGCGCGGACTTGTCCCGGTCGTCAAAACGATAGATCGAAAATGCCGTGCGCCCCGGCAGGCCATAGCCGCGTGAGCGCATGGAGTCCGCCGTTTCAATGGCATTTTCGAGCGACCATGTGACCATGATTGAGAAGATTTTGACAGCGTTCCCAACGCGGCGGAATACGCTTCCGTTTTTCGTATCGCGTCCGATACAAGCCTGCGCCTCCGAAACCGTCTGCATCTGCGCCCTGAACTTCGGAATGAACCGCAGGGCCATGGACAAAACAAGCGACAGCGCCGGAATCACGCGTCCAAATAAATACACAAACTTGTCCGAAGTCATAACCTCGTTGTAGCTGGAAAACCACAATACGACGCTTGCCAGCATGACCGCTGCCGACGCACCATAGAGCATGGATTCGAGCGTCAGCGGATTCCCGGAGGGCAGATACGTCAGAATCGTCGCGCCCTCATGGTTAAAGGCCGGGTTCAAAAGCGCGGCAAGCGCCGCCATAGGGAGAAGCCCCATGACGGTAAACCGTACCGCTTTCCGGCCCTTTAAATAAATGTCATATGCCAGTGCCCCGGTCAGCGAGATCGCCAGATAGACCGGATGCATCAAACACATCGAAAACAGCAGCACCAGTGCGTAATATAGAAAATTGATCACGGGATGATATCCCGAAAAAGCGTCTTTGTTTCTCATTCGCCCTCTGTCCAGCCGCCGCTGCCGACGTCCCTGCCCAGCTCACAAGTATAAACCCACGTGACCGTGTCTCCGTCCTGCAGCGCATACTGGCTGCATCCGTAATTCGGGAACCAGCCGTTCACCGCGTACATCCAGCCGGATTCCGCCCCGCAGTCAAATTCATAGAGGTTCCCGATGCCCTCAATGTAAGCCGAGCCGTAAACCGGCGTCGTGGAAAATTCCAGATGGAGTTTATTCTCCCGGCAGACCTGCTGCAAAACGTCAAAAGCGCTCTGGCCCTCCTGAAAGCTGACCTCTACAGACTCCAGCAGCCAGCCGTCCTCCGGCACCAGCTCCCGCTTTTCCTCGCTGCAAAGCTCCATGTGCTCCAGAATCGATGCACAGGAAATGGAGACGGTGCAGTGATAGCTCGGCCCGGCCTGCGGCGCTCCGCACCCGGTCAGCAGCGCAGCCGTCAGCACCAGCGCCAGCACCAGCGCCAGCACCGCCCAGACGGCGGCCTTTTTATTTGTTTTCCAGACGTTCACGCAATTCAACTCCATATGTGTTGTATCATTTCAAGTATATCTGAAAACCGGTAATCTGTCCAGTGGCGCAATAGCTGCTGCCGGTCTGTTTTACCGGCTTTCAGATATGCTCTGAAATACAGCACGCAGGGCTGCCCCCCAAAAAGGGGGGCAGTCCTGTGCTGCAAATTGGGATTATGAGGTCAGTTCAGTACATTTTTCACGAACCGGTGGAGGATCGCGGCGACCTGTGCTCTGGTCGCGTCGCCCTTCGGCATGAGCTTGCCGGAAGCACCGTTGATCAGGCCCTCCGAGACAGCCCAGCCGAGCGCCTCGCTGGCATAGGCGGAAACGCTGTCCGCGTCGGTGAAGCTGTTCAGCTTTGCGCTCGCATCGGTGTCCAGCTTCCTGTACTGCGCATAGCGGTACAGGATCGCGGCAAGCTGCTCGCGCGTGACCTTGGCGTCGGGGGAGAAGGAGGTGCTGTCCGTGCCGGTGACGATGCCGTTGGCGGCTGCCCAGATGACAGCCTTTTCGTAATACGCGCCGGAACGCACATCGGTAAAGCTGCTTCTGCCTGTGACAGTGGGTTCGCCCTCGAGCCGGTAGAGAACCGTGACGAGCATGGCGCGCGTCATGGACGCGTTCGGGCTGAAGCTTCTGCTGTCCGTGCCGGAGAACAGGCCGTTTTCGTATACGAACGCAACGTCGTCATAGAACCAGTCGGACGTGGAAACGTCGGTGAACGGAAGCTTGACCTCGGGCTTCGAAGCGGGCTTCTTATTGTCGACACCCGGAGTGATCGGCTCCGGAAGCGCGGCGGTATTGACCGTGACGGTGTAGACTGCGGTGGTCACGCCGTCCTCAGCGGTGACGGTGAAGCTCCAGATATTTCTGGTGTTTGTCAGAGCGCTGACAGTCGCGCGCGGATGCCTCGTGACGATCACGAAGCTGCCGGTCTTGACGACCGTGCCATAGGGAACCGTGACGGTGTAGCTGTTGTTCGCACCGGCCACAGCCTTGAAACCCGCAACGGTGATGCTGCTGACACCCGCGTCATTGGACTTCGGGGCTTCGGTGAACGAAACGGTGACGGTGTAGGTCTTGGAGGTCACGCCATCCTCAGCGGTGACGGTGAAGCTCCAGACAGTACCTTCGTTCGTCAGAGCGCCGACAGTCGCACCGGAGTCGCTTGTGACAATCTCGAAGCTGGCTGCCATGACCTCCGTGCCTGCCGGAAGCGTTACGGAGTAGCTGTTTTCAGCCGTACCGGCTGCTGCCTCAACGCCTGCGACCTTGACGGACGCAACACCCGCGTCAGAGGACTTCGCGTTCGGGTCGATCACAGTAAGAACGAACTTGTATTCCGGAGCTTCTGCCTTGCCGTCGCTTGCTTTGAAGACGAGCGTATACGTACCGGCAGCGCTGGGCGTATATGTGTAGGAGGCCGGTACATAGAACGGATTCTCGGCATCACGCCAGACGCGGTAGGTGAGCTTATCGTAGGCGTCCTCGTCCTCAAAGATCTGCGTCATATCAAACTGATAGCTTTCGCCAAGGTTGATCGAGGCCGCAGCCGGGGTGATTACGCCGTCCTTCAGCCTGGGAGCATGGTTCGCCTCGGTCGGCATACGCAGCTCGTAGACCCAGACGTCGGAGGCGTCGGTCTTGTTCGTCAGCGTAATGACCGCGACCAGACTGCCGGAAAGATCAGGATTGATGATGGCAATATTCTTCGCGTGCGGGGCGTCCACTGCTTTTGCAGTTCCGTCGGTCGTCGTGAAGGCATATACGGCGGAATATGCCGTATTGTAGGATACCTTAACCTGGAACTGAATCCCGGATGCGCCAGAAACGATTCGATACGGAGAAGTCAGCACATTGCTGCCCGCTGTTTGATGCAGCGTAAAGCTGCGCGTTGTCGTATCCTCCAGGCTTGCCCTGAGCATGGAGAGCGTAACCGTCCGCAGTGGGGTCGTCTCAGATGCGCTTCTGCGGGTCACGGTGACGGTATACGCTGCGGTGGTCGTGCCGTCCTCGGCGGTAACGGTGAACGTCCAGACATCGCCGTTGGCTGTGGGAGCGGAGACGCTGGCCTTTTCATCGGACGGAACGATCTGGAAGCTGTCTGCCGTAACCTCGGCGTTCGTCTGCAGCTTGACCGTGTAGGTTGTCTCACCGGTCTTCGAGGCCGGGGTGTGCGCGACGGAAACGGAGGTCACGCCTGCGTCAGAGGACTTCGGCGCTTCCGCGACGGTCACAGTGACGGTGTAGGTCACAGCGGTGCCGTCCTCAGCGGTCACGGTGAAGCTCCAGACGCCGCTTTCGCCCTCGGTCGGGCCTACGGTGACGCTGGCCTTGTCGTCGGAGAGCGCAATAACAAAGCTGTCTGCCGTGATAGCCGTGCCGTAGGGTACAGTGACGGTGTAGGCGTTGTTTTCACCCGCGGCTGCCTCAACATCCGCGACCTTGACGGACGCAACGCCCGCGTCAGAGGACTGAGCTGTGCCGAACACCACGTTGATGGTGTAAGTGCGCTTGCCGTCGCTCGTTTCATTCATGGTGGGCCAGCTGTCGTCTGCGCAGACGACGGTGATGACGCTGCCATTTGCGATGGGGATCAGGGACGTGCGGGAATATTCGCGGCCCGTAGCCTGCGTGCCGAGATAGGCGCGGACCTGATAGTTCTTGTTTGCCGCCGTCGGTGTGACGAGCAGCGAGGTCGTGCCTTCCGGCACGGTCAGGGTGTAGGTGAAGGTGTCGCCGCTGAACTTGGGCGCCAGCTTACCGGTGCTGAACGTGAGCGCCTTGAGGCGGGTATCGGAATTGTTCCAGTCGCCGCCGAGATCGACGCCATAATCGCGGGTGTACATGACGCGGATCTCATCGCCCGCATGGAGCGTGCCCTTTGCAACGGTAAATTCACCAAAGCCAAAGTTTGTGAACCAGTCGTTGAGCGTGCCCATCCAGCCGGACATCGAGCCGCCCTGCTGCTCCTTGAGGTCGTCAATGGAGGAGATGTAGTTGCTTTCCGCGCCGACGACGGTGTGGCCATCCAGTGCTTCCACAACGCAGCCCATCATGGTCGATTCGTCGGTCAGCTCGATCCAGGTGTCGGCCAGCGTGCCTTCCCAGACAGCGCCCTCCGCCTTCGGGAACGTGGTGTTCTCCACGATCACGCGGGCCATGCCGGCCAGCGTCAGAACGCTGACATACGCCATATCCGAGCCGCCCTTGGAGGCGTCGTCCTTCACATAGGACAGCGTCAGTGTGTAGCTGCCTGCTGCAAGCTGCTTCTTGATGCTGCCGCTCTTCTCGCCGCTGACAGCGTCGGCCAGCGTTTCCGTGCTGCCGCCGTCGGCTGCGAGCGTGATGGTCAGCTTGTCATAGCCGTTTTCCGAGGAAACGCCGTAGCCGAAGCGCAGAACGGTGGGTGCGCTCAGCGTAAAGGCGAACGAGGTCGTGGAGCTGGTCTTGTCCTGATTCTGGTTGCTGCTTTCAAAGCGGTCCAGATCGGCATTGTAGACCCAGGGGTAATTGCCGTTGTCGGAAACGCTGATAGAGGTGACAGTCTGCTCGGGGTAGGAAACATGGCTGAGGCGGTCGTCGTCCCAGACCGTGTAGGTTTTGCCGCAGACGGCGCATTCGTAGGTCTTATAGCCGGTGAAGACCTGCTCGGTGCCGTCCTTGGGCGTATGGCCTTTGGCGGGAACGATGTCTTCCTTCGTTTCTGAGCAGCCGTCTCTGCGGCAGGTACGGACGATCTTGCCCGGCTGCGTGCAGGTGGGAGCCGTCAGGACACAGCTGTTGTCGCTGCCGTCCGCATCCTCGCAGAAGTCGTGGCCGAGTGCCGCGACATAGGCCGTGCGGTAACTTTCGCCGCACTTGCTGCAGGAGTAGCTGGTGTAGCCTTTCACCGTGCACAGTGCGGCAACAACCGTGCCCTCGCCGTTCGCCTCGTGGAAGGTCACATCGGTCTGCCATCTGAGCGCGGGATAGCCGCCGCAGACCGGGCCGAACGCGTCGGACAGGTCGGCGTCCTTGAGGTCAGATTCGTTCAGCGCTTCGGCGTTCGCGTCCGCGTTCAGCGTGTTCAGATAATAGCACTTGGAGATCTCGGAGGAAGCAGTGTCAACCGTGCCGAATACGGCGCTGCCCGCTTCGCCGACAGAATAGCAGGCGGAGATGGTGATTTTCCCCTGCACAGTGCCGCTCCAGTTCACATTGCCCTTGACCTCACCTGCGATGCCGCCGGAGGCCGTGCCGGAGATCTTGCCGGTGTTGTAGCAGCTTGCAACAGTCATTTCGCTGCTGGTGCCGCCGATGATGCCGCCGGCCTTGCTGCCGGTCGCGGAAATTTCTGCGGTGTTATAGCAGCCGGTGATGGTCGAGCCGTTGCCGACTGTGCCGCCGATAATGCCGCCGACGCTGCTGCCGCCGGTGACAGCGCCGAAGTTCACGCAGTTCTCGATCACGGCGTTCTGATAGGTGTATCCCACAAGACCGCCGACGTTGCTGCCGGTAGAGGTGATGACTGCGTAGTTGAAGCAGTTCGCGATTTTCGGAGCAGTGCCGCTGGCATAGCCGGCGATCGCGCCTGCGTTGCCCTTGCCGGAAACTGCGCCGCGGATGGTCAGATCATGGATGTAGGAATTCGAGCCGATCTGCGCAAACAGGCCAGCCGTGGCGTTCAGGCCGGTGATCTCAAAGCTTGCGCCGTCAAGCACGACCTTCTTGCTGGAGGAGATGTTCAGCCATGCGTATTTGCCGAGGTTGATATCGGCCGTCAGAACGCCGGAAACGTCCGCGTCCTTGCTCTTCGCGACGAACCATGCCAGCTCCGCGCCGGTGCCGATCCGGTAAACGCCGTTTTCGTCGGTCTGCGGTTCGGTCTGCGTCTTGCCGTCCCATGCGCCCGCTGCGGTTGCCTGCAGGGTGATGGTGAATTCGTTGGAGCCTTCCTCCTTCATGGTGACGCTGCCAGTGGCGTATTCAACGCCAGCGCCGGAAACGGTGTAGAAGTATTCCTCGGCATAAGCCTTGAACGTGCCGTCTTCCGCGACCGCAATGCCGTTGCCTGCGCTGTCCGCCAGCGTGACGGTCAGATCCTTGCGGTCAATGGCCGTGCCGTTCTGATCCTGGAAGCTCAGCTTGCCGGTCAGGAAGTCGAGCTTTACGACCGGGATCGTGATCTCCGGCAGACGGCTGAGAATGCCTGCCGTCTTGGGCGCGTCGAAGCCGGGATTCGTGCCCACAGCATAGGTGATGCCGCGGTGCGTCGGAACGCCGGGCCAGCCCGCCTGCTTGATCGCGCCGCTCAGCGTGTAGGTCTCCTCAGCCCAGAACTTTGGGATGGTGACAGTCAGCTTCTGCCGATCAGGGTTGCCGCTGAAGTCATAAACGCCGAAGTTTCCGCCGGGATCACTCTTGAAGAAGGTGCCGTCCGGGCCCTGCATATACAGGGAGAAGTTGAAGTTATACGCGCCGGAAAGCTTTTCCTTGGGGCTGATCAGGTTGGAGAACTGGATCGTGACGGAATCGCCCGGCTTGATGGCAGCCAGCTCTTCCTGCGTCAGCTCCGTGCCCTCCGCGTTGACAAACTTGTAGCTCACGCCGCGTGCCGTCACGACCTGATAGGTCGAAAGGCCGCCCTTCGTGACCTTGATGATATTGCGGCCGGTGATCAGACCGCTGACGGTCACAGTGCCGTCCTCGGCGGTTGTAACGCCGTTCGCCGTGAAGCCGCCGGAATACGTCATAGACGCAGCGGTCACGGTGGGGCGCAGGACGCTCACGGTGCAGCCCGCTTCGGGCTTGAAGCTGTAACTTGCACCCTCTGTTCCAGTGTAGAACAGAATGTCATGCTCCGCATCGAGCTGCCGCGCCTCATCCTTCTCGATGACCGCATCCATGCGGTCAAGATTCATATTGGTCTGGATAGCACTGCCGTCCGCGCCGACATTCACGACAAATACGCCCGTCAACTCCGGCCAGATGGCGGAGAAGCGATGCGAGGCCGTGCTGGTCTGGCCAGCCATATGGGTCATTGCGTCATAGGTTACGAGCACGATTGCCGTGCCCTCGTGCTTGGCCTCCATCACGGCGACGTTGCTGTTCAGCGCGTTCGGCGTGATGGTCACGACGTCGCTGGCATTGCCGTTCACATCGATGACCTGATAGTGCATCTCCGGCAGTGCGACCTTGGCGTTCATAAAGCTTTCGATCGCGAACCAGTTGCGGAAGGAGTTGAGTTCAAACGTCTCGCCAACGGCCATGTTTTTATAGCCCTTGGTGTTGATGTTCAGGTAAATGCCTGCACGGTCGTAGACGTTGTTTTCAAAATGATAGATCGTGTCCTTGCTGAAATCACCGGTCAGACCGAGATCCTCATCCGTGACCGTGTACGCTGCGTCGGCGCTCAGTCTGACGTAGTTCCAGTAGGTCGCGCCCTCCGGATGGCGGACACGGTAGAAGTAATCCGTGTTCTTGTCGAGATGGAACGTGGCCGTGCCGTCCTCGACGGAACGCGCGAACGGCTCAAGGAAGCTGAACACATAGTATTTTGCGAGCGTACCGGCGTCGATGGTCGAGCCCTTCGGCGCTGTGACCGTGACCGTGACGAATTCCTTGCAGGTCAGGCTGAGGCTGTCGTTCATCGTCGGGGTCTTGGAAGCGGTAGCCGGGTTGTAGTTCGGATGCGTTTCCACGTTCGGCGTGGCTGTCACGCTGACTGTATCACCAACGACAAACAGGCAGCTTGTGTAGGTCTTGCCCCAATTTACGGCCGAGCCAAACTCCGCCTTACGCTCTGCACCGGAGGCGTCGGTCACGCGCAGCGAAAGAGTATAGTCTGTGTCCTTAACCCATGAACTGGGGTTGACGGAGATCTGATACATCCGCTGTAGCTTGAAGCTGCTGCTGTCGCTGCTGACGTCGATCACCACGCCGCCGTTGCAGTCATTGTTCGCGTCATAGCCGTCAACCCAGTAAGCGCCGGGCGCAAGGTCGATGGTATACGCGCCGTCTGCGGCTGTCTTTTCAGCCAGCAGATCGTCCGCGCCCTTCACGCCGTCCATGTAGGTATACAGCTTCAGGGACTTGACCTGTGCGTCGTGCATACCGGACAGTGTGACGCTGACATCGCCCTCTGCTGCCAGAACGCCTGCGGGCAGCAGGCTCAGCAGCATCACGAGCACGAGCAGCAGGCTCAGAATTCGTTTCTTCATACATTTTTCCTCCAGAATCAAAATATCTATCGCAAGCTCCTTATTAAATAGGAGCAGAAACAGGGGGCGCAGACGGCTTTGGGAGAAACGAAAGCCCCCCCTTTTTAAAAAAAGGCGGGGGGGGGGCCGCCGGCGGGGAGCAAACATCGTCAGGCGATTATTTGCCTTTGTTTTCCAGATTCTCAACCTGCGGTAAACCGGTTGCCGAGGAGGCGCTCAGCAGGCCTGACTGGGCATAGCCGAACAGCTTCTCGCGGGTATCGGTGATATCCAGATTACGCATGGTCAGCTGACCGATACGGTCTTCGGCGGTAAACATGGAATCGCCTTTTTCCATGGTCAGACGTTCTGCTTTATAGGTCAGGTTGTCTGAAACGGTATTGAGGATCGAGTAGTCGTTACCGCGACGCAGCTCAAGGGTAACTTCGCCGGTGATCTGGCTCGCGACCCAGCGCTGCAGAGAATCACGCAGCATCAGCGCCTGGGAATCGAACCAGCGTCCCTGATACAGCAGGCGGCCCAGCTGACGACCGTGGGCATGGTATTGCTCGATTGTGTCTTCGTTATGGATACCGGTCAGCAGACGCTCGTAGGCGATATGCAGCAGCGCCATCCCGGGGGCTTCATAAATACCGCGGCTTTTCGCTTCGATAATGCGGTTTTCAATCTGATCGCTCATCCCCAGACCGTGGCGGCCGCCCATGCGGGTGGCTTCCAGCATCATCTCGACGTCATCAGCGAAGGTTTTGCCATTCAGCGCCACCGGATGGCCTTGCTCAAAGCGTACGGTTACCTCTTCCGCCGGGATCTTCACGTTTTCGTCCCAGAACTTCACGCCCATAATCGGGTTGACGATTTTCACGCTGGAATTGAGGAATTCGAGGTCTTTCGCTTCGTGCGTCGCGCCGAGCATGTTGGAGTCGGTGGAATAGGCTTTTTCAACCGACATCTTGTAGTCAAAGCCGCAGGCGATCATAAATTCGGACATTTCGTGCCGGCCGCCGAGCTCATCGATGAAATCACTGTCCAGCCACGGCTTGTAAATCTGCAGTTCAGCATTGGTCAGCAGGCCGTAACGATAGAAACGTTCGATATCGTTGCCTTTATAGGTGCTGCCATCGCCCCAGATGTTGACGCCATCTTCTTTCATTGCCGCCACCAGCATGGTGCCGGTGACCGCGCGGCCCAGCGGCGTGGTGTTGAAGTAGGTCAACCCACCGGTGGTGTTATGGAAAGCGCCACACTGAATCGCCGCGATCCCTTCTGCGACCAGCTGTTTGCGGCAGTCGATCAGACGGGCACCTTCAGCGCCATACTCTTTCGCGCGGCGCGGAATAGCATCGTAGTCGTCTTCGTCCGGTTGACCCAGGTTAGCGGTATATGCATAAGGCACGGCGCCTTTTTTGCGCATCCATAACAGCGCGGCGCTGGTATCCAGTCCACCAGAGAAAGCGATACCAATACGTTGACCAACCGGGAGATGCTTGAGAATCGTCGTCATAAAATAAAACCCTGCTCGATAGACTGTGGTGAGTTCGACTCAACAACCTTAACTGCATTTTTATGCATTAATTGTGAGTATTCATTTAACCATCTTTTACTGGCGACAGGAAGTGCTTCATCATCTTTAT
>ERZ791624.886-NODE-886-length-17221-cov-1.783992_pt1 | contig 17221 bp, 16 predicted proteins | sample MGYA00510058_ERZ791624 | MGnify/ENA primary metagenome ERZ791624 (study PRJEB30046, sample SAMN00715158) | human gut metagenome | study: EMG produced TPA metagenomics assembly of the A metagenome-wide association study of gut microbiota in type 2... | reverse complement strand
CTATGTCGGTCCAGTGATCGGAGCACATTCGGGTCCGGGAACACTGGCATTGTTCTTCCTTGGAGAACACAGATAAACAGCATCTTACAGAATAAGGATAGCCGGAACAAAGGTTGATTAAAAAAATAATTGAGAATCATTCCTAATAACTATTGACATTTATCAAAAAGTGTGTAAAATAGAATTATAGAAATTGATAACGTTTCTCAATAAGAATAAATAATAGAAAAAAGCAAAGGAGATTTTAATTATGGCAAAGTTTGTATGTAGTGTATGTGGATATGTATATGAAGGAGAAGCAGCTCCTGCACAGTGCCCTGTATGTAAGGCACCTGCTGAGAAGTTCATCAAACAGAGTGATGATAAGACATGGGCATCTGAGCATGTTGTAGGTGTAGCACAGGGTGCACCGGAAGATATCATGGAAGATTTAAGAGCAAACTTCCAGGGCGAATGTTCAGAAGTTGGTATGTACCTTGCAATGGCTCGTGTAGCATTCAGAGAAGGCTATCCTGAGTTGGTAATTACTGGGAGAAAGCAGCTTATGAAGAAGCAGAGCATGCAGCTAAGTTTGCAGAGCTTCTTGGTGAAGTAGTTACAGATTCAACAAAGAAGAACCTTGAGATGAGAGTAGAAGCAGAGCATGGTGCAACTGCCGGTAAGACAGATCTTGCAAAACGTGCAAAGGCACTGAATCTGGATGCAATCCATGACACTGTTCATGAGATGGCAAGAGATGAGGCAAGACATGGAAAGGCATTTGAAGGTCTCTTAAAGAGATACTTCGGTTAATCATTCTATGAATGAGCGTGCATGAGAAATGGCACGGCAAAATAATTATGAAGTAAATATATAATACACTCTAATAAAAAAATCCGATTGTCAGAATTTTTTGACAGTCGGATTTTTTATTATACGGAATCAACCTCTTTTAGAAGTTCGTTCGATATTAATTTTCTATTGAATTTTTCTTTTAAATATAGAGATTATATTTATAATATTGATTAATCTTTTAATTTAAAAGATGAATTACCATTGCCGTTAAAGGTGTTAGGATCTAAGCCACTTGCAGTATCTGTATTTGTGCCATCTGTGTTTGAGAATGGAGTGGTTGGCTCAGAGGTTTCAGGATTTGTATTTGCATATGCCTGATCATCGTACTGCATTGTTCCATTATAAGGGCTGTATGTATCATTCATACCCGGATTCTGTGCGCCTGAACCAGTATAGTTCATACCCGGATTTTGTACGCCGGAATCTGTATAGTTTATACCGGTATTCATATTAGGAGTATTTGGATCACCATATGCATCCGGATAAGGTGCTGATGGAATTTCTGGTGTATAGACCATATTTTTATGTCTGATGAAAGCAAATACAGCGAGCAGGATTCCGATGACCAAGAATACAAGTCCTATGATAATAGACGTGCGGCATCTTTCTTTTGTCATGACCTTGATGTAGTATGGCTGAATATAGGAATCCAATAGTGTTTTGTCTTCAGAGGTAAGGGTGATGTCATAAGAGGATGCATACATATCATAGACAAAATCTCTCATATAACCCATGATTTCATTGTTTGATTTGCATAGCTTTCCGGTATAGTGCAATGGTCCCGGATTGGTATCTGAATGATACCAGGTATAGTCCGATAATTTTTCGAGATCATCTTTCTTCGATTCTGCGACATTCAGTCCGAGATAGTAATCATTATTTTCAAGTGCATTGATCAGATAATATTGTTCTGTAGTTCTTTTGAATACGTAATTGGTAGTTTCGACATTTTCACAGAATGAATAATTGGCATATTCAACATTGATCTCTACGTATTTGCCATCAGCCAGATCGCTTACTGATGCAGTATTTAGATTGAGAAGATCGCCGTTCAGATTGTTGTAATCACGAATCCCCTGAAAGGCAAATACAGCACCAATGACTGCGAATATAATGCCGGGAATAAGGAGATCTGAAAGTCTCCTTCTTTTTGAATTGTTTTTAAACATGTAATGTCCTCCCATTTTTGTTTTTGTGAGCAAAATTCTTCTTTTTGTAGTACAATAGAGTACAAGTTACGCTCTTTTGCAATTTTATCAAATCTGCCATTTTTCTACAATGTGAAATCTGCTGAAAAAAAGCACCTATTATAAAGGTATGCGGGATGTCTGAATATTATTTTTTGGATAATTTGACCAGAGTAAATTATTTCAGAAAAACACGGGAGAAGAAATGGCAAGATGAAAGAACAGTAAGGTAAAAGAATAAAGAATGAGTCGAATGAACATATCAGAAAAGGATTTAGACAGAGATGCAGAAGAATAATTCAACAAATAAAGTAAAATCCACAAATGCAAATAAAGCTAAAAATTCAGGCGGATCAAGAACAACAAATAGAAAAGCAAATAAAAATACAGACAAATCTGCAAACAGCAAGGCATCATCAGGAAAAAGAAAGCAGAATACAGCAGACAGTAAAAAACGGTTTCTGTATCTGATACCGGTTGTTATATGGATGATATTTATATTCTATATGTCAGGAAAGACCGGACAGGAATCTTCCGGACAGAGTGGGAAGATCAGTTTGTTTATAACAAATCTCTTGGAAAAGGTACGGCAGGATCCGGCACAGGAGATGCAGAATCTACAGGATATTCTGGAGCTTGTTATAAGAAAGGCTGCACATATGACAGAATATGCGATCCTGTTCTTACTTTCATATCTGGCAACGGTGAAGATATCCATGAGCCAGAGCAGATTTTATAACAGAAGCATAGCTGTCTTAATTTCGTTATTATATGCATGTTCGGATGAGATGCATCAGTTATTGGTTCCGGGCAGGAGCGGAAAAATGATAGATGTCGGGATCGATATGGCAGGAGTGTTGATTGTTCTAATATGTATGATTCTGTCTAAGAATACGAAATGGAAGATCATTTGTGGAGTACTTTTGGGAGTGCTGTTAGTTGCAGCATTTGTCGCTCTGCTATTTGTCCCGTTTTGAAAAACTGACGCAGGACTTCGACCATTTCCGTGTGCAGCGGTTTACTTCATGCTGAAAAAATGATATATTAATGAATATATGTTATGCCAAAAGGAGCCGGAGAAATGACATTAGAGGAAGTTAGAAAGCAGATCGACGTGGTTGATAAGCAGATCAAGGTGCTGTTTAAGGAACGAATGATACTTGCAGATCAGGTCGCAAGGGTAAAGGCAGAATCAGAGGATGCTATATATAAGCCGGATCGGGAAAAAGCGATCATAACGAAGCTGACCGGGGATGTAGACGACAGCATCAAGAAAGAATATACGGCACTGATCAAGCGTATTATGGAGGTCAGCAGAAAGTATCAGTATGGGAGAACATTAGAACTTCGTAATTGCCTGGATGTATCGTTTGTGACGGAGGAACCGAAGGTAAAGAAGCTTGCCATGCTGAAGCATGAACTTTACATATGTCAGGGCTATTCCAGAGATCTGGTAAATACAGTCAGTGATTATGAACAAGTCATGGAGCTGATCCGGAAGGATGAAGCAGATGCCGGAATGGGTATATTTGAGGATATCAGCTATGGTGTGTCGGATTCGTTGCATGAGGCACTTACCATGAATGATTTCTATATTTACAGGTGCGATGAGGTATTGGACGAGGGACACCGGAAGAAGGTCGTTACATTCGGGAAACAACTGGTAGTTCTGCCGGAGCATAACCGGTTAAAGATCGTCTTTGTCTGTAAGAATAAGAGCGGAAGTCTGGCGAGTGTGTTATCGATGATATCCGATTATGGCGTGAATCTGACCGAGATCCATTCGGTGCCGTTCCGTGGAGGAGAATGGAATTATCGGTTTTATATCGAGCTAAACGGAAACCTGCTTCAGAAAGAGATCCAGGCACTTGTATTCCAGTTGATAAATGAAACAGAGACATTTAAGATACTTGGAAGCTATTTTTGTGAACAATAAATTTTTATATATAAGGGAGAAAAGACATGATAGACAAATTAGTAAAAAAAATCAAAGAGACAAAGGCACCGATCGTTGTTGGACTGGATCCGATGCTTTCCTATGTGCCGGAATATATAAAGAAGACAGCATTTGATGAATATGGTGAGACTTTAGAGGGTGCAGCGGAAGCCATCTGGCAGTACAATAAGGGTATTGTGGACGCAGTTCATGATCTGATCCCTGCTGTTAAGCCGCAGATTGCTATGTATGAGCAGTTTGGTATCGAGGGTTTAAAGGTATTCCAGAAGACGGTTGATTATTGTAAGTCAAAGGATCTGGTTGTGATCGCAGATATTAAAAGAGGCGATATCGGATCAACATCTGCAGCATATGCAGTCGGACATCTTGGAAAGGTTGCGGTCGGAAGTAAGACATATTCCGTATTTGGTGAAGATTTTGCAACTGTAAATCCATATCTTGGTACCGATGGAATCAAGCCTTTTGTAGATGTATGTAAGGAAGAGAAGAAGGGAATCTTTGTACTGGTCAAGACATCAAATCCTTCATCCGGTGAATTCCAGGATCGTCTGATCGATGGCAAGCCGTTATATGAGCTGGTTGGCGCTATGGTTAATGAATGGGGCAAAGATACGATCGGTGAGAGCGGTTACAGCAGTGTCGGTGCTGTTGTAGGAGCAACGTATCCAGAGATGGGTAAGGTACTTCGTAAGATCATGCCGAAGTCATTTATTCTTGTTCCGGGCTACGGAGCACAGGGCGGTAGGCTGCTGATCTGGTACATTATTTCAATGAAGACGGACTGGTGCGATCGTAAATTCATCCAGAGGAATCATTCAGCATACAAGCAGGAGAAATATGCTTCATTTGGCGAAGCAAATTATGCAGATGCTTCCCGTCAGGCAGTTGTTGATATGATCGAAGATATCAACAGCGTATTATAAATATCGGATTTATCAGAAAAACAGTATGCAGTACACGATGTGTGGTGATAGTGGAGGCGTACAGATCATATGGAAGAGATCACGGGAGGACATAGATACATGGGAAAAGTAAAGATAACAGCAGAGGTTGTGAGTCAGACCTGTATAGCAACAGATATATATAGTCTGATCCTGAAAGCAGGAGAGATTGCATCGCAGGCGGTTGCAGGTCAGTTTGTTTCTGTATATTCAAAGGATGGAAGCCGTATGCTTCCAAGACCGATCAGTTTATGTGGAATTGATAAAGAAGCAGGTACGCTTCGTCTGGTATATCGTATCGCAGGAAAGGGAACAAATGAGTTCTCAAAATTACAGGCAGGAGATACGGTTGATATTCTTGGTCCGCTTGGAAATGGCTTTATGAAGGAGTCTGGAAAAGCAATTCTGATCGGTGGAGGAATCGGTATTCCGCCGATGCTGCAGCTTGCAAAGGAGCTGGACTGTGAGAAGTCCATCGTACTTGGATACCGGGATGAGCTTTTCTTAAGTGAAGAATTTGAACCATATGGTACCGTGTATCTGTCTTCCGAAGATGGAATGCATGGAACAAAGGGAAACGTAATAGATGCGATCAAAGCATGTGCGGTAACCGGTGATATCATATATGCCTGTGGCCCGACGCCGATGCTTCGTGGAATCAAACAGTATGCGGCAGAGCAGAATATCCGTTGTGAGATTTCATTGGAAGAAAAGATGGCATGTGGTGTAGGTGCCTGTCTTGCCTGTGTCTGTCAGACAAAGAATGTGGACGAGCATTCAAAGGTACACAATGCAAGGATCTGTGCAGATGGTCCTGTCTTTTATGCTGAGGAGGTGGAACTGTAATGAGTAAAGTAAATATGGCGGTAAACATCGCAGGAGTAGAATGGAAGAATCCAATTACAGTTGCATCCGGTCATTTGGTTCAGGTATGGAGTATTCGGAATTTGTCGATCTGAACCGTCTGGGAGCAGTTACGACAAAGGGTGTGGCAAATGTTCCGTGGCCGGGCAATCCGACACCCAGAATTGCAGAGACATATGGCGGAATGATGAATGCCATCGGACTTCAAAATCCGGGTATTGATACTTTTATAAAAAGGGATCTTCCGTTCCTTGCAAAATATGATACAAAAGTGATCGTAAATGTATGCGGAAAGTCAAAGGAAGATTATATAGATGTCGTAGAACGGCTGGCAGATACAGATATTGATATGCTTGAGATGAATGTATCCTGCCCGAATGTAAAAGAGGGAGGAATTGCATTTGGTCAGAAGCCGGAAGCTCTTTATGATATAACACAGGCAGTAAAGAAGTTGCAAAGCAGCCGGTGATCATGAAGCTCAGTCCGAATGTTACAGATATTACAGAGATGGCAAGAGCTGCGGAAGCAGGCGGAGCAGATGCGCTGTCACTTATTAATACACTTACAGGCATGAAGATTGATGTTAAGCGTCGTACATTTGCTGTAAAGAATAAGACTGCCGGTGTATCAGGTCCCGCGATCCATCCGATCGCAGTACGGATGGTGTATCAGGTCGCAAATGCTGTCAAGCTTCCGATCATAGGCATGGGCGGTATCGCTACGACTGAGGATGCTCTCGAAATGATCATGGCAGGGGCATCGGCAATTGCAGTTGGCACAGCAAACTTCAATAATCCATATGCAACAGTGGAGATTACAGATGGAATTGAGAAGTATCTGATCGAGAATCAGATTGATGATATAAATGAGTTGATTGGGTGTGTAAAATAAAAGATATTGGGTTGTCTGCTTTATAGGATGTATTGGGGAGGCAGTTAGTTGGTTATGGAAAAACAATTTGAAGAAATTATATATTCCAGATATCAGGCACGTATCAGAGATATGAAGATTCTAAAGGTAGATGAGGGATTTGAACAGATCCTTGGTTATTCCGCGGAAGATGTAGAGCGCTTACAGCTTTATGTAAAGGATATTATGCTGGATGAAGATTGGGAGGATTATACAAAGATCATCTATGCAAAGATGTCGAGCCGGGGAGAAGCATATCTGGGACATCGGTTGAAAAAGAAAAATGGTGAAATTATATATGTATTTTGTTTTGGGAGGGCATTTCAGTCGGAAAAAGGAGAAATGTGCGGGGAGATCCTTATTACAGATATAACAAATACCAAGAGTTGTCGAAGCAGCTTGAAAATCTGACCGATATCAATTCTGAACTAAATATGGAATTAGCGGATAAGAACCGTATGCTGGAGTCTATTCTCAATAATCTGGCGGGCGGTGTCGGAGTATTTGATATCGGAAATAAGAAGATCACAGTAGAATATATCAGTGAGAGCTTTTATAAGATGTTCGACCTGAAAAAAGGTCAGCTTGGTACAGAAGGAAATGAATATATCAATCTGGCATTTGAAGAAGATCGGAAAGAACTGAAACGACAGATTAAGGAGACCTTGTTGTCAAATAAGATGACAATTGGTGAATATCGCTTTATTAATAAAAATAATCCGGAATCATATTATTGGGTGCAGGTATGCCTGTCGCTTCTTGCGGCAAGAAAAAGCGTTTTTTCCATATGCGCTGTCTGTGTAGATATTACGGATAAAAAGAAAGAAGAACTGGAAAAGAGTGCACAGACCGAGATGCTGAAGTTAGTGGCGCAGGGAAGTGATGAACTCTTGTTTTTCTATACGGTAGAAGATGACGCATGGTTATATCTAAGTATATGGACGGCAGAACCATAACTGTTTTTGATGATAAAGATTTTGCTGCAAACCTTGCTCAGTGTCAGTTGATCTATTCGGAAGACAAAAAAACGGTATCAGATGTATTGGCTGAATTGACAGCTGTTAAGGATACCGAAACCGTTGAAATCAGGGTCGATTTTATCGGTAATGGTATGTATCTCTGGCATCGTGCAACGCTTGACAGCGTTGCTGATACAAATGGTGTGGTAAAAAAGATTGTAGGTAAATTGTATTCGATTCATGAAGAGAAGCTGCAGAGTCAGGAATTGATTCTACGTGCGGAACGAGATTCTCTTACAGGGGTTTATAATCATAGCACCTTTGTGTCTAAAGTATCCAGGTTCCTTGCGGAATTTGATGAGACGCTGTGTGCACTCTATATGATCGATCTGGATGATTTTAAATTAGTAAATGATGCACTGGGACATTATGCCGGGGATGATTTGTTGTGTGACACAGCAGTTGTTCTGGAAAGTGTTGCAAATACATATGGTGGATTTAGTGGCCGGCTCGGCGGAGATGAATTTTCTATGTTTATTCCGGATGTAGTCGATGAAGATACGGCATACATGGTTGCGAAGACACTTAATAAGGGAATTCGTGCGATTAAATGTAAGGCGGAGCACTCGGCATCGATCGGTATTGCGGTTGATACTATATCAAAGTCGTTGAAATTCGATTCTTTATATTATAAAGCAGATCAGGCGTTATATTATTCCAAACGGCAGGGCAAAGACCGCTGTATGCTTTTCTGTGAGAAGATGGATGAAGCTAAACCGGTATTAAATTCTAAGTTCAGCAGTTATTCGGATGAAGAGGATTATCTGTTGGATGATATCTCGGATGTTGTATATGTAACGGAGATGAATTCTTATAAGCTGCAATATATGAATAAGGCAGCGAAGCTTGGTGTCGGTTTGGCTGAAGATGATACTTCTTATATTGACAAGCATTGTTATAAGGTGCTTCAGGGTATGGATCTTCCGTGCAGCTTCTGTACGAATAAGCTGTTATCAACGGAGAAGAGTTTTATCTCGCATCATAAGAATCTCAATAACGGAAAAGAATATGTTTTAAAAGACAGGATTGTAAACTGGCATGGAAGAAAGTGTCGTATGGAGATGGCTGTTGATATTTCTGATGCCGATAAAGTAACACAGGTTCTTTCTAACCGTTATGATATTGAGGATGCGTTGGTATCCAGTATTACACAGATTTCTACAGGAGGAGAGCATTCCTTAAATTACAGCAAACTGTTAGAAACACTTGGAGAATACTATGGCGCAAAACATGCTTGCTTGGTGGAATGTGATTCCAATAAGTTATGTGAATATCATGAATGGAAATCAGCAAATAGTAATTCGTTTGGGAAAAAACTAGAGATCTTTTATAAAGAAACTGTCCGGAGGGAACTGCAGAGTATATCGAGCAAAAAAGGTGCACTGATCATTAATCATATTCCGGACTACCCATACAAAACTTCGGATCTGTATTCGTTTTTTTTGGAAAACAGGATATGGTCAATGTATTCTGTCCCGATCAAAGACAATAAGTCTGAGATTATTGGAAGGATCATTATCTTTAATCCGCAGCTTCACAGTGGCGACCTGAAGCTTATGAATCTTTTATCCTTGTATATTGGAAATGATATTGTCAGCCGGGCACTTGCAGAAGAACGAAATTATGAAGTAACGCATGATCGTATAACGGGAGCATATAATCGTATCTGCTATATGGATTACATAAACCGCAGACAGAATCTGGAATCAGTGGGTATAGTGATTATTGATATCAATGAAGTGCGTAACATATTTGATGAATTTGGACAGTTCTTTGTTGATAATCTGATGATCGATTATTACCGACTGTTAGATAAGGTATTTCCGAAATCCTGTATTTATCGGATTGGAGATGATGATTTTGCTGTAATTTGTGAGAATATTTCACAGTGTGATTTTCTGGATCAGGTTCGTGCATTGAAAGGTCAGATTAAGATTGGCGATTTTACGGCATGTATCGGATATGTATGGGATGATTATGAGAAAGATATCAAGCGGATGGAAAACCATGCGTATGATATGCTCTATATGGAGAAACAGAAGTGGTACGATCAGAAGGATGAACATTCTTATAAATGGAGTACATTAACGAGAGAGCTTGTAAAAAAAGACATTGAAGACGGAATGTTCTTTGTGTATTTACAGCCGAAGGTGGATTATTCGAATGATCATTGTTATGGTGCGGAAGCACTGGTGAGATATGCCAAACCGGATAACCTCGCAAATGTGATCGATCGCTTGGAAAAAAGCAGAAATATAAAGTATATGGATCTCTTTGTGCTTGAAAATGTATGTAAAATGCTTATACGTTGGAAAAAAGAAGGGTATAATCTGATCCCGATCTCCTGTAATTTTTCCAGAATATCTCTGTTGGAAGAAGATATGCCGGAGCGTATCAATGCGATTGTTGAATCTTATGGAGTCCCAAAGGATATGATCGAGATCGAGATTACAGAGTCTGTTGGTGAGATGGAACATGAGATGGTTACCAGAATTGCAAATAAACTGCATACTGCAGGCTTCAGGATTGCCATGGATGACTTTGGAACAAAATATTCCAATGTATCGATTCTTTCTTCTATGAAGTTTGATGTGATCAAGCTGGATCGGAGTATGGTTTATAATATAGACAAGAATATAGCTAGCAGAACGATTTTAAGACATCTGGTTGAGATGTGCACAGATCTTGGAGTGGAATGTATTGCGGAAGGAGTAGAGACCAAGAAACAGGCAGAATACCTGAAGGAAATGGGATGCAACCATATTCAGGGCTATCTGTACAGCAAGCCTGTGAATATCGAATCCTTTGAGCAGGTCTATATGAAAAGAGAAGAATAAATAAAAGACTCCCTGTAGACGACATATATATCTTTATTTCGCAGAACACTTTCGTTCTATCTTACTCTGTATAACTTCGAACTAACCCCGGCTAAGCCTCGGTAAGGTCTCAGTTATCACGTAGCGGTGCTAAACTCATCACTTTACAGTGATTCGTTAAGAACCGACGTTCAGATAGGTCTGCTACATAAAATATATATGCTGTCTGTAGGGAGTTTTTTATTTTTTCTTCCTGATATGAACTTCCGGGATGGCCACATCATAGGAGATGTTCGCTTCCTCCTCGAAAGATTTTGTATGTACAGGATTCGAAGCGTCAGCGTCATTCGAATCCGAGTCTGACTGCGTATGAATTTCAGGAATTGCGAGATTGTCGTAAGTCAGATTATAATCTTTTTTCTTATCTTTTCTATGTCCGAACATGAGAATATCCTCCTTTTATAACAGGTTAATGAAGAATGTAATAACAAGGCTGTTGATAAAGTCTGCAAATAAACTGCCAACAAGCGGAATCAGGAGATAGGCTTTTACGGATGGCGAATATTTATCACAGATCGCCTGCATATTTGCCATGGCATTTGGTGTTGCCCCCATTCCAAAACCACAGGTTCCGGCAACCAGAACAGCAGCATCGTAGTCACGTCCCATGATGTTGAATTCAACAAAGTATGTGAACAGACAGATCAGAATAACCTGACTGGTCAGCAGGATAAATAATGGAAGAGCGAGAGATGCAAGCTGCCATAGTTTTAATGTGATCATTGCAATACCGAGGAACAGGGAGAGAGCAATACCGCCAAGGTCGTTGATCTCACCCATATGAATCGTGAACTTACCGGAATATTCACCGATATTTCGAATCAGTGCGGCTGCGATCATAGCACCGATGTAGATTGGAAAAGTTAACCCGGTTTTTGTCAGTAACCATGAGAATATCGTTCCGAGTCCTATTGCAAGGATCAATTGAAAAACAGCGGCTGCATACATATTTGTATGACGTTCATGTTTCTTTTCTTCTTCGATCAAAAGGCTGTCATCTTCAGGCACAACCGTTTCTAACAGATTCTTCTTCTCAATCAATCGTTTTCCGAGTGGACCGCCGATCAGACTTCCGGCGATCAAACCAAAGGTTGCAGCTGCAGTACAGATTGTGGTTGCACCGGATATGTCAAAGTCTTCCAGAACCGGACCGAAGGCACCTGCGGTTCCGTGTCCGCCGACCATTGGGATTGATCCGGTACACATACCGATCAGAGGGTCAAGTCCAAGGATCTTGGACATGCCGACAGCGAGTAGGTTTTGAAGTACGATCAGAGCAATAACAAGTCCCAGAAAGACCGCCAGTGATTTGCCACCGCTCTTTAAGACCTTCAGATTTGCCTGAAAACCTACAGAGGTAAAGAAGAATACCATACAGACTTCCCGTAGGGTATCATCAAAGGAAAATTCTGCCAATCCCGTACTGTAACAGATGCAGGTGAAAATTGCAAATAAGAGTCCGCCTATAACAGGAGAAGGTATACAGAATTTTTCCAGAAAGAAGATTCTTTTTTTCAAAAATGTTCCAAGCATCAACACAAGGACGGCAATCGCAAGTGTCTGATACATATCTAATTGAATTTTCATAATTACCCTTTCTTATGTTCAGAAATTATCGTACATCAACGGTAATCCCTTTTTCTTTGTAGTAAGCAGCAGCCCCTTTGTGAAATGGGATCGTGATGCCCTTTGTTGCTGCCTGTTCATTTAACTGCATATCGATCGAAAGTGAATATTGCAGATCATTTGCATGTTCAAACAGCAGCCTCGTAAGATCTTCCACAGTATCTTTCGATAAGTCGTTATCTGCAAGCATGACAGCCTGCACACAGACCGTTGATACATCCTCGGTCTGACCGGAATAGGTATTTGCGGGAATGGTAAAATCGGAGTAATACGAATAAGCAGACAATAGCTTATTTTTACAACTGTCGTTAAGTCCGATCAAACGGATATCACAGGTTCTTGTCAGTTCTTCAATGACCGTGGTCTGAATGCCTGCTGTAACAAAGAAAGCATCAATTTCACCGGAAACCAGGCTTTCGGCAGCATCGATATAGTCAAGGTTTGTGGTTTTGACCAGATCGTTATTCAGACCGGCAACCTCAAGGATCTGTTTTGCATTTCGTTCCGTACCGGAATCGGATGCTCCGATGCTTATGGTTTTTCCGGTCAGGTCATCGAGAGACTTGATGTTTGAATCTTTTTTTACAATGATCTGGCAGGCCTCCGGATACAGAGAGGCGATAGCGGAATATCCACTGATCGATTTCCCCGCAAATGTGCCTGTTCCATTTACTGCGTCGTCAATCATATCATTTTGTGCAATACAGAGATCAATGTAACCGTCGGCAAGCAGTCGTAGATTTGCCGCAGATCCGGCAGTCTTCTTTGCTTCAATGCTGTAATCAGGGGCATCATTGTTGACCAGACCGGCATAAGCATTTGCAAAGGTATAATAGATACCGCCGATATCCGCCGCACCGAATCGGATGGCGTCTTTTTTGCTGCTGCATCCTGTTCCGATAGTGGAAATAAGCAGGATCAGACAGAGAAAAAGTGCTGTTTTTTTCTTCATATTGATAAAATTTCCTTTCTAATGTATATATTTTTTCGTAAATATGGTAATATAGGACGGAATTGTTCTAAAGGTATGTCGAAAAATATAGACCTTTGGCTATTGTACAACAATTAGATACAAAATGGAACAGAAAAAAGTAACCATTTGTGTTTCGAAACCATTTGTGCTAGAATGAGTTCGAAATGCCTAACTAAAGGGTACATAAATGGTCTGAAATCAAGGAGGAATGAAAGAAAAATGGAACAGTACAAACAGGAATTCATTGAATTTATGATCGATTGTAATGTATTAAAATTTGGAGATTTTACAACAAAGAGTGGAAGAAAAACACCTTTCTTTGTAAATACCGGATTTTACAGAACAGGGGCACAGTTAAAGAGACTGGGTGAGTTCTATGCGGAAGCAATCAACAGTGCGTTTGGTCTTGATTTTGATGTATTGTTTGGACCTGCATACAAGGGAATTCCGCTTTCAGTAGCAACTACCATGTCGATTGCAGAAATGTATGATGAAGACATCAAATATTGCTCAAACAGAAAAGAGATCAAGGATCACGGAGATAAGGGGATCTTACTCGGAAGCCCGATCTCAGATGGTGATAAGGTTGTTATCATTGAAGATGTAACAACAGCCGGAACATCAATCCAGGAGACTATGCCGATCATTAAGGCACAGGGAGATGTAGATGTTATGGGACTCGTTGTTTCTGTTGACCGTATGGAGCGTGGACAGGGCAAGAAGAGTGCACTGACAGAGATTCAGGAAGAATATGGTATCCAGACAACTGCTATTGTTACAATGGCAGAGGTTGTAGAGCATTTATATAATAAAGAATATAAGGGAAAAGTCATAATCGATGATAAGTTAAAGGCTGCGATCGATGCTTATTATGACATTTATGGCGTAAAGTAGAAACGGTTGGTAGAAAAATGAAACTAGGAAGAAATGATATCTGCTGGTGCGGAAGTGGAAAGAAATACAAATCCTGCCATTTGAACATCGACAGCAAACTGGAAGAAATGAAGCTAAAGGGATATAAGATCCCGACGAGAAGAATGATGCGTTCACCGGAACAGATCGAAGGGATCCGCGTGGCATCCAAGGTAAATACAGAGGTGCTTGATTTCATCACTCCATTTGTAAAAGAAGGAGTATCTACAGGTGAGCTTGATCGAAGAATCTATGAATATACGAAATCAATTAATGCAATACCTGCCTGCCTTGGATATGAAGGATATCCGAAGAGTGTCTGTATATCGATCAACGATGTTGTCTGTCATGGTATACCGGATGAGAAAACAATCCTGAAAAATGGAGATATTGTCAACATTGACTGTACAACGAAATATAATGGATATTTTGGCGATTCATCCCGTATGTTCATGATCGGAGATGTTGATCCGGTCTGGAAGAAACTGGTAGAGGATACAAAGAAAGCACTGGATCTTGGAGTAGAAGTATGTAAGCCATATTCAACGATCGGTGATATCGGATATGCGATCAATACATTTGCCAAAGAGCAGGGCTATTCTGTTGTCCGTGAGATCGGCGGACATGGTGTGGGACTTGATATCCATGAAGATCCGTATGTCAGCCATATCGGACAGCCGGGCAAGGATTATGTAATTGCTCCAAGCATGACATTTACGATCGAGCCGATGATCAATCTTGGTGTGCCTGACGTATGGCAGGATGCTGATGATGGCTGGACGATCCGTACAGATGATGGCAAGCCATCTGCCCAGTGGGAATACACCCTTCTTATGACCGAGCACGGAATTGAGATTTTGGCCAAATAATACTTTCATATAATTATACAAAACACAGGGATTGCCCCTATACAGACCATAAGCCCCATTATAAATGACTCGTTACGGTTTCTGTTCAATGCATATGCCTGATTCGTAAATACTCCTGCGCTAACTCGCCAACTAAACGTTGGCTCAGACAAGCGCTCGTATTTACTGGCAATATGCATTTCACGACGAAACCTTCGCTGATGTCATATTATAATGGAGCTTATGGTTTGTGCAGGGGCAATCCCTGTGTTTTATATTTAAATTAAACTTTTATTATTTCTCTAAGATATCATAGATCAGATCCATGATCTTGTCGCCTGCTTCTGCGGACATCTTCTGAGCCTCATCATATGAACTGCCCTTGATTCCATAGTAGAACTTGATCTTTGGCTCTGTACCGGATGGTCTTACTGCAAGCCATGCATCATTCTCTAATTCATAGTAGAGAACATTTGAGTTCGGCATACCGGTCTTAACAGTTTCGCCAGTCTCAAGGTTCTTGATCGTCTCCAGACGGTAGTCACGAACAACCTTTGTCTTATATCCGGCGATCTCTGCCGGTGTATTGTCACGAAGTACATTCATGATGTGTCCAATCTTCTTGGAACCTTCTACACCCTTCAGAGTTACAGTCTTGATATCATCTACATAGTAGCCGTATTTCTCATACATATCCATCATAACATCCCATAAAGTCTTACCCTGTCCTTTATAGAATGCAGCAGCTTCGCAAAGTGCCATTGTTGCTACGATGGCATCCTTATCTCTTGCATGTGTTCCGATCAGACAGCCGTAGCTCTCTTCGAAACCAAAGAGATAAGTTCCCTTTCCTTCCTGCTCGAAACGTAAGATCTCACGTCCGATATTCTTGAAACCTGTGAAGCACTCAATCAGGTCTGTATTGTAATATTTTGCGATCGCATCAACCATGTTTGTTGTAACGATCGTCTTAATGATCGCACCGTCCTCCGGCAGCTTGCCATCGCGTGCTTTCATCTGACTTACTTCATATTCACACAGAAGGCTTCCTGACATGTTACCGGTAAATACCTTATATTCGCCTGTCTTGGAATCCTTTGCATATACACCAAGTCTGTCTGCATCCGGATCAGTTGCAAGAACGAGGTCTGCATCTACTTTCTTTGCAAGAGCAAGAGCAAGGGCGAATGCTTCCTTTGCTTCCGGATTTGGGTAATCAACTGTTGGGAAGTTACCATCCGGAAGTTCCTGTTCCGGAACAACATATACATTTTCAAATCCAAGATCAGAAAGAATTCTTCTTGCAGGAATATTTCCAGTACCATGAAGTGGTGTATATACGATCTTCAGATCCTTACCATATTTATCAATAGCATCCTGATGAAGAACCAGCTTCTTCAGTTCGCCCATATATGCATCATCAACTTCTGCACCGATCGTTACCAGAAGTCCTGCTTTGATCGCATCGATCATTTCCATTGTCTTGGTATCTGCAAAATCTGTAATGGCCTTAACCTCTGCCATGATTCCTGTATCATGTGGAGGTGTAATCTGCGCACCATCTTCCCAGTATACTTTATAACCATTGTACTCCGGTGGGTTATGACTGGCAGTTACATTGATACCTGCTACACAATCCAAATAGCGAACTGCAAATGACAGCTCCGGTGTCGGACGTAAAGACTCGAATCTGTATGCCTTGATTCCATTTGCTGCAAGACATAATGCTGCTTCCATGGAAAACTCCGGTGACATTCTTCTGGAATCATATGCAATAGCAACACCCTTATCCTGTTTGCCCTGCTTGATGATATAATTTGCAAGACCCTGTGTTGCTTTACGGACAACGTACTTGTTCATTCTATTTGTTCCGGCACCGATAATACCACGAAGTCCGGCAGTACCAAATACCAGATCACAGTAGAATCTTTCTTCTATCTCTTTTGGATCATCCTTGATTGAAAGAAGTTCATCCTTGGTCTCCTGACCAAATAACGGATTGTTGACCCACTGCTCATATACTTCCATATAATTGCGTTCGCTCATTTTAATATTTCCTCCTGTGCGTTCCTTTAAAACATTACACTTAATATATTTCCTAAATCCCAAAGTTAGATTTTCTCACACATGACATTATACATTCAAATTCCTAACTTGTGAACCCATAATGATTGCAAAAATCACTTAAAAATTTCTGCTTTTCTTGTTCATCTGTTATAAGTTTACTGAGTTTTTCAAGATTTGCAGGGGAAATCCAGCATTTTCTGGAGTTCAT
>ERZ791624.880-NODE-880-length-17307-cov-1.559761_pt1 | contig 17307 bp, 14 predicted proteins | sample MGYA00510058_ERZ791624 | MGnify/ENA primary metagenome ERZ791624 (study PRJEB30046, sample SAMN00715158) | human gut metagenome | study: EMG produced TPA metagenomics assembly of the A metagenome-wide association study of gut microbiota in type 2... | reverse complement strand
GGTGGTCTGCACAGGCGGGAGAATTCTTGGAAAGCCTCACTCGCATGAGGAGGCGGAGGAGATGATCCGGCTTCTTCAGGGACACACGCATCAGGTCTGCAGCGGCGTTACGCTGATCGGGACGGGCCTGGGCAGAAGCGTGACATTCGCGGAGACGACAGAGGTCGAGGTTGCGCCGATGACAGATGAGGAGATCCACGACTACGCGTACAGCGCGGAACCGATGGACAAGGCAGGAGGGTACGGTATTCAGGGATTTTTCGGCCGTTATATCACGGGCATCCGGGGAGATTATACGAACGTGGTCGGTCTCCCGGCCAGTGCTGTCTACCAGAACCTGAAGAAACTGTTCTGAGCGGCGCCGCGCGATTCGGGTCGCCGTGGAATCATTCTGATGGAGGTTCTGGCTGAAAACGCTGATTTCAGAATCTGACGGTGATGGTCGTTCCGACGCCGGGGGCGGAATCAAGTGTCAGGCTGGCATTGTGGAGCAGGACGATGTGCTTGACGAGTGCGAGACCAAGTCCTGTTCCGCCGGTTTTCTTGGAGCGGCTCTTGTCGACCCGGTAGAAGCGCTCAAAAACGCGGTCCTGCTGTTCCTTTGGAATCCCGATCCCATTATCCTTCACCACCAGGACGCTCTGTCCTTCTTCTGTGTAGACGGAGACCTTCACATAGCCGCCGGGGTAATTATATCGGATCGCGTTGTCACAGAGATTCGTGACAAGCTCACTCAGCATTTCTTCCCTTCCGAGAACCGCGGCCGGTTTTCCCTCAAAATACAGATGGACCTTGTTCTTTCCGGCGGAGACCTGCAGATTGTCCACGCAGCAGCGGGCAACCTTTTCGAGGTCAACCTTCTCGAACGGCTGACGGTCCTCAAAGTTGTCCAGCTGCGACAGCTTGATGATGTCGTTGATCAGGGACAGCAGACGTCTGGCATTCGACTGGATTTCACCGGCAAAACGTGTCACATCGGAGCCGGAGGCCATTCCGTTTTCGATCAGTTCTGCATATCCAGATATGGCTGTCAGCGGTGTTTTGAGCTCATGGGAGACATTCGCCGTAAAGTCCTGGCGCATCTTTGCGGACTTCAGGATGTCCTCATGCTGGGCCCGGATCTTGTTCGCAAAGGGAACCAGCTCCGGATAGGGCGCTTCCATGGAAGATCCGATTTTCTCCGCCATGGTGTCGATCGGAGAGACCAGACTTTTCGTCAGAAAATGAGCGAGCACGATGCTGAACAGGAAGGCAAGTGCGACGATCGCGAGAAGCCCGGGCAAAAAAGCCTCAAACAGAGACAGCATGTTGCTCTTGACCTTCGCAACGCGGATCACCGTCTGATTTGGAAGGAGAAGCGCATAGTAGAAGGTGCTCTTATTCAGGGTGTCGGAGCGGCGGACGGTCGTCCCGCTTCCTTTTTCGAGTGCCTCCCGGAATTCCGGCCTGTTTGCGTGGCTGGGCATCGTTGAGGCGTCTGTCCGGTTGTCGTACAGAACAGTCCCGTCCTTGTCGATCCATGTGATCCGGATCTCATCAGAGCCAAATGAAAAATGGGCGGCGGAGGATTTGGAAGGATCGTCAAACAAGCCGCTGTCACGGAGAATATCGGCGTCGGAGGCAAGGTCTGCCTCCAGCTGCGACTGAAACAGCTGATAGGTCACGATCGTGCCAAGCATCCCTGTCAGGATGATGGCGATGATCGAGATGAGAAGAAGGCTTGCATTGATTTTTTTCTTCATTGAAACCCTCCCTTTCTGCCCTTTCTACCATTTATGCTTCTGCTTTCGGAAGAAGATACCGCGCTTCCATCTCGCGCAGCCCTTTCTTATAGGCTTCGCTGTTTCTTGTCTTGATGATGTCCTGGTACTCATGAACGCCGATTTCGTCTTCCTTCAATGATAATGTACAAACCGCGATATTCGAGCAGTGGTCGGAGATGCGTTCCATGTAGGTTGTCAGGTCCGCCAGGATAAAGCCGAGCTCTATTGTACACCTTCCCTTGCGCAGACGTTCAATATGGCGCTGCTTTTCCTCCAGGTTCAGGGCATCGATGACTTCCTCGAGCGGCAGGACGTACTCGGCCTTCTCCGTGTTCAGCGTGCAGAACGAGTCGGTTGACATATCCAGAATGTCCGTGACAGCCTGACGCATGACCTTCAGCTCGCTGCAGGCCTCGCTCGAAAAATGAAGCTTCTTTTCATCCATTTCCCGGAAAGTGTCCGAGATGCCGACTGCATGGTCCGAAATCCGCTCGAAGTTTCCGATGTTGTGCTGGATCAGTGAATACAGACGGCTGTCCCTCTGGGACATATCATGCCCCGGGATCTGAATCAGATAGCTCCCGATCTTGTCCTCCAGGGTATCGATCGTATTTTCAAGTTCCCGGATTTTGACATCCAGATCCTCGTCAAAGCCGGAATCGATCATAGACAGGGCATCGGTGACGGCCTCGCGGGAGAGCTCGCTCATGCGGTTCGTCACATACCTTGCCTGCTCCAGCGCCATCGCAGGCCGATCCAGCAGATGAACGTCAAGCCGTCTGAGGACAGTGGCCGCATCCTCCGCAACATCGGACTTCGAATGCTTGTCCGGGACGGTCAGGATGGCCAGCTTCATCAGCTGGTTGCCGAACGGGAAGAGTACGATCGTTGTGATGATATTGAACAGGCTGTGGATGACGGCGATCCCGGCCGGCGTCGCCATCTCTCCCATGAAGGCAAAATGCACAAAGTGATTCAGCGTGTAGAATGCCAGCATAAACAGAACGGTGCCGATCAGGTTGAAGTACAGGTGAATCATCGCCGCACGCCGTGCGTTCTTCCTCGTTCCGATGGAGGAAATGAGCGCAGTGACGCAGGTTCCGATGTTCTGCCCCATAATAATCGGGATAGCTGTCTTGAACGGCACAATCCCGGTCAGGCAAGTGCCTGCAGGATACCGACGGAGGCGGAGGAGGACTGGATGATGGCGGTGACTGCCAGTCCCATCAGGGTTCCGAGCACCGGGTTGCTGAACATCAGAAGGATGGATGTAAAGCGGCTGTCGTCCGCGAGCGGCGCGACAGCATCGGACATCGTCTCCATACCGAACATCAGGACGGCGAAGCCCATCAGGATCATGCCGATGTTATGCTTCTTCTCCTTCTTGGAAAACATGAGGAAGCAGATGCCGATCAGTGCGAGGATCGGGGAAAATGAGGAGGGCTTGAGCAGCTTGATCCACACAGCGTTCCCGCTGACCCCGGTCAGGGAGAGCAGCCAGGAGGTCACGGTGGTTCCGATGTTGGCGCCCATGATCACGCCGACGGCCTGCTCCAGCTTCATGATGCCGGAGTTGACGAAGCCGACCACCATGACGGTCGTCGCCGAGGAAGACTGGATGACGGCCGTGACGGCCAGACCGAGGAGGACACCGGAAAAGCGGGTGGAGGTCAGTTTTTCCAGCAGCTGTTCCATGCGGCCGCCGGAGAGCATCGTCAGCCCGTCTCCCATGGCTTTCATGCCATAGAGGAACAGTGCCAGGCCGCCGATCAGCGTGAGAATAGAGAAAATGTTCATGTTCGATCCTCTGAAATAGTGAAACCCTTGAAACAGTGACCATGAATGAGGCGCAGACATCTGACAGATACCCGAACGCCGCATTTCCTTAGATAGTACATAGGAAAACATACCATGGCTGTGTCAATTACAATGGTAATTTATGTAAAGGGTATGTAAAGTGAACCTGACTTTACAAATCTGATACATTATTTTCTAGGAATCATTTCACACTTTACCGGACTTTGGTGGAACGGGTCCTTTTTCGGGTGGTACGATTCGGGCTGTAACAAAGGAAATTAAAAACAGCATCTCGAAAAGAGCAACATCTCAAAAAGGAGAAAAAACATGAAGTTCAGGAAGGTAGCTGTACTTACAATGATCGGTGCAATGGCAATGAGCATGACAGCATTCGCGGATTCTGATCTGTCCAAGCTCAGCGGAGACATCAGCTGCACCGGATCATCCGCCCTTCAGCCGCTTGTCCAGGCAGCAGCGGACAAGTTTGCCGATGTCGCGCCGGGTGTGAACATCACGGTCGATGCTGGCGGATCGGGACAGGGACTTCAGAACGTTTCAGATGGAACTTCGACTGTTGGCGATTCTGACGTGTTCGCTGAGGAGAAGCTCGATAAGGACAAGGCGGCAGAGCTGGTTGACCATCAGGTCTGCGCAATCGGTATGGCAGTTGTTGTTTCTCAGGATGTAGCAGACGGCGGTGTCAAGAGCCTGACGACCGATCAGCTCGTCTCCATTTTCACAGGAGAGACAACCAACTGGAAGGATGTCGGAGGCCCGGATGAGGACATTACGCTTGTCCTTCGCCCGGAGGGTTCCGGAACTCGTGCAACCTTCGACAAGTATGCACTTGGCGGGGCTGAGGAAGCAGGCGAGGCGATGGAGAATGATAACTCCGCTGAGCTTCAGAAAGCGCTTCAGGACACGAATGGTTCTGTCGGATACCTGGCTCTTTCCTACATCCTTCCGGATGAGGCAAAGGACGCAATGAAGGGAATCGCAACGGTTGCAATCAACGATGTCGAGCCGACGCTTGAGAATATCTACAGCGGCAAGTATGATGTCTGGGCTTATGAGCATATGTACACCAAGGGTGACGCTGATGAGGCAACCCAGGCCTTCATCGATTACATCACCGGAGACTTCTCAGATGATGTCGAGTCCCTTGGCTACTGCGTATCCTCCAAGCTTACCAAGACAGACGGTCATACCGGACTGAGGATACAGCCGCGGCGACAGAAGCAGCAACCGAAGCACAGTAAGTTTCAACATCGCCCGGACCCGGAAGACGGAAACCGGAAAAGTCAGGCAGAAACAGTCTGAGACCCGCCCACCGAAGGAACATCGATTCGGGTGGGCTTTTTTGGAGAATCCAATCTATGTATAGCAGAGGAAAAGAAAAAACCTGGAAATTCTTTGTGATGCTTTGCGGGCTCCTGATGATTGCGCTTCCGATTGCGATCGGTGTCTTTCTCGCAGTCAAAGGAAATGCTCTGTTTTTCCAGTATCACCACTCGCTCTGGGAATTTCTGTTTACGACGACCTGGAAGCTGAAGGATAACCTGACCGGAGGCGGACAGGCAGGGGCGGCTGTCTTTATCGTTGGCTCTCTGATTGTCTGCGGCCTGGCGCTTCTGATTGCGGTGCCTTTCTCACTGGCTGCCGCCATCTTCATGACGGAGATCGCGCCGAAGGCCGGAAACCGGATTCTGCGGCCGGCGGTGGAGATCTTTGTCGGGATTCCTTCGGTTGTATATGGCTGGATCGGCATGACGGTTCTGGTTCCTGCGATTCAGCAGCTCTTCCACCTCAAGACCGGGCGATCGGTTCTGGCAGGCGGAATTGTCCTGGCAATCATGATTTTTCCGTCCATCACAACGGTAGCGGCAGATGCGATCCGTGCGGTACCGGTTTCCGCAAGGATGGCGGCTTATGGCCTCGGCGCGACGCGCTGGCAGGTCATCCACCAGATCGTGCTGCCGGCTGCGAAGACGAGTGTGCTGACGGGTGTGATCCTCGGACTGGCGAGAGCGTTCGGCGAGGCGCTTGCCGTTGCAATGGTCATTGGCAAGACACCGGCTTCCCGAAGGGGATCTTCGGGCAGACAGCGACGATGACAACCGTCATCGCGTCACGGATGGCAGAGCTGATGGAAGGCAGTGAAGCCAAGGCAGGGCTTTGGACGATTGCATTTGTCCTGTACCTGATCTCGCTGCTGTTTATCTTCCTGATTCATCTGATTGCGGCAAAGGGGGCGAAGAAAGAATTATGACAGAGATCAAAAACGAACAGAAAAAAGACCTGACACCCTCCAGAAGCCTGATCGGGCGGGCCAGGGCTGTGGACCGGATCTGGACCGTCGTGTTTTATCTGGTTGCTCTGTTCTTCCTGCTGCTGTTGTTTGCGTTTGCAGGGTATGTCATTATCAAGGGCTTTGCCGGCGCAACACCGGAGATGTTCCGGTTCGACAGAAATGGGATCGGTAATTACTTTTTCAATACGATCTATCTTGTTTTCCTTTCCCTGCTGATCTCGGTGCCAATCGGCGTGATGGGCGGGATCTACATGGCGGAATATGCAAGGGATAATGCCTTTACAAAATTTCTCCGGATCGCCATCGAGACGCTGTCCTCGCTGCCGTCGATTGTGGTTGGCCTGTTCGGATATCTGATCTTTCTGGTTGCGACCCATTCGCAGCCAAGCCTTCTGGCAGTGTCGTTCATAGATTACATTCTTGTGGCCATTCTGTCCCTCCCGCTGATGACGACAACGACGGAGGACGCGCTCAGGAACCTCCCGCCAAGCTATAAGCTCGGGTCTCTTGGCATGGGAGCGACGCTCCGCCAGACCATTCAGTCGGTTCTGATCCCGGCCTGTGTTCCGAGAATCATCACGGGCATCATCCTGGCGGCAGGCCGCGGCTTCGGTGAGGCAGCAGCACTTCTGTATACATCCGGTTCAGATACCAACATCAAGTGGGATCCGCGTGCGTGGGTCAACCCGTCGCTGAACCCGTTCAACCCGCTCAGGCGCGGCGGGACTCTCTCTCTGAAGATCTGGTCCTCCTTCACGGCTTCCGTCGGTGCGGAGGATGTAGCCAATCTGAGTGCGGCGATTCTGATGATTCTGGTGCTGTCCTTCTCCCTTCTTGCGCATTATCTGGAGGGGAGAATCCGGAAGAAGATGGGCGATACCAAGTGAGCCTTTGGGAGGATAAGAAGAGATGAGTGAAAACAGCAAGTTTACAGCGAGGAATCTGAATCTCTACTATGGGGATTTCCATGCGCTGAAGAATATTAACTTTGAAATCGAGGCCAACAAGATCACGGCACTGATCGGACCTTCCGGCTGCGGCAAGTCAACCTTCCTGAAGACATTGAATCGTATGAACGATTTTGTAGAAGGCTGCAAAATTGAAGGAGATGTCCTTCTGGATGGAAAAGACATTTATAAGACAGACATGAGCGCCATCGAGCTGAGACAGAGAGTCGGAATGGTCTTCCAGCAGCCCAATCCTTTTCCGAAATCCATCTATGAGAATGTCGCCTATGGCCCGAGAATCCGGGGGATCAAAAAGAAGAGCGAACTGGATGAGATTGTAGAGACCTCTCTGCGCGAGGTCGGAATCTGGGATGAATTCAAGGATCGCCTGCACAAGTCCGCGCTGGGACTTTCCGGCGGACAGCAGCAGCGGCTCTGTATTGCGAGGACTGTTGCTGTCCATCCGGAGGTCGTTCTGATGGATGAGCCGACCTCGGCGCTGGACCCGATCTCCACGAGAAGATCGAAGATCTGGCCGTGGAAATGAAGAAAAAGTACACCATTGTGATTGTCACGCACAACATGCAGCAGGCGAACCGGATCTCCGACACGACGGCCTTCTTCCTGCTGGGCGAGCTGATCGAGACCGGTGCGACAAAGGACCTCTTCCTCAACCCGAAAAACAAGAAGACGGAAGAATACATCACCGGAAGGTTCGGCTGACTGCCGGGCACGGCAGGGAACAGGCGGCCCCATCAAGCTGGGAGCGGCTTGTCAGCTGTATCGTGAAGGATGACGTTCATATTTCTGGGATCATGCTGAGGGACTGCGGAAGCTTATGCGGGTGGCTTCAGAAAACCGGCTGAGCACACCCCAAAGAAAGGCAGACGGCTTGCAAAGGAGTCAGCCAGACAGTTTGTCCCGGAGAGTCAGGAGGTAAGGATGGGAACACGGAAAGGATATGACCTGGAGTTGAAGGAAATCAATGACCGGGTGGAGACGATGGGCAAGCAGGTGCTGCTCGCCATTGACCGGACGATCATCGCGCTGGAGAAGATGGATGTCGTGGCAGCGAATGCGATCATGAAGAATGATGCACTGATCGATGCGATGGAGACAGATATTGAGGAACGCTGTATACAGATTGTTGTCAAGGAGCAGCCAATCGCATCAGACTGGAGGCGGCTTGCCAGCTACATGCGGATGATCAGTGACCTGGAGCGGATCGCGGACAACTGCAGTGACATTGCCATTTACATCAAGAAGCTGGCGTCCCTGAAAACCGTCACGCCTCCGGCTTATCTTGGTGAGGCCTTCTCGTCCATGCGGCAGATGGTCGCTGACATGGTGGAGGCCTTCCATAATGAAGATCTTCAGCTGGCAGAAAAGGTTGTAAAGGCAGACGATATCATCGATGAGCTGTTTGAGAAGAATGTTCAGGAAATCCGGGATGCCATCAAGGCAGACACAGATGCTATCGAGCAGTATCTGGATTATCTGTTCATCGACAAGTATGTAGAGCGGATGGCGGACCACGTGACCGCCGTCGCGTCCTGGATTTCTTTTATCACAAAGGGCGAACTGAACATCATGTTCACGGACCGCTATGCCAGGGAGAGCAAGGGCGACCCGCAGTGACAGCAGAAGACAGGACGGCCTTTCTTATTTTTTACAGACATTTCACGGCGACAGGCGGTCAGAGTTCACATTCTGCATTTACACTCTTCCTGTAATCAAATACAACAAGATACAATTGCAGGAGGGAATACGAAATGCTGAATCACAAAATCACTGGAATGATTCTGACGGGAACGCTTGCGGCATGCCTGAGTGTGTCTGCAATGGCATCGACCGCTCATTTCAATGACTCCAGCGTAACAGGAAAGGATTCTGGCTGGGAAGACTGGACCAAGCAGTGGCCGACTGTCGCGGCGGATTATGAGAAGGTTTCCATCTCTGTCGGCGCAGATCAGACGCAGCTGAACTTTGGCTGGTATTCCAAATCAAAGGACGATGCGAAGGTCTTCTTTGGGGAGGATCAGGACAAGCTCCAGGAGTTTGACGGAGAGAGCGGAGAGGTTGACAAAACGTTCACGGGCGATACCCAGTACTATTACAATCATGTGACGGTCACGGGACTGAAGGCATCGACGAAGTACTTCTATACGGTCCAGAAGGATGGAAAGCAGACAGATCCGGCAGAGTTTGACACCCAGTCTTTTGATACGATTAAGATGCTCTATGTCGGTGATCCGCAGGTCGGAGCCTCAAAGGGACAGCCGACGGCTTCCTCCGAGGAGCTTGCGGAGGACAGCGGCGAGGCCAATACGGCAGCTGAGAACGATGGATTTGCGTGGAACCGTACACTGAACATCGCGCTGGATCAGAACAAGGACATCAACTATATATTTCCGCAGGCGACCAGGTCAACAACACCGGCAACCCGAAGGAAGAGGAGTTTGCCAGCTACCTGAACGCGGAAAAGCTGTCCGGCATCGCAGAGGCAACCACGATCGGCAACCATGACTCCCTGACAAAGGATTATGGATATCATTTCTTCAATCCGAACCAGACCGGGAAGGGGCTGACAGAAGCAGGGGGTGACTACTACTACAGCTACGGACCGGGCTTGTTCATCGTCCTGAACACGAACAACTATAACGTCGCTGAGCACGCCGAGACGATCAAGGAAGCAGTCGCATCGAACCCGGATGCAAAGTGGAGAATCGTCACAATCCATCAGGATATCTACGGCTCCGGCCTTGATCATTCCAACACGGACGGCATGATCCTCCGCACACAGCTGACTCCTCTGTTCGACGAGAATGACATCGATGTCGTTCTTCAGGGACATGACCACACCTACAGCAGAACCAAGATGCTGGAAGGCGACGGTCAGGAGCATGGCAAGTATGAGTTCAGGCTGGATGATACCGGCAAGGACTATGACTGGGATCATGCTTACAATGTCGACACGGATGAAGCAATCAAACTTGATACCTCTGACGCGACAGATGATGAGAAGGCTGCAAAGGAGAAGTTTGACAAGGACAACAACTGCTACACCATCGAGGATGTGGACGGCAATTCTGTCGACAATCCGACTGGAATCCTCTACATGACCGCAAACTCTGCATCTGGATCCAAGTACTATGAGCTGGCGGAGACGCAGCAGGATTACGTAGAAGTCCGCAGTCAGAACTGGCTTCCGTCCTACTCGGTCATCTCTCTGAGCGACAGCGCCTTCACGATCGATACGTACCAGATCAAGGATGACGGATCGGTAGAAGCGATCGATGACACCTTCACCATTAACAAGACGGATGATGGCACGGCTTCCACCAAAGCGACAGAAGCATCTGTTTCTGATGCTTCCTCAGATGAGGCCGAAACAGATGCCCAGTCGTCAGATGAAACAGCCGCTGCGACCGAGGCACAGTAAACCTGAACATCAGACAACTGCTCTGTGCGATAACAGCGCAGGGCAGATCAGACATACAGGGTTTGGAAGAAGCTGCTCCAGGTGTAAGAGCCCGGGGCAGTTTTCATATACAGAGAGGGAGCTGAGACATGGGACGATTTGCAATCAAAAAGTCGGCGGTCGACGAGAAGGAGACAGTTGTGACCGATGAGAAGCAGACAGCTGTGACCGATCAGAAGCAGACAGCTGTGACCGGGAGAAACCTTCGGAAGGCAGAAAAAAACGCATCAACCGAGAAGCGAATCTGGATCCGGCGGGTTGTGATGACGATCATTTTTCTCATTTTGATTCTTACTGCCTACAGGCTGAACACGATGAAGAAGACGGAACTTGTCACCCGCACCGGGAATACATATGAGAAGGGGATTGTGCAGGAAGTCCTGCACGACAACCTGCAGGCAGACGGGACACGCAGCGGAGAGCAGGTCGTGACGGTAAAGATGACAACAGGAGTGCGCAAGGGAGAGGTCATTCAGATGACTTCCTCATCCGGCTTCCTGTTTGGGACAGCCTGTACGCCCGGTCTCCATGTCATTGTTGTTCAATCCGTCTCCGGTGACTCGACGGTATCCTCCGTCTATTCCAGAGACCGCGGTGGGATGATCCTACTCTTTGGCCTGCTGTATCTTGTGGCACTGATTGCGGTTGGCGGCAGGCAGGGCTTGAAGGCCTCTGCCTGCCTGATCATCACGTTTTTCATCATCATCTTCATCTGGATTCCGCTCATCTATCTGCGGGTCTCCCCAATCCGCTCTGCTGTCGTGGTCTGCGCGCTGACGACCATCCTGACCTTCTGGTGCATTGGCGGAATCAGCCGCAAGACAATCACTGCAACGCTCGGGACGGTCTCAGGTGTTGTGATCGCCGGAATCTTTGCGGAGCTCTTCTCTCTGGCGACTGGAATCAGCGGCTGGAATGTCTCGGACATCGAGACGCTGTTGACAATCTGGGAGTCAAACCGCATTAAGGTCGGAGGTCTTCTCTTTGCAGGGATTCTGATCTCGGCGCTCGGTGCGGAGATGGATGTGGCGATGTCCATATCCAGCTCGATGCAGGAAGTGTGCAGACAGAATCCGGGGATTTCAAGGTGGGAACTTTTCTGTGCGGGTATGCGCGTTGGGAGAGACATGATGGGAACAGACTCCAATACGCTCCTTCTGGCTTTTGTCGGAACAGAGGTTTCCCAGCTGGTCCTGAATTTTGCCTATGACCTTCCGGCTGCACAGGTCCTCAATTCCAACAACATCGGAATCGCTGTCATGCAGGGTCTTTCCGGCAGCTTCGGCATTGTGCTGTCTGTCCCGATCACCGTGCTGATCGCATCCTGGATCTTCCGGGGGAAGCCGTCAGATTCCGTAGAACAGATTCTTCAGTGAAGATCCAGCTCCGGCGGCTCGTCGAGGTGCTGCGAGACGTACTTACCATCCTTCTTGCGCTGCCGGACACATTCGGTCAGGAGGTACTCGATCTGGCCGTTGACAGAGCGGAAATCGTCCTCCGCCCAGGCGGCAATTGCGTCGTAGAGCTTTTCGTTCAGCCTGAGCGGAATCTGTTTCTTTGCCAATTTTATCCCTCCTTTCAGCTATGCCGAACTGAAGATTTTACAGGTTCAGATCAGACGCAGACCGAATGCGGGTCAGATGCAGATCTGATTCTGGCCGGAACCGTATGCAATCCGGAAACTCACGGGTTCAGTACAGAGAGCCGGAATTCACAACCGGCTGCGCGTCGCGGTTGCCGCAGAGGACGACCAGCAGGTTAGAGACCATGGCAGCCTTGCGCTCATCGTCAAGATCGACAACATCATCTTCCTTCAGCTTCTCCAGGGCCATCTGTACCATGCCGACGGCACCGTCTACGATCAGTTTTCTCGCATCGACGATTGCCGATGCCTGCTGGCGCTGCAGCATCGAAGCCGCAATCTCCGGCGCGTAGGCCAGGTAAGTGATGCGGGCATCCAGGATCTCGAGTCCGGCAACCTCTACCTTGCTCTGGATCTCGTCCCGAATCCGCTTTGCGACGACCTCTGTGGAGCCGCGCAGGGAACCGTCGTCCGCCTGACCGTCGCCTGTGGTGTCGATGTTCGGCGCGACATCATATGGGTAGATCTTCACAACACTGCGGACAGCTGCATCGCATTGGAGCGAGAGGTATTCCTTGAAGTTGTCAACGGTGAAGACAGCCTTTGCCGTATCGACAACCCGCCACATGACGGCGACCCCGACCTCGACCGGGTTCCCAAGCGCGTCGTTGACCTTCTGGCGGCTGTTGTTCAGGGTCATCACCTTGAGAGAAATGACATTCCCGCTGGAAGAGGGGGTGGAGGGCTCAGCGGCACCCTTCAGCAGTGCTGCTGCAACAGAATTTTTATCGCCTTCGTTCACATCCCGACTCTGGCCAAGCTGGGTTCTCTTAGCAGGATTGAAGCTGCTGCAGAAGGGATTGACCGCATAGAAGCCAGGTCCCTTCAGTGTTCCAATGTAGTCGCCGAACAGTGTGATGACGAGCGCCTCCTGCGGCTTGAGGACACGCAGACCTGCCAGCGGAAGCCAGCAGATGAAAGCCAGGATCATGGGAATGACCTGAAGTGCCAGAGGGCCGTCGGTTGAGATGAACAAGACGGTCAGAAGCACCAGTCCGACCTCGAGTGCAAGGGTCAGGGTGAGAACGAGCATACCATTCTTCCTGGCATTCAATATCTTTTCCTTTACATCCTGGGACTGTTTTCCGACAGCTGCATCTGACGTTTGATTCTGGTTCTGATTCAGATTGTCCATCATGATTGGATCCTCCCTCCAATTGCGAAGATGCCTAACTGATATCATAATGATATCAAAAATGAGCGCCCTGTCAAGAGTACTCTGCTGTTTTTATGACACTTTTATTGCAGATCCGCGTGTGCTGCGGTCTGACAAACCGGATATAATGGGCGTATGGTTTTGAATGCTTCACGAATCATCTGTCAAGAAAGGATTTTCTGATCACGCATGGGCTATAATCAGCTGTCCTACCTGCTTGGGTTTCTCCCGCTGGTTCTTCTATTGTTCTCCATCTGTCCGAAACGATTCAGAAGGTATGTGCTTGCCGGCGCCTCCTGGCTGTACTTCTTTCTTTGCAGCCATTATCTGATTGTTTACCTTCTCGGAACGACGGTGTGGGTATACTTCATGGGAATCTGGATCGGGAAGCTCGGGGACGGACTTCCGGAGAGTGCGGCTGCCGCATCAAGGAAACCGTACAGAAAACAGGCCGTGGCGCATCAGGCTGTGATGCTCCTTGCAAACGGTGCTTTGTTTGGCGTCCTTTTCTATCTGAAATATACCGGCTTTTTCGTGCGGCAGTTGAACAGGCTGGTTGTACACGCAGGCGGAGCCGCGATCATCGCGCCGAGGCTGCTCGTGCCGATCGGCATTTCCTTCTATACACTGGAGGCAGTGGGATATCTTCTCGAGGTCTACTGGAAAAGGATTCCGGCGGACAGGGATTTCATCCGGATTGCGCTTTTTCTGGGGTTCTTTCCGCAGACGATGGAAGGACCGATTGCGCGCTACGGGGACACCGCCATGCAGTTCTCCGGCCCGATGGAGAAGACAGAAAAAACAGAGGACGGCGTGCCGCACACGATGGAGAAGATGGAAAATCCAGAGGACGGCGTGCCGCGCACGCTGGAGGAAATGACAGCCTCCGTCATGCGCATCTGCTGGGGAATGTTCAAGAAGCTGGTCGTAGCTGACCGGCTGAATATCATCGTTGCAACCTTGTTCGGGGAATATGAGAAGCAGAATGGCGTGCTGATCATTGTGGCAGCCGTCTGCTACACGATTCAGCTTTACATGGAGTTCTCCGGGATGATGGATGTGGTCATCGGCTCCGCCAGACTGTTCGGCATCCGTCTGCCGGAGAATTTCCGTCAGCCCTTCTTTTCTCAGACAGCGTCGGAATTCTGGAGACGGTGGCATATCTCGCTCGGTGCCTGGCTGAAGGACTATCTGTTCTATCCGGTCGCGGCATCGACAATGGCCAAAAAGCTGGGGAAAAGACTCCGGAAAAAGTCCGGGCGGTATGTGGCGAAGCTGGCCGTTTCCGCGCTGGCACTGACACCTGTCTGGCTGTTCAACGGTCTGTGGCATGGCGCGGAGTGGAACTACATCTTCTACGGGATCTATTATCTTGTGCTGCTGATCCTGGAGCTAGCGCTTGAACCGGTCAGGGCGGGCTTCTACCGCAGGACAGGAATCCATCAGAATGGTCGAGGCGCCACACTGCTGCGGATTCTGAGAACCTGGGTGATCATCTTCACAGGGGAGATGTTTTTCCGTGCACCGGGACTGCGGGCAGGTCTTTGTATGTTCCGGAGTCTGTTTCACGGGTTCGGAATCAGCCGCCTCTGGGACGGGACGCTCCTGACATTCGGCCTGGGGATGGCAGACTGGACAGCCATCGCCGGCGGAACAGCTGTTGTTTTTCTCTATGATCTGATGCGTGAGCGCGGCTTTTCCATCCGGGACTGGGTTTTTGCCAGAAAGCTGCCGGTCCGGTGGGCACTTTACAACGCACTCCTGCTTGCGGTGATCATTTTCGGCGCATACGGAACCGGCTACCAGGCGGTCGACCTGATTTATGCCGGATTCTGAAGGGAACAGTAATATGGGAAAAGAGACATCGAAATCGATCCGTTCAGGAGGACGGACAACGCTGCGGGTGACCGGATTTTTTGTCTGCCTGCTGGTCCTGCTGCTTCTGGCATCGCGGCTTTTTCTGGAGATTACCGGTGCGGAGGCAAGGCACGGATACCGTTCCCGCAACACGGTCTACTGGGATCTGGAGCAGGAGCAAAGGAATCGCCTGGATCTCCTTGTGCTTGGAAACAGCGAGGCTTTCGCGTCCTTCTCCCCGATGGAGCTGTGGCTGGGCAGCGGGATTCCGTCTTACCTGGCATCGATTCCGGGGGAGACGATGGTGGAAATGAATTCCATCCTCCATGCGGCGCTCAGGCGGCAGCACCCGAAGGCACTGCTCATCGAGACCCATGCGCTCTTTACGGATCTGGAACCCGGAAAGGCAGATGAACTGCTGTTTCAGCAGGCCGGGCAGAATGCATTTCAGATCTTCCGGCTGCACAATCTATGGAAGGATGCCATCGAAAAGCCGAAGAAGAGACGAAGGGTCTGGAAAGGGTTTCGGATGATGCCTACGATACGGCCGCCGAAGCAGCTCGATGACTACATGAAACCTGATGACGGGACAGAACCGATTGACCCGCAGAATGTACGGATCCTTAAAAAGATCAAAAAAATCTGTGAGAGAAGAGGAATGGCGCTGCTTCTGTACAGTGCGCCGTCCCCGAAGAATTACAATATGAAGCGGCACAATACACTCGCGCTTCTGGCAGAAGAGCTGGGCGTGCCGTATACCGACCTGAACCTGATGACCGGGGAAGTCGGAATCGACTGGAAGACGGACAGCCTCGACGGCGGAGATCACCTGAATCTGTCAGGAGCGCAGAAGACGACGGCTTATCTTCAGAGGGTGCTTCAGGAGGAAGTACCGGCGCTTTCTGACAGGCGGTCCGATCCGGACTACAGCGGATGGAACAGGCTGGCCGCACGGTATCAGAAGCGGGAAAACCGGGTGCTCACGAAGATGAGAGAACGGGCTGCGGCGCAGGGCCTCACTCCATGACGTAGCCCACATTCCGGATGGTCTTGATCGGTCTGCGGAATCTCCGAGCTTCTGACGCAGGGTCTTGATGTGCATGTCGACCGTGCGGGATTCGCCTTCGAAGTTTGTGTCCCAGACGCGCTGCATGATGACGTCTCTTGTCATGACGATGCCCGGGTTGCTCATCAGAAGCCGGAGCAGCTCAAATTCCTTGTATGTCAGGTCAACAGGCCTGCCATCGACTGTGACGATGCGGCGGGAGCTGTCAAGGCACACATTCCCCAGCTGCAGGACAGGACGGGTCTGGTCGCCCTGGGTCCTTCGGAGCAGGGCTTTCACGCGCGTGATCAGTTCCATGACGGAGAACGGCTTCTTGATGTAGTCGTCGGCGCCGATGTCGAGTCCCTTGATCATATCGATCTCGGCTGTCTTTGCCGTCACCATGATGACGGGAACATGAGCTGTCATCTCACTCTGACGAAGCTTCTTCAGAATTTCATTTCCATCCATATCGGGGAGCATGATGTCAAGGAGAACCAGATCAGGCATCTTCTCCGAGACAGCCCGGAAGAAATCTTTTCCGTTCGAGAATCCCTGGACGGTATGACCGGAATTCTTCAGCGCGATGCTTTCAATTTCCTGAATATCTCTGTCATCCTCAACAATGTAAATCTCAGCCATGTCCGATTTCACTCCTGTAAGGTATAAAATGCTGTTTTTTGTCACAAAATGATGATTACAGTGTCAAAAGTCCGGCACCTAATTCACAGGATACCAGAAGGATGTAAAAAGATCGATAAGCAAATGAAAAATCTGTGTAAAGCGGACCGGCGCAGGTACTGGGCAGTCGTGACAGCCCTTCGAGTACATGGTAGAATTGTTTCAACATGTCAGATAGAAAAATATTCAAGTGAGGAGGAACAGTCATGCTGGATGAGGGAATGGTCAGACAGATGCCGAAGCTGGGATTCGGACTGATGCGTCTGCCGAGGGCAGACGAGGAAAAGGACATCATCGATCTTGAACAGACAAAGAGAATGGTCGATGCATTCATGAGGGCGGGGCTGAAGTATTTTGACAGTGCCTATGTTTATAACGGAAGCGAGGAAGCGGCGAGAAGGGCGCTGACAGAACGGTACCCGCGCGACAGCTTCTACATCACCTCGAAGCTGAATGTCAATGCTTCCTATATACATAATGAAGCGGAGGCGAAGGCGGAGTTTGACGAATCGCTGCGGCGCGAGGGGGTCGATTTCTTTGATTTCTACCTGCTCCATGCGCTGGGAAGCGGAAATATTCAGAAGTTTGACGACTGGCACCTGTGGGAGTTTTTAAGGGAGAAGAAGC